>Ga0265295_1004428_pt1 | contig 18896 bp, 16 predicted proteins | sample Munlansysbiofilm_FD_192503 | JGI IMG/M metagenome (GOLD analysis project Ga0265295, IMG submission 192503) | Leachate microbial communities from a municipal landfill in Southern Ontario, Canada - Methane capture system biofilm | ecosystem: Engineered > Solid waste > Landfill > Unclassified ... | reverse complement strand
CCCATTCTGGATCAAATAACCAGTTTGGGCCATCTATACCAACATAGGAGAGTACTAAATTGATTAACCCGTTATTTGGATCAAGTATCCATCTAAATACAATGGATACTGCAACCCCTGAAACAATCGCTGGCATATAATAAATGATTCTATAAATGCCAACTGCTCTAATATTCTTAGAAAGCATGACAGAGATTGTAAATGATGTAAAAACGACAAGTGGAATCGAAATGATTGCAAATCTAAATGTAATCCATAATGAATGCCAAAATTGTTCAGCATTAAATATTTCGATGTAGTTATCAAATCCAACCCACTTAGTATTAGACCCAACGATTGACCAATCAGTGAATCCAATAAAAACAGCAGCAATCATTGGGACAATTGTAAATATTAAGAAGCCAATGACCCATGGTAAGACAAAATATAAGCCAGCTTTGTGTTTATTCCTCATAGGTATCAATCTCCAATTTTGGAGCGCATACCTGAAGCAGCTTTATCAATCAAATCAACGTAATCTACTTCTGGATTTTGTAGGATTGGTAAGTATAGCCCACGCCATAAATATAAATCGGATACTTCTGTCCATACTTCTGTATAGTTGGCAGAACGTGCGTGATTAAGCGCGTGTTGTATGGTATCAAGCGCCGCTGCTTTTTCTGGTGCAATGATTAAAATATCATCGACAGTGCCTTTAATTGGTGGCGCAATCTTCCACGTAAAGAATGCAAGTGTTAAGGCTTCTAGTGCTTCATACGCTAAGTCTTTATCCTTAACGGAACTTGACATGACCGTAGATGCTGTCCAGTCAAAGGGATTTGACTGGCCATTTGGATCAGCAGGAATTGGGGCATAGCCTAATTCAAATTGATCTGCTTCATCCATGAGTGCGATTTTTCTTTCGAAGTCATCTTGAATCCCGCCCATATACATCGCAACCTCTTGTCTTTCAAAATACACATTTCGAGCATAAGATATTGTATTATATCGAGGAATTAGGTTCTCTCTAAATAAGGTTACGAGATTGCCAACGCCTTGTTTCGTAGCATCGCTATCTAATATAACGGTTTTACCATCTGCAGCCAGGATATCACCACCACCACTCCAAATGAAGGTTTCAATGTTAGGATTACCTTCAATGACGGTTGCATATACAGATTTATCTCTATAAGTCTTACCAGCTAATTGTCTTGAAATATCGATAAACTCACTCCAAGTCCAATCATCTGTCGCAGTTGGCGCATCTACGCCAAGCGCATCAAACATGGTCTTGTTGTAATAAACAATGAATGGATTTGCAATCCAAGGTAAACCATAGTATTTATTATTAAATGATGCACTCTTAATCACACCGTCGTAATAATCATCTTGGGTTAAGTTTTCACTGCTTGATAAGTACTCAGTAATATCAGCAATCGCACCTAGGTCTGCATATTTCGCAATCAGTTCTTGAGTTAACCAAAAGAACTCTGGTGCCTTTCTGCCTGCAATTTGAGTCGATAATTTGATATAGTAATCAGACGGTATTGACAGTGTTTTTATAACGTATTTACCATCTGCCGCCTCGTTGACTTCATTAACGATTTCATTGAACTCAGCAAGTTCTGTACCTGCAGCCCAAGTCGCAATCGTAAATTCATTGGATGGTTTGCTAGATTGACATGCAACTAATACAATAGTTACTAATAGTACCAATATTGTGGTCATGTATTTTTTCATTTTTTTATTGTCCTTTCGTAACTTTACAGTTTTATTTGTAACTATATAATATACCCTTGTGATTAAAATGTCAACGCTTTCACAATATATTTTAAATATCTGTGCAAACAAAAAAAGAAACCCGTAACGGATTTCTAATCATATATGTCTTTAACTATATTTTTTTAAGCAATTCCTTAATTCGTTGGCTATCTTCTTTCTTACACACTAGTAGAGCCTCATTTGTATCAACAATAACCATATTATTTACACCGATTGTAGAGATCAAACGAGACTCTTTGTCGGAAATAATAATGTTATTGTTTGAGTCCACTTGAACATATCTAGCATTCTTAATAATGTTACCATTAACATCCTTTTCAAATACCTCTTCTAATGAACTATATCCTCCAACATCATTCCATCCAAAATCTACTGGAATACATTGAATAATATGAGATTTCTCCATAACAGCGAAGTCGATGGATATTTTCTCAAATCGATCGAAGAATGGTTTTGTCAGTCGTGATAGTTCTAAACCAGTATAAGAGCCGATTACATCCTTCATATCGTGAAGCACTTGAAAATGATTTGGAATATACGCCACTATCTCATTGATAATCGTAGTATAATTAAATATAAACATGCCACTATTCCAAACATAATTACCTTGTTCTAAATATGAGACTGCAGTCTCATAATTCGGTTTTTCCATGAATCTAATGGCTTTAGTTGGCTTATTCAATTCAAATTGATTTAATTGAATATATCCATACCCTGTTTCAGGACGATTAGGTTTAACACCAAGCGTAACAATGTAACCTTTATTAGCTTCATTCTCGGCAATTTTCAAGCACTCAATGAAACTATCAACATTAGCTATCAAATGATCACTTGCAAGGACTGCTATTACTTCATCTTTTTTTGAATCTCTTGAGATGATCATGGAGCCATATGCAATTGCTGCAGCTGTATCCTTAAAAGCAGGTTCAATGATGATGTTTCTGGTTGGAATGTTTTTCAGTTCAGAAATGATGCCTTCGGATTGTATTTCATTTGTTGCGATATAGATATCCGCTGGGTCAACATAGCTTAAAACCCTGTCTACCGTTTCTCTAATCATTGATTTATTAGTGATTAATGATAATAGCTGTTTAGGTCTTTTTTTAGTTGATAGTGGCCAAAACCTTTCTCCGCTTCCACCAGCCATAATTAATATTTTCATATATTTTAGCAATATAGCTATTGCATCTCCTTTTCATAATAAGTGATATGTTTTTTCAAGTATCCAAAAAATATAATTAGAATAAATAAATTAACTGTAATAAATGTGGAGTTATTAAAAAAATTTAGACGATAACTTTCAAATAAGCCTACAAATATCATCGGATATACTAACATAGCAATCAGCTGTTGTTTCTTGAATAAAGTGAAAAATGTGCCCACAAAAATACCTAAAAAAATAATATATAAGTAACTAAAAAGATTAAATTCAATATATATTTCAGAGAAAAACGACAGATTATTAAACGCTTCAGAACCTGATGTACTATTCAAAATGGCGTTACGAACTTCTAAAAAAAGAGTTTTTTGACTAACTATAATATCTAAGAAATCTAGCTGCCCATATATCAAATCTAAGCTAAGCGCTGGAAACGTAACAACGTTTATGTTTTCAACAGTATATTGTAGGTAGTTGATTGGTAGAACTAAGTAGTTTATAAGGGTCGAAAATCCCCACAAAAGCGAGTTTTCAGCAATACCACTGTCTTTAAATATTACAAATGATCTAAATGATTCCACAAAGATGAAAAATGAAACACTTAAAATACCATAAGTAATTAATTTCAAAAAACTTCTTCGAGTATTCTTATCGTTCAAACTGAACAATATAATAATTAGAAAAATGTATATTATAGAATTTCTTTCCCCCATAAAAATAGCACGAGCCAGTGGTGTTATACAAGCTAAAATATATAAGATTAGAGCATTTTTTCTTTTATAGATAAATTTGTTAATCAAAACTAAAATTATAGCAATGTAATTTAAATTGAATACATATGGTGTTCTCAAACCGTTTTCAACAGCAGTTTTTTTGATAAGAATAACATTTAAATTAATTATTTCTATAATTAAATTACCATCTAAATGTTGGGATAAATCGTAAAAATATTTTATCAACCCAAAGATCGAAATCAACAATGAAATAATTATGATTTTTTTAATTGTCTTACTCGGTAAAAATTGTTCTCGATAGTGCTTTCCTTTTATAAAGTGCTCTCCTACTTGTATACTTATGATGAATAACATAAGAATTGATAAGAAAAAACCTGTAGCCATAATCGATAAATTTTTTTCGATCCCCATGGCCATATGGTTATAGGCTTCCACTGGTATAATTAACCAAAGTATAAAAACAAGCAAATTGATAGATAAAACAAAAGTCGCAGGGCTAATTAAATTTTTCATTTTCTTTGCTTCCAATTAGTATCTCAAACGTTTTTGATGCAATACTTTCCCAATTAAACTTTATTAAAAAATCACTTTTCTTTATAAGTTCGGGCGTATTTAGAATTTTATTTGACAATTCTATGACATCCAGTGGATTGAAGTATTCAACTAATTCTTCAAATATTTCTCTATAAACGGGAATGTCAGATATCAACATTCGTTTAACACTAATGTAAGCTTCAATATTTGGAATACCAAATCCTTCATACAAAGATGTACTTACGTAAATATCACAATTTTTATAAAACCATAATATCTCTGAATCAGGAATGAAATCAGTAAAAATAACTCGATCACTAATGTTATTATCAAATATGAATCGTGACAATTCGCCTGTATCAATATCTTTTCTACCGACTAAAACCAAGTTATAGTCATTGTCTTTTTTTAATACTTCATTAAATGCTTTAACTAGTGTAATAGTATTTTTTCTAGGAACTAAACTACTTAAAGAGAGTATAAATTTCTTTTCTATATTATATTTTTTTCTTATTGAATTATTTTCTATTAAAGTATCACTTACATTATTGTCATCATAACCAACATAATTTACTCGTATCTTATCTGCGTTAGTTTTTGGATAATATTTTATAATTTCACTTTTTGTAAAGTCAGAAATGGCAATTATTGTATCTGATCTTTTTAAAGTCCTTGGTAGGTTGACATTAAAACTATTCTTAGTTTTTTTATTAGTAAAATTCGGAAATGCTAACGGCGATAAGTCCATTACAGTGGAAATAACTCTTGTCTTTTTGGGTATCCACATTGGAGTAAAAAAGTTTGGTGACCAAAATATGTCGAAATTGTACCTGTTTAAAAGAAATGCAATGTAGAGCAGCCATATGGTACCTCTCAATTTCTTACTTCTAAATGATGATTTTATGTTATGAACATTGGGATAGTTTTCAAACTCATGTAAATTATCTTTACTAAAAAGATAGAAATCAACGGATGGGTTGTTTCTAACCATATACAAAATATTAAAATATGTGTAATTACCTACACCGGTCCTGTTTCCTTCAATTGAAAATGCATCAACACCGATTTTCATATTATTCCTCCTACATCCTTTAGTACGAAATTGAAAAAACTCTCCAAATCTGAAGTAAATGTTTCAATACTGTGATTCAAGTTAACGTACTCTATTGCTAAATTTTGAAGCTCATCAATTTGATTTAGTGAGAGTTCAAGTGCCTTTTTAACAGAATTATTTATACTACTAAAATCTAATGATTCTATTAGAATTCCGTGTTTTTCTAATGAGTTAAATGCTGCATACTTAGATAGTATTGGAATCAATCCCATCTTCATTGAATTTATGACACTTCCTGGCATTCCTTCACTTGCAGAAGGCAAAATAATGAATGTGCACCTATACATAATATCAAGCATTCTCTTGCTTTTTATTGGAACAAAACCGTGCCATTTAATATTCAAGCTAGAATTCAATATTTGCTTATATATTGATAAGAATTCATCATCAATTGGACCAACAATATCCAGATGCAGCTTGGGGTTTTGAGAAAAATAATCAATAACTAAATCTAACCCTTTTAAAATACTCCCTGTACTTCCAAGCCAAATGAATCTACTATGATCAGAGAGAGCTTTCTTCTTGGATATATCAAAATTGGGAAAGTTAAAACTAGTTTGTCTAATTAATTTTATTTTATTTTGATATTCAATCGGATAAGTCTCGATCGTAAAACTTGATCCAATTTGCAAAATGTAATCTGATTTTTGCGCACAATCATTTACCTCTGCAAGTCTAATATAAGGTAGTTGTGTGTTTTTATCACTATTAAACTTATCTGTTCTACTAATTATCATTTCGTTTTGATGACTAAAATATGAGCCTGTCGCATAATATACTTTAATAGTATTGGGAAAAATCTCACATAACTTACTAAAGTTCGGTTCTATTCCAAAAACTAAAGTAGGCTTTTTATTAAATATTTGACCCATTCTTCCATTAAATCGAACAGAATAAAAATCGAATTTTTCCCTTATAAAAAAATCTTTTATAATAATTGCCTCTTTTTTATTACCATGGGTACTCATCCATTTTTTAAAAAAATGAAAATAATATACAATATTTATGTACGAGAAAATAATCATTTTATCATTTTTCATATTTGTTTTTTTGTAATTAGGAACCAAGAACAGTAATCTTCTTAGTATCTTTTTCAGATGTGATTTAATGAAAACTCCCCCTCTTTATACTTAGTACTAATTTGATTAGGTAATCCAAACCGTGCTTTAGCAATTCTTTAAATGAGGTTTTTACCATTGTGTTTACATATAGAGGCCACTTCCAATTGTTATAAAGCATTTGAACAAACATTGGACCTAAAATTAAAGACCATATGCCCAGTTCGGTAAATTCAAGGAGTAATATCGTTACTATCACACCAAAAATACTCGATACTATAAAGGCTTTATAATAAACTACACTATTTGTATTAGATATATAAGACGCAAAAAGCGTATGTAGTTGTAGCGCATAATAGTACATAGCTAATAATAATATATAAGATATGTCAATGCTAAAAGATGGACGTATGAAATTTAAAATAGGGATTCCCAAAAATAATAAGGTTAGTACGCCGACTGTAGTTAAAAGTGTGTAGATGATTAGTGATGCTCCCATTATTTTTTTAGACATTTCAAAATCCCGAATTACGTAGAGATGCTGAAGTTTGGGTTGATGAGCATTATAAAATACTGATGATAGGCTTATAATTATTGATATTAATTGCAAACTTAACGAGTAAACTCCAGCTACTTCTAACGACAAATATAATGAAATGATAATAGTGTTTACCTGTGTAGACATAAAGGTAGATATTGTCACAAGTCCGTCCTTCCACGCCTTGATCCAAATAGATTTAAATACCTTTTTTAATTCATATTTTTCGAATGTTACTTTTCTATTCTTGATATCAAAAATATTCTTGGTCTTGATTTTAAAAATTCTATTAGATAATTTTCTATTAACAGCAACTCCACACATAAATCCAACTGTTACACCTAATATGCCAAAACCAAAAACTAATAATAATGAGGAGACTACTATAACAACAGTTTTTGAAATAACTAGTACCAAATTGATTTCATAGATAGCTCCAAGGCCTCTTAAAAATGAGCTATAATACGAATAATATATAGATAGCAGCAGTGAAAAAAGATATATAACCCAAGTCAACCCTAAGTTATCTATGTTTTCACCATTTGATACAATTATAATGTACGGTGTACCGAATAAAACCAGTCCAATTAACCCAAACAAAGTAATTATTAAATAGATTTTTTTACTAATGACAAGAACTTTTAACAACAGAACTTTATTTGGCGAAATGCAGGAATCATTATTAACTAATAAATCGTTATCAGAAAGCGACTTAGCGCCACCCCAACTATATGCTACGTTTCGTGATATTGTTGGTGAAAATCCCAAATCTAAAAGAGTAACTATAGTACCAATACTAACAAACACATACCATAACCCAATCTCAGGACCCGATAAGTAATGAAGAATGAGTGGTAAAAGGATTAAGTTTGCACCGAGATTAAATATAACTCCCAAATACGACCACAAAACATCTCTACGTGTTATCAACATAAACATTTACTTAGTCTTAGGATTATTATTAACAAACCAATCATAAACTACATTAATTCCTTTTTCTAAGCTTGTTTTAGGAAACCAACCCGTGCTTCTTAGCAAAGTAGTATCAAGGAGTTTTCTTGGTGTGCCATCAGGTTTTGTTGTATCTGTAAGAATTAAACCCTTATAGCCAACAACGTCAGCTATGAGTTTGGCAAGTTCTATTATACTTAAATCCTCTCCGCAACCAATGTTCACATGTATTTCATCATTATATATATTCATTAAATGAATACAAGCCTCAGCCAAATCGTCAACATATAAGAATTCCCTTCGAGGTTTTCCACTACCCCAGATAGTAACAGAATCTAGGTTGTTTGTCTTAGCTTCGTGAATTTTTCTAATCAATGCTGGTAACACATGGGAAGTTGCAGGATCAAAATTATCATTTATACCATACAAGTTGGTTGGCATAACACTTATAAAATTGCATCCATATTGTCTTCGGTAAAACTTACACATTTCTATCCCTGCAATTTTTGCAATTGCATATGCTTCATTTGTAGGCTCAAGGTATCCCGACAGCAGGTATTCTTCTTTAATTGGTTGCTCTGATAACCTAGGGTAAATGCATGAAGATCCTAAGAAAAGTAATTTTTTAACTCCATACTTATAAGAACTGTGAATGATATTCGTTTGAATTGTCAAATTTGAATATATAAACTCAGCAGGATAAGTATTATTTGCGAAAATACCCCCAACTTTTGCAGCAGCTATAAATACATAATCAGGTTTGTTAGTTTTAAAATAATTGTCAACATTTGCTTGTACCGTCAAATCTAGTTCTCGCGAGGTAGCACCTAAAAGGTTTTTATAGCCTAAATCATTCAGTTTTTTCCAAATTGCAGATCCTACCATACCTTTGTGACCTGCAACATATATCTTAGAATCTTTATCCATATTTGTTTCTACCTTTCTATTAATTTTTGATAAAAATCAATTGTTTCTTTATAGCATTTTTCCCACGAAAAAAATTCTATGTTTTCAAACCCACTTTGAATAATAGATAACCTGTATTTGGAATTTTCTCGAAGTTTAATAATAGAATCTTGTATGTTTACAATGTCTAGTTTATCAAACATAATTCCTGCATTTTTTGCAACTTCAGGAATAGATGATTTATTTAAACATATTACTGGGCAGCCAGACGACATTGCCTCTAATACGGGTATACCAAACCCTTCATACTCTGATAAGTAAAGTAAGCACAATGATTTGTTATAAAGTAAATTGAGTTCTTCTGTGCTTGCGTAAGGATATACTTCAAATCTATCAGGGAGTTCTCTTTTTAAGAGACTTGTCTCTTCTTCTGTCAATGGATTACCGGAGATTAACAGTTTGCATTTATCTATTCCTGATACTATTTTGACAGCATAGTCAAAATTCTTATATTTAGTTCGAGACCCGACAAAAAGAACTGAATTAAGGTCTTTTTTCGCTCCATTATGATAGAAATCTTCAGAATTATGTGCTAAGTATATCACTTTTATTGCTTTTTTCGACAGTTTTGGGTATAGTTTCAACATATCATTCTTAGTGTTCTCGGAAATGCAAATTATACCATCAGCTTTGAATAGTGCTCTACGTTTTTGTAGGATATGAATTCTACCTTTAATCGTTCTTATATATTTTTCATAGGTGAAATCATAGACTGTTACCACATTAATAGCTTTTTTATTTTTATTAAATCTATAGTAACTAGAATGAAATATCGTATTCTTTGTTAGTACGTTTCGTGGATTAAAATATCGATCTATAACCAGCCCAAATCTAATGTTGTTTTTAATAATTCTAGATGAATCAATGTTAAGGAAATCTCTACTGATATTTTTATTATTTTTATCAAATTCCAAGAAAATAGTTTTAACTGAAGAATCCTTAATAATTCTTCTGGATAATTGACTCCAATAGACGGAAATTCCACCAAATTTTTGAAGATTGTATATTACATTATCGTATATTATATTCATCCTTCTACCAATCATTCGAACTCTTTTCTAATTCTTTCTTCTCTTTGAACTTGCCTTAAATCATTCTTCACCATGATTTTGACAAGTTCTTGAAAACTGGTTTTAGTAGGATTCCACCCTAAAATGGTTTTAGCTTTCGTAGGATTTCCAAGCAGCAATTCAACTTCTGTAGGTCTAAAGTATTTAGGATCCACTTCTACAAGCACTTTTCCACTAGATTTATCAATACCCTTTTCTTCTACACCAAAACCTTCCCATACTAATTCAACTCCTGCTTCTTTAAAAGCAAGCGTAACAAATTCTCTAACTGTGTGGGTTTCACCTGTAGCAATGACAAAATCGTCTGGAGTATCAGTTTGAAGCATTAACCACATGCATTCAACATAATCTTTAGCATAACCCCAATCTCTCTTGGCATCAAGATTACCCAAATAAAGTCTTTCTTGCGTCCCTTTTGTGATTCTAGCTACTGCTAAAGTTATCTTTCTTGTTACAAAAGTTTCACCTCTTCGTTCTGATTCGTGATTAAATAATATACCATTAACTGCAAACATCCCATATGCTTCTCTATAATTTTTTGTTATCCAAAAACCATATAGTTTTGCAACTCCGTAAGGACTTCTAGGATAAAATGGAGTGGTTTCACTTTGGGGTATTTCTTGAACCTTACCAAACAGTTCAGATGTTGACGCTTGATAGATTCTCGTGGTTTTTTCATAGCCCAAAAATCTAACCGCCTCTAGCAGTCTAAGGGTTCCAATGCCATCAGTGTCTGCTGTATATTCGGGTACTTCAAAAGATACTTTTACATGCGACATTGCCGCAAGATTATAAATCTCATCTGGTTTAATTTCTCTTATTAATCGTATTAAGTTAGATGAATCCGTCATATCTCCGTAATGAAGAATAAGTTTTGTTTTGGTATGTATATCTTTGATGACTTCATCGATGTAGAGATGTTCTATTCTTGTAGTGTTGAAGGACGAACTTCTTCGAATTATTCCGTGAACCTCATATCCTTTCTCAATTAAAAACTCTGCCAAAAATGATCCATCTTGTCCGGTTACTCCTGTTATTAATGCTTTTTTGTTCATATTAAATCTCCTTTATTTATAATTTTTTCAACTTCTTCATGTATTATCATTTCGGCTACATCAAAAATTGTCTTTTCGCTTTTCCATCCCAACTCATCGACTATTTTGCTGTTATCACCAAAAATATCTTCTATTTCTAATGGTCTAAACAGTTTGGTATCAATTGTTATCTTATTTCTATCTACTTCCAGATAATCAAGCACATAGTAAAGTATCTCCTCCAATTTTGTTGACTTACCAGAACAAACTATATAATCTGTTGGTTGATCTTTTTGCATCATTAAGAACATTGCTTTAACGTAGTCTTCAGCATATCCGAAATCTCTTTTTTGATTAATATTCCCAACGGTAATATAATCTCTTAAGCCAAATTTAACCTCAACCGCCTCTCTAATAATTTTCTTAAGGAAAAAATCATCCCCTCTTAATACCGACTCGTGATTAAATAAAATTCCACTACATGCATGCATCCCATATGCTTCACGATATATTTTCGTCATTAAATGTGATGCTACCTTTGATACAGCATAAGGACTTAATGGATGGTAATTTTCATCTCCAGTTATAGGTAAATGTTCGATTTTCCCGAACATCTCACTGCTTGATGCTTGATAAAACTTAGTTAGTGGATTACATGTTCTAATGGCTTCAAGTATATTTAATACAGAAATGTAATTAAATTCCAATACTTCTTTTGGGGCTAGAAATGATTTTCCCACGGAACTAGCCGCAGCAAGATTATAAAATTCGTTTGGTTTATACTTAATTATCAGTTTTTCTACTTCGCAATAATCTAGCAAGTTGCACACTTCTAGCTGCAATTTATCTAACAAATTAAAATATGTTAAACCTATAAATTCCTTCTCTTGATCTCGTATGATGCCAATAATTCTATACTTTTTCTCTAAAAGCAACCTCGATAGGTATGCGCCATCCTGTCCACTAATCCCCGTTATAATTGCTGTTTTCATTTTTCATAGCCTCTACTTTTTTATTTTAAATTGAAATGCTTTATTTAAAAATCTTGCAGTTATTATAAAAATCTTAAATCGCTGCTTGTGAATCTTTAAAATATCATATATTTCCATATTTCCAACTAAATTACTTCTTATATTTTTTGTTGACTCACCACCATTTCTCATACTTACAACATAATCATTTAAATACGATACTCTAATCTTGTTTATGTGTATCGTTCTAAATAGAAAGTCATAGTCTGATGATATTCGTAAATCAGTTCTATACAAACCATATTTAAGGTATACTTCCCTTGTGAAAAATGTTGACGGATGAGGTGGATTCCACCCGAATATAAACTTCCCAACCTTGGTTTTCCAAACTCTTTCCACCTTGTTAACATTGTATCTATTGACATACTTCAAATTTGAGATTACACAATCTGACATACTCATTTTATCTACTACTTTACTAATGACAGCGTTATGTGTATAAAAATCATCTGAATTCAATATACAAATTATACCACCTTCGGAAATCTTGATTCCTTTATTCATTGCATCATAAAGACCATCATCCTTCTCAGAAATGATTTTTATTCGAATATTATGTTCCATAAATGTTGGAATAAAAGATTTAATAATCATTAATGTATCATCATTAGATTGTCCGTCAACGAAAACATATTCGATCGGCCTATAGTTTTGATTTATTACCGAGTTAATTGTGTCTTTAATCGTTTCTGCGCTATTAAACGAAACAGTAATTATTGATACTAACAATTTTTCACTCATAAATGCCACCTTCGCTTAATACTATAGATTTATCCGTATCATAAATACAATATGCTAAATAATGTTCAGAAATAACTTTATCATAAACTAAACTGCCAAAAACTTTCAAAACTATTTTAAATTTTAATAATTTAAGAAAATTACCTAATAATGGTGACAGTATAATTTTCTTTCGATAAAAATTAGCTATTAATTTTACATACTCGGAAGAACATAAAAAATCATTATTTTGCGGATAGAATAATCCTGGAATTTTTTTATTTATTATTATTTTCACTAATTCACTAAAATTCAGAATAAATATTGCACTTCTCTTGTTATTAACTTGTGGAAATATTGGACTTTTCTTTGCTAACGTTGATAGTTTTGCATAATTTCCAGTACACATATATCCATAAATCATGGGAGGTCTTAAAACTGACACACAAAAATCTAATGATGATAGAAGCTCAATTTGTTGTTCTGCATCAAGTTTTGATTTCCCATAATGTGTATTTGGTGTTGGATTCGTTTGTCGCGTTATTACACCTTCACTAATACCGTATACACTCATAGTGCTCATGAAGATAAAATGCTTTATTCCAGACTCTTTAGCATTGATTGCAGTATCGATAGCTAAATCCCTATTAATTTTATAATACAAGTCTCTATTCTTTTTCTTTTCCTTTAAGTGCGCGATACCAGCGACATGGAACACAACATCAAACTTAGAGAAATCAAAGTTCTTCCAGTTTGGATCTTTCATATCCAGTGTTTCAACATAGTATTTATCGGGTTCTCGCATTAACCACTTTTCTACATTCGTGCCTACATAACTATTAGCGCCTGTTATTAATACTCTTTTCAAAAGAATCACCTACTTACTTTCACTTGAACTTGTTTGTTTCTTTTCTAATTCTCCAGTGCCACCTTCAACCACACCATCTGATTTGAAGATGCTAACGATAGTACCGAAGAATATCTTGATATCGAGCCATAGACTAATATGCTTCACATAAAATCCATCTAGTTTAGCTTTTTCGGGAATTGGTAATTCGTCTCTACCATTGATTTGTGCATAACCGGTTAGTCCCGGGTATAAATCATGGACATTGTATTTATCTCGTTCTTCTACTAAATCATATTGATTCCATAAAGCAGGTCTAGGCCCAATGATGGACATATCGCCTTTAAGGATATTAATGATTTGAGGCAGTTCATCTAAACTAGTCTTTCTTAAGAACTTGCCGACTTTTGTAATCCACTGCTGTGGATTTTCTAACATATGTGTTGGTGTATCTTTAGGTGTGTCAATACGCATGGTTCTAAACTTTAAGATATAGAAATGCTTTTTATGCCGACCAATTCTCTTTTGTCTAAATAGAATTGGTCCTTTTGAATCTATTTTAATTAATATGATTAATAATAGGAATAATGGTGATAACATGATTAATCCTATGAGTGATAAAACAAAATCATAAAATCTTTTGAATTTAAGATAGAACATAGTTATATTGCCTCTTTAGTGGTTAGTTATCGAAAAAATGAATGACCTGCTTAACAGGGTATTCCGCTTGTTTTAGGTTGTTAAAAATGACCTCATGATGTGTATAGCTTGAAATCAATATGCCATCATGGTCATATTGATTGATGTCATTAAGCGATATGATTGGTAGGTTAACAAGTACTTGACCAGTCTTTGATTCATTATCATCAATAACTCCAACTACTTGAAGTGGTAATGTATTATCATCATTCATGACTTGTAAGATGATTTCTGCTACTTCGCCAGCACCATACAATAGGATTTTTTTAAACCCTTTATCAATGATTTGATTTAAGAAAGTTGTGATATTATCTTTGGCCTGCATGTAGATTGCATGTGAGGATTTAAGATACCAAATATTCAAGACTTTTCTTCTTTCAGTCCCTTTTTTAGTAATCAAATACTCTACCGTTTTGCTTGTGTGTTTTTTTCTTTTTATAAAGCCTTGTTTGACATATGTGTCTAGATAGTCATTAACCATGCTGACAGCAATACCAATCGTTTTACTGATTTCGCGTTGTGTGATGTCTTTGTTCTTTTCAACTAAATCTAGAATCATGTATTCTTTATAAAGAATCGTTGGTTTAAAGAAATCTTGAGTTGCCATACATTCACCATCCATTGTTCGAAATTTGAATAATTATATTCTATCTCAATACTGAATAAAATACAAGTCAACTCTTGTATTTTTGTTTGAAATTCGAACAATTGATTCATAAATACTTCATAACGTGGAGATTTTATACCTGAACAAACAAACTTCACACTCTGTATGTGGGCAAATTTCACTCTTTCACCTTGAACGAACAAAACATAGAAGTCTTAGAAAAAAAGTAACGCTTTATGAGCGTTACTTCAATGAATAGGTGTGAATCTCCACTTATTTTTCTTTAAACAATCTGACTATTTTATCAGAAAAAACCGCACTATAAAAAATAGGTTTAGATAGATTTTTGGATTTTTCGTATAGATCTTTAACAAATAAATTATCGGTTGTTTCTTCTATTAGACTCAATAAATTTTCAATAATTGTGGTTTTTATAAACTTATTTATATATTGGATATCAATTGTGTACCCGTAACCTTCTGATGATACTGAAATTGTTGTGAAATCATACAAGAACTTACAAATATTATTCTTGTTAATCACCGAGTCATAGTATTCACTAATTATATCATTGTCCTTTAATATCCACTCAGCTACTCTGGTGTTATATCTAGAGTAATACTTACTGTCATATAGATTAATCTTTGAACTTGTTATTTTTTTAGTCGTAGCTACAAGTTTATCATGAATATAATCGAACTTGACTTTATCATATAGATCAATATCTCTAGATTCTTCCGATAACCAAACACTGACACTTCTCAAGATGAAAAGGAATTTATAATCACCAATGAATTCATCAACAATTACTTGATAATCACTAAAGTTCAATTTCATAGCGGTATAAGTGATAACATATGCAAGTCTTTGATGAGGATCTAATCTACCATATTGAGGTGCCATAGAGTCATCTATATATGCTGATAATGATAAAAGCCACCTTATAATAGAAGAATATTCTAACGTATCATACTTCTCAACAAGTAATTGAACATATTCCAGTAATATTATTTGACTGTATGTGTCAAGACCACGAATGTCCTTATTTAGTCCATCAAAATGAAGAACTGAATTGAGTTGCTTGAAGTTCTCGAACAAATCATTCACATAGTTTTCAATGATTATAAAGTTGTTAATCTGCAAGTCAATATATACTGGGAAGTATTTTGCACTCGATATCCTGCGCTCCATGTTTGCTTTCTTACTATCATATCCATTTGAATTATAAATATCACTGAGACCATCTCTTAATTTCTTAATGGCGGGAAATAGTATTAATACCAAACCTTCACTACGCTTCCAAAACGGTTTCGCTTTAATTGATTCATAAAATTCCTTGGCTTTTTGCTCGAAATTTTCCGTATTAAAACGTTCAGCGCTAAGGAGCTGATCTTCTCTTACTTCTTCTGAGATAAAAAATTCTCGGTTGTTTCTAATCAATTCAAAAGCAGCGTTATTGTTTAACTTAATGAACATTATGAAAAGAAAGTCTCTCATATTTAATGATGACAAACTCGTACACATGTAACTTGATAGTTTATTTAAATATAGTTTGAATTCTCTCAAGTCATTAAACTGGCCTGCTAGCTCATAATAATCACTGTCACTTGTATTACTTGGATCAAAGTTATATAGTGATATTAAATTTTTTAGTGATTGCACAATTACATGTTTGAGACTTCCTTTTTTATGATTAATTTCATACTTGACTTGAATAATTTTATCTATGTACTTAGGATCAATTTGCATAGAATGCAACGCTTTATGAACATTTGCTTTATCGTATGACAAAACAAATATTGCGTGATTCACTCTGATTAAAGACGCAACAGCTTTATACACGAAAAATATTTGATCATTTTGAACACGATCAATATTGTCAATAAAGAAAACAATCTTATATCCATTTTTCGCTAAATAATCATCTATCATCGTATCTAGTTCATTAGGATTCACAAAGCTGGTTGTAAGTAGTTCATCAACAAACGATTCTGAATTGTCAAATACCATATTGGCCATTTTTTTGATAATTCTTGTTAGTTTCTCGTTAGGTACGCCCAATTTAATCAAACTCAATATTTTCTCATACATCATTGTGTACATACTACGTTCATCATTGTAATTCCACGGATCAAAATCATCGATAATAACACATTTACTGTTTCTATCATTGTTCTCAACCAATAACTTTTTTAATAAGTTCAAAACTGTTGTTTTTCCAGAACCCCAAGGCCCTTCTAAACCAATAACGAGTTTTGATTGCGGCTCATTTTCTTGAATAGTCTCATATATCTCATTATGCAAATTTGTGTCTAGTAAGTCGTAACATACATCTTTTTCTTCAAATACCATGCTCACACACTTGTCTAGTTTTGGTATCTTATTATTATACAACGCGTCTAAATCCTTAAGGTTCCCATATTCTTTTGAATTCTTAGTCTGCTGAGTCCTTATTAAAAAGAATATTACGCATATACCAGATAGACCAACAAGTGCAAAAATGGTATAGTTAGTTCTAAACTCACTCAAAATCAGCTCATTAAATACTATAACAATCAATGATAAGAAGATAATTATAATATCAGCATCTACTAAATTAACAGCAGAGTTTTTAACCGTGTTCTTGGCAATGAAATAAATCACAAGAATTACTATAAATACCGTTACAGTAATAAAGAAAAACTTGTTGTCGAGTAGATATTGTTTGACTTCGTCATTGAACAAAAGTTTCAAAATCAAAAACCCGCTAACAATAATAAAGGATTTTACAAACATTAAACTTACAGATGTAATTGAATTGATTTTCTTAATGTAGTTCCTCATTTTACTTTGACCACCAGACTCTTGATAAACCCTTAAACCGAGATATCCTAATTGATTTCCCTATTAAAACTGAACTATTGTGTCTCATAATAATCACCTCATCTAATAAAACGAATTAATTGTGGTTTTTATCCGTTTTTTATTAAATAAAGTGAAATTCATGATAACTTATAATCCGAAAATTTATTACCTTTCTAGATTAAACGTCCCAATTAACATCACCAAGTATTAGTCTGTGTCATTTTTAATTGGTTTCCAAACTGTCAATGGCGTTTTGAGTTGAAAAAAATATTGATAATAGCTACACATTAAATAACTGGACTAGCCGTTGTTATTAACAATTTATAAGAAGATGGCGTTCTCAATTCGAACAACCACCAAATAGCCATTATTAAATTCCACTATAAAAACTTACTACTACTCTATATTAAATCGTCATCAATATAATCATTGATATCATTTGAAGCCGCGAATAAAATGTTATTCTCACACAGGTATCTTTTGTACTGTTTTAAAACGCCCTGGTAAACCGCTTTTGTCGATACGTTAATGTCTTTCTCTTCTAAGTAAAATTCGATGAAGTTTTCTAGATGATGTATCTTTATCATATTGAGTTCCAGTTACAAGTACCTCAATCATAAAGTACAAACGAAATCGTCTTTTTACTTTATTTCATTATCAGCACAACAATCGAATTGACACATTATAACAAGAAAAGCGTATAATCCAGCAATTTGGATTGTACGTTATTGAGCTTTACTAATTTATGGTTTTACTGGCATTTTAAGTGTTTTTAGTATCCATTCTTGTTTTAGATAGGAAATGTTGAATAAGATCGATATGCATAGCATGTAATAAGATGCATATCCAAGACTTAAGTGTTGGTTGTAGACGTATGATGTACTGATGAAAGCATAAGATAGACTTAATAATCCAAATGCGTAGCTGATACAAACATTAACAAGCACCGCATATCTTTTCTTATCGGGTATAAAGTATCCGTATAGTATCAATAGCGTTTTGAAAATGTATTAAAAAGGCGATATGAAAATGTTGAATAAAGACGGTTATGAAGTGCTACTGAACGCCCTCATCTTGTAATGATTTTGATGGCCGCTCAGAAGGTTCAATTTTAGATGACTTAACAGTGTCTCTTCAGCAGATGTATTTAAGTACTCAAAATGATATAATGGATATACATATTTCGAGTAACGGAGGACCCTATGAGAAAAGAGTCAAAACTAATATTT
>Ga0265295_1004425_pt1 | contig 18917 bp, 21 predicted proteins | sample Munlansysbiofilm_FD_192503 | JGI IMG/M metagenome (GOLD analysis project Ga0265295, IMG submission 192503) | Leachate microbial communities from a municipal landfill in Southern Ontario, Canada - Methane capture system biofilm | ecosystem: Engineered > Solid waste > Landfill > Unclassified ... | reverse complement strand
GAAAGACTAAAAAATTTTCCCGGAATTAAAAAAGAAATAACTGAAGTATAAATAAGTATCAAGAAAAAAGCAGCAGAGGCACAAAAACAGATAGCTTCTGGAGCGAAAAGCGGGGAGAAGTACAGGCTTTAAGAAAATGGGGGAAAGTACTGGACTTTATTTTTTTCAGATTTTGCCTGTTTAACCGAAAACAGGAATTGAAAATCTGAAGTTTATTTTTTGATTTATTTTATGTCTATTTACATGAAAAACCTTCATTTCATGTAAAAAGTACTCTTTTCTTCATAGTCTCTGCACCCTGAATCGAAGATAAAAGAATTTGCCCTGAGTAAGACAAACTCAGCTGATGAGAGGAAGCAAACCGGAAATATTCAGGAAAAAGGAGATAGAGAATGGCGCAAAATAATGCAGTTGCAGGATTCAACGCACTTAATGGCGTAGAATTAAGCCTTTTTACTACCGATGAACTCAAAGCAATTCACTATGCCACAATGGAAGTTCTGATGAACCCGGGTGTTCAGGTATCGGACCCTGAAGCAAGGCAGATCTTCAAAGAAAATGGCTGTGAAGTTGACGAAAAAACCAGTATTGTAAAGATCCCCGAATACCTTGTAAGGAGAGCCCTTCAGCTTGCGCCTTCAAGGTTCGTTCTCTGGGGCAGGGACAAAAAGTACAACACTGTCCAGGAAGCAGGAGGCAAGGTACACTGGACCTGCTTCGGTACCGGTGTTAAGATGTGTAAGTACCAGGACGGAAAATACGTAACTGTTGACTCCGTGGAACAGGACATTGCAGACATCGCAAAGCTCTGCGACTGGGCAGAAAATATCGATTACTTCTCACTTCCGGTATCCGCAAGGGACTGGGCTGGGAAGGGCGCACAGGACGTCCATGAAACCCTTACCCCTATAGCAAATACTGCAAAACACTACCACCACATTGACCCTGTAGGGGAACATGTCGATTACTACCGGGACATTGTAAAAGCCTATTACGGCGGCGATGAAGAAGAAGCAAGGAAAAAGCCTATCTTTTCCATGCTGCTCTGCCCTACAAGCCCGCTTGAACTCAGCGTCAATGCCTGCCAGGTCATAATCAGGGGTGCACGCTTCGGAATGCCTGTGAATGTCCTGAGCATGGCAATGTCAGGCGGATCGTCCCCTGTGTACCTTGCAGGGACCCTTGTGACCCATAATGCCGAAGTCCTTTCAGGAATTGTTCTTGCCCAGCTGACAGTGCCCGGAGCTAAAGTCTGGTACGGAAGCTCAACAACCACTTTTGACCTGAAGAAAGGCACTGCCCCTGTAGGATCTCCAGAACTCGGCTTGATAAGTGCTGCTGTAGCAAAACTTGCCCAGTTCTATGGCCTGCCTTCCTATGTTGCAGGCACCTAGTCTGATGCCAAGATCCCGGACAACCAGGCAGGACACGAAAAGACAATGACATGTCTCCTCCCGGCGCTTGCCGGAGCAAATACCATCTACGGAGCCGGGATGCTTGAGCTTGGGATGACTTTCTCAATGGAACAGCTCGTCATTGACAACGACATTATCAAAATGGTTAAGAAAGCAATGCAGGGAATTCCAGTTTCCCCTGAAACCCTTGCAGTCGAATCTATCCAGAAAGTAGGAATAGGAAACAATTTCCTCGCCCTTAAGCAGACAAGGATGCTTGTAGATTACCCGTCAAGTCCCATGCTCATCGACAGGCGCATGTTCGGAGACTGGGCAGCATCCGGGTCAAAAGACCTTGCAGCCGTGGCAAACGAAAAGGTCCAGGATATCCTGAAAAACCATCAGGTGCCACCAGTAGATGCGGATATCCTCAAGGACATGCAGGCGATTGTGGATAAAGCTGACAGAGCATTCAAAGAGGGATAAGAGCAGGGAGGAGTAAAAATGGCAGGCAAAGAAGAAATTATAGCAAAGGCAAAAAATTCGATTACCGAGTTTGATGAAGAACTTGCAGCAGAAGTCGCAGAGGAAGCCCTTGCCGCAGGGGTTGACCCTGTAGAGCTGATTGAGAAGGGCTTCACTGCAGGCATGGAAGAAGTCGGCGAACAGTTTGGACAGGGAGCCCTTTTCCTTCCGCATGTACTTGCAGCTGCTGAAGCCATGAAGGCCGGCATAGAAGTTATCACGCCGGAAATGGAGAAGCGCAAGTCTCAGACCAAAAACCTGGGAACGGTCATTATAGGGACTATCGAAGGTGACATCCACTCCATCGGAAAAGACATTGTGGCTTCCATGCTGAACATTGCCGGTTTCAAGGTTGTGGATCTTGGAAGAGACGTTGCAATTAAGACTTTTGTAGAAAAGGTGAAGGAGCTCAAACCTCAGGTTGTTGCATCCTCTGCACTTATGACTACCACAATGGTCAACCAGATACAGATAGAGGAACAGCTGAAAGAGGCAGGTGTCCGCGACCAGGTAAAAACCATGGTAGGAGGTGCTCCTGTAACCCAGGACTGGGCAGATAAGATCGGTGCAGATATCTACGGTGAAAGCGCCAACGATGCAGTCGCCAAGGTAAAAGCAGCTCTGAAGGTCGGATAATCGGAAGAGCGGGCAGTCCCGGGGGCAAAAATAAACCAGAAAGTCCCCCGGCACACCTGCCTGATACTCTAACAAAGGAGGAGTGGGCATAGATCTGAAAGCTTTGAAAGAACAGGAAAACAGAAGAAGGGTCAGTAAAGGGTATATGTGGGCTCTTTTCTGTGCTGTATTCTGGGGGATCTGGTATCTGCCCGGAACTGTAATATGGGTGCTTAATCCTTTTGACGAAATGTTCGGAGCAATTGCTGAAACAAATGGAGATGGGGTTTCTCTCGTTGTTACTGCAGCTCTGATAACCGCGTTTAATGCCCTGACTGTTATGCTTGCACTTATGCTCTGGAATGGAGTGCTGCAAAAATTCGGCGAACTTTCGAGAACACTCAGGGAATTCAGTCCCTGTTCCAAGTGGTTCTTCCTTGCTTCGGTTTTCGGGGGACCTATAGCAATTCTCGGGTCTTTTATGGCTATGGGGTTCATAGGGGGAGCATTTGCAGCTGTCGCAGCTCTTCTTTACCCGGTCATAGGGTCCATACTTGCTTACTACTGGTACGGAGAGAAAATTACGAAAAGGGCTGCAGCAGGGATTATTGTCATAATTATAGGTGGAATTACGATCTTCGGAGGCGGCCTGATTACCGAACTTGGGACAGGTAATGTCCCCTGGATAGGATATCTTGGTGGCCTTATGGCTGCAGTCGGCTGGGGGATTGAAGGGGCTATCGCAGGCAAAGGACTTGATATTTCAGAACCGGATGTAGGCCTGACCCTTCGATTCCTTGGAGAAAATATCATCTGGTGGATCATTATTGTGCCTATTCTGGCGATTGTCGGTTTTCCAATGTATACCTATGCGCTTCAGGCTTTTGAACCCATGGCACTTCTTGTCCTGATCTTTGCAGGAATCACCTTCGGATTCTGTTATGTTTCGTGGTATAAGTCTTTCCCGCTGATAGGAGTAGGAAGAGGACAGGGAATCGGAAACCTCTACGGGTTTTTTGCGGTTATTTTCATTTTCCTGTTCTTCGGTGATGTGCCCCAGTGGACAATTCTCCTTGGAGGGACTCTCTGCATCATAGGAAGTTTCGTAATGTTCACTGAAGAAGCTGCAGAAATCGAAACCCTGAGGGGATGATAAGATATGGGGAAAAACCGCCCGATAAAGTTCAGGATTCTGGAGCTTTTTCTGGATGGAGAAGAGCACTGGAACTATGAAATTGTTTCAAAGATCCAGGAAGAATATAACATGCAGGGAAATTACGGCAGGGACAGCATCAACTTTGATATTATCGAACTTGCTTCAGGCGGAATGCTCAGGGACCTGGAACAGAGAGTTGATGAAGAAGGGATCTATAAAAAAGGGTTCCTGCTGCATAAGTATGTAATTACGGATTTCGGAAAGGTTCGCGGATCAGACGCCTGCGTAAGGTACGTGTAAGGAGAAAAAAGGAGGGAAGAAAAAGATGGTACAATCTGCAGCTGCTATGGAAGCTTACAATGCATACTGGGAGAATTCCTTCATCCCGGGAGCGGATATAATGTGGATGGTTCTTATCCTGATCCTTGCGGTTATTGCTCTCTGGCAGGCAAGGACCTTTGTCTCGAAGTTCTGAACAGATGGAATATAATTAGCCATGCCTGTGAAAATGAGAAATTAATCATATGGAGGAATTGAAAAACAGATATCTCCGTTGAAGTTTTCCACCCAGCACTGCTATGAAGTTGGCCTTTTGGCGGATTCATCATTGCAGACCATGCTCAAGGATTATCCATACCCACAGATTATGTGTTGTTTATCACCGGGAGTGGAAGATAAAGAGTACATTGCCCAGGGTTGAGTCTGTAGTTAACTCGATATAGTAAATCATAACCACTCATGAAACTCATATCATACAGCTTCTGCTTTTGGTCTTACCACCAGACAGATGGCAACGCGGCAGAAATGATTATTAAGAGAACAATTATTTTGTAACGAGTCTTCATCACTGGTTAACAAGGTTAAAGAAATGAAAGTTACAAGTTAGGCTGTTAAGTTAAGCTGTTATATTTATGTCATGACCATCCAAAAGAGAAAACTTCATTAAAAATAGATCTTCTCTTTCCGTTGGGATTATTACGCGAGAAATAATGGCGATATACATGAACTATAGCAAAATGATAAAGGAAGATTTTGACAGAATTCTTAACTCACGTCTCAATGAAGAAACCCTTCAATCAATAGTTAATATTCCGGGTGTTTCGGAAATAATATCCAAACATTTCAACAATGATACACTTCTTAAAGAAGAAACTCCCGGGTCAATAATTAATATTCCAGGCGTTTATGAAATCGTATCCAGGCATTTCAATGATGATATTCTTGATGTGTGGGAGTATGAGCAGTACATAAAGGTTAAAGAGATTGTAGAAAGAATCGAATTGTGGAATCCGGAATTCCAGAGAACGATAGTACTGTTAAATTTACTAAACGAATTAACTGAAATTCTTTACGATACCCTGGATCTAAAACTGGACAAGTATATTAACCTTCGAGCACTTCCGGTCAGGGAGTTCCACAAAGAGGCTGTGGACAAATATGCAGCATACCCTATCTGGACATGTGATTTTGAAGGATCCTGTCTTGTTGGTGCAGAGAAGTTTGAAATAGAATCTATCGATTCAATTCTCCACCGCTTGGGGGATGAGTAAAGGAATGAATAATACTCATTACAAACAAAAGCAAATACACAATGTTATGTAATTCAAAAGATTTCTAATGCTCAAAAGAAGGGGCATTATCATTTGAAAAAAGTGGATAGAAAAATTATATCCACAAATTAAAAGCGGACTTTGTTGATAGCAACTAAAAAGTTCATCTCCGGTTATTACAAAACATACCAGTCAGAATCGTCCACCGAGAGGTCTTCCTTCAAGCCTACTTCCCGTTCGGGAAGCCCGAAGGCGTCGGTAATTGCATCGGAAAGGTCCTGAAGGTACTCTCTGGATGAGAGGCTGTTGTAAATGAAAGATTTATCGGGCTGAATCATCTTCTGAATTGTGGCTTCCCTGGGGACGATATCAACTTTTACATCAACCATCTCCAGGGCTTTTTCCATTGCAGTCCGGAAATCCCCGATACAGTAGGCTATCCTGTGCCTGTAGTTATTCCTTGTCTTTTCAAGATAGGCGGCAATCCTTTCACTTTCTATTTTGATGAAGTCTCTCTTAATCTTTGTCACATTGCATTTGCCCATCATGAAAGTATAATTCATAAACGGGTACTGGGTATCAAGTTCCCTTGGAGCGATTCCGCAGGTCCCGAAGGTAACTATGTGTACATCTTCAGGCTTTAAAATTCCGAAGATTATCCGGTCAAATTTTTTATGGGACGGGCTTTCATGGTAAGGCTTTCTCTTGGCGCAGGGAACAAAAATACATACCTCCCTGTAAGGGGCTTCATACTCATTAATAACCCAGTCGTTGGCTTTTATCATATCAGGATGGTAAATTATTCTCTCGGTATCAAGAGGCTCTTTAGAACGTTCGTCTTCAGGGATAATGGGCTGCATAAACCTCGAACTTATTGAGTCAGGAAATGATATATAAAATTTCCCGACCAGAGACCCTTGAATTAACGTTTTAAAAATGGCCATGAAGGTATGATGAAATATTAGCAGATATTGCCTGACAAAAATAATAACATCAGGAGCGAGAAACAAGTTTATAAATAGATTCACTGATATTGGTAATTAAATAGCACTAAAAGGGAATAACAAATAGTAAAAGGGTATAAAAAACGCTTAGAGGGAATAATACAATAAAGGACATGCTTTTAAAAGCAGATTTGGAGACTGGAAAAAGATTTTCTGTTTTGTGAGCTCCCTCAACCCATATCTGTGCATTGTATGAAAATGCTGGCCGGTCCCATAAAACAGTAATAAATTCTAAAATAAAAAGGACGAATTTCCCTTAAATAGTGGTTTTATGACAAATTCCATTCATGAAATGATCAGAGCAAGCTTCAAGTGCGAGGACATGGTAAAATGTGTGCTCGGTTTGAAGTCGCTCGACATCGAGGCATATAAGGCTCTGCTTATGCATGGACCCCAGACAGCAGAAAAGCTGGGAGAGATTCTTAACAGAGAAAGGAGCACTGCATACCGTTCTCTTCAGAACCTCATAGCCTGTGGAATTGTTTACAGAGAAACAAGGTCCATCGAAAGCGGGGGGTACTATTACGAATATGTAGCCATCGAACCTCAGGAAATGAAGCGGATGGTTAAGAAAAACGTTGATGAATGGTACAATCAGATGAACGAGCTGATTGAAAAAATGGATGATAAAGTAAACGCCCTGGTTACACGATTGGAAGATGACGAGGCTAAACAGAAATAATAAAGTTGAATATAAAAATGCAATAAAAAGATTAGAAAGTAATTAAAAATAAGAAAGTAGTTAAAGATCAGAATTAAGGAAAAATGTAGAAACCAGCAGAAAAGAATAAGAAAAATGTAGACCGAAAAATTCGGTCATACTCACTGTTTTAATCCGTCTACAAAATCTCCCATTCTCTCGATTGCTTTTTTAATGTCATCAAGAGATGCTGCATATGCACAGCGCAGGAAACCTTCACCCGCTTCTCCAAAGACATCTCCCGGGATAGTAACAATTTTCTTTTCATTCAGCAGGCGCTCTGCAAAGTCAGAAGAGGAAAGCCCTGTATCTCCTATGTAAGGGAAGGCATAAAAAGCTCCTTTAGGGTTACAGCATTCAAGCCCTATCCTATTAAAACCATTTACAATAAAGTGCCTGCGCCGGTCATATTCCCTGACCATCCTCTCCATCTCTCCTTTACCATTGCGGAGAGCCTCAATTGCCCCTACCTGCGCGGTTATGGGGGCACAGAGCATGCAGTACTGGTGGATCATCATCATAGAATGAATGATATCCGGAGCTCCCATAGCAAAACCGAGTCTTAATCCCGTCATGGCATAAGCCTTGGAAAAGCCGTTCAGCATAACGGTACGGTCTTTCATGCCTTCAAGGGAAGAGAATGGGACATGGGTGCCTTCATAGGTGAGGCACTCATAAACCTCGTCGGAAATTAAAAATAAGTCATTCTCAACAACGAGGTCTGCGATATCCTCCATTCCTTCCTTTTGCATAATTGCGCCTGTAGGGTTGTTGGGGAAATTGAGGACTATTGCCTTTGTTTTGCTGGTGATTGCAGGTTCAAGAACTTCTGCAGTAAGGCTGAAATCATCGTCCCTGTGTGTGGAAACAATAACAGGCTTGCCTCCTGCCATAATCACTGAAGGGACATACGCTACATAAGAGGGCTGAACCACAATTACCTCATCTCCGGGGTTTACCACTGCCCGGATTGCTATATCAAGGGCTTCGCTTACTCCTGTAGTGATAAGAATTTCGGATTCCGGATTATAGTCCAGTCCATAGCGCCTGTAATAGGTCCTTGTAAGTTCGTCTCTGAGTTCCGGAAGCCCGGAGTTTGAGGTATATGAAGTCTGCCCTTTTTCAAGTGAGTGAATGCACATCTCACGGATATGCCAGGGAGTGATGAAATCAGGCTCTCCCACACCAAGGGAGATAATGTCCTCAAGTCCGGAAACCAGGTCAAAAAAACGGCGTATTCCTGATGGGGGGATACTCTTTACAGCTTCCGCAATGAATTTTGAAGGATCGCATGGAGGTCTCAAGCAAACACCTCTATAAAAAATTATTTAAATCAGATGTAAAGTAAAACGGGATAAAAGGGGTAGTGTTTAAGCAGTTTCGCATTAAAACGAAACCGGGAGCCTCTGAATGGACTCCGGTTCATGAAGGATTACCCCGTCTTCTTTATAGGTCTTCAGCACGAAATGCGTGGACGTACTCTGGACCTGGTCAAGAGTGGCGATTTTTTCTGCCACAAAAAAGGCCACATCCTTCATTGACTTCCCCCTGACAGTTAGGGAGATGTCGTAGTCCCCGGACAGAAGCCTGACAGACCTTACTTCCGGGAATTTATAAATCCTTTCTGCAATTGCCTGATAGCCCTGGTTACGCTCGAGAGTGACCTTCAACTCAATTACGGCGTAAACATAATTTTCCCCAACCAGGTCCCAGTCAACTATTGTCTTGTAGTGCCGGATAACTCCTGTTTCTTCAAGCTTTGCGATCGTCTGGGAAACTTCCTGTGCAGACATTCCTGTCAGGGTCGCGATTTCTTCAGGACTTGTTCGAGCATCGTTTTCAAGAATTTCCAGTATATGTTGAATCATTTCATCCATATTGACCACCGGCACAAAGTTTGGGAAGAATAGGCACAGAACCCCGGTCTGGGGTCAGGGCTCTCTTCAATTATTCGATTAATACAGCGTTTATAACTCCATCCTGCCCGGGTCTGCTTGTAACTCTGGCAGTTCCCACGGGAGTCCTTATAACGGAACCTTTTGTCAGAATATTACGCCTGACATAGTGCTTGTTAGCGGTATTGTCAATTACTGTCTCGATTGTTGCAGTAACTGTTTTTCCGTCTTTTGGGTTGGTAATGTTTGCAACATTGGACTGGAGGAGTCTTACTTTCCTGTTACCGCCCATGGTGTGAACGTTCTTTCTCTTTACATCACTGATACGGGTCTCCGCAGATTCGCGGCCCATTTCAAACTTGCGCTTTCCGCGGGCAGCAATAATCTTCCCGCCGGTAGCCTTTCTTCTGGAGCTGCCTTGCCATCTCATTATTAAAACCTCATTATTTTATTGAAATATAAGTATAGACTTTTATTCAACGTTATTTTCATTGTTATTCTGCCGATATTTGACGTGACTTTGAATGATCCGGATAGTGAATATCCTGTAATCCTGGTGATCCTTGTCTGGTGATCTTATCAGGGCATAAGCATACCTTTCAGTAGCTTAATTGCTCTGCTAATATATTAATGTATTAACAGGAGTACTTTAATTAGCATATTTGCTATGGAGTAAGCAATACGAATAGAATTGTATATGAACTTTGCGATCATACCGCCATAGAAATACGAACTTCCGTACAGATCCTCAATACAGGTAACCTGGCTCAAAAGTAGCATCCTAAGCCTATAAAGTTATCGGATTAAAAAAGAAACAAAATGCACAGAAAAACATATATGCAGAATTAAATAAAAAACAACAGGAAAAGAGATTCAGGTACAGGAAAGGAAGAAACTCTCAGATTCTGCATTAAAAAGCTTTTTAGTCTCCGGATAACTATTCAATAAACGAGGATAAATAATGGTCACTGAAATTTCACTCAATACCATATGCGGACATACAACAAAAATAATCGCTACAAAAGAAGGAAAAAACACCCATATACATATTAAAACCACCTGTGAAAAACTTAGAAAATGGGGCACAAAATTCGATATGGGCACAAAAGACCTCATGGGAGGGCCCGATACAGTTCTCGCCCGGAAATCAGCTGAAAATCCTCTTACTCCCACATGCCTTGTCCCGGCTGCCGTGATGAACGCCTGCTGGCTCGAAAACGGCATGATCTCTAAAAACCTTGCCAGGGGAATGGGAAAAATGGAAATTATTTTTGACAAACTTGAGTGAAGATAACTCAATGAATGAATTCCAGTTTTTACTCCTTTTAAGATAATGAGCAGTACGGGACCGAAAAAAGGAATTATGGAAACTGGATAAAAAATTAAGAGTACTGCGAAAAAATCCTTTAGAAATCATAACTAGAGAATATTTATATTGAATTCGGTTATGTATAATTTAGTCAAAACTGAGCAAAAACAAATAGGTAAAAAAGAGAAGATACATATAAAAAATAATATTAACAAAAATATTAAAAACAATATTAACAAAATAGCGGCTAGAGTGATAAAATGGAATTAAAAGAAATCAACAATTATGGACAGGAAATAATCAATTGCCTTAAACTTGAAACATCCCCTGTTGCAGTGAAACTGATCCCTAAAGGAGAAAAAGTTCCGGAAGGGATCAAAAAAGCTGAGGAAGCCATGAGACACTGCCAGTTCGTTGACCGTGTAAGGAGGACCGGGGAAGCGTTATACACCGGGTGGGATGATCAGTTATGCAAAGGAGGCGCGGCAGTCATGGGTCTTGGAGCGCTTCCCCCAAAAGTCGCAAGTGGAGAATTCTACTATAAAGGTTTAAAACAGTTCGGCACCCAGGAAGCCGCAAAGCGCACTATTGATATGGTGCCAACCCTTGCCCCTCACTCTACAGAAGCTATCCTGTATTCGCCCCTTGAGAAAACCACATTTATTCCGGACCTTGTACTGGTGATCTGCAATCCCAGGCAGGTAATGCTGCTCACTCAGGCTTACATGTACAAAGAAGGGGGAAGGCTTGAAGTCAGTTTCGCGGGCAAACAGAGCCTCTGTTCCGACGGTGTGGTTCAGGCTAAAGAAGGTAAAATGGCAGTAACAGTAGGCTGTAGCGGCAGCAGACTTTATACAGATATTGCAGACGAAGAAATGACAATAGGTATCCCAATTGACCTTCTTCCCGACATCGCAGCCGGCCTCAAGGCAATCTGCCCCGAATAAATATAAAACCCGAATCCTTATTTATGATATAAATTCCTCCATATATATCCCTTAAAGGGGTGAATTACAACCAGATATGAGATCGCGACATGACCTGTTTGCGATTTCATATTTGATAACTATTTTTCTCGCCTCTACTATCGCACTAATCTCAGAACAACACCGAGAACAATACGTATTGAGGAAGTCAACCTCTTTTTGAACTCCAGTTTGAATATAAACCTGTTATTCTGGTTATCTTTTAAAGAGAAATATAAAAATTGCAAAAGTTCTATTAGACAATAAAATTAATTAGAACCACAGTAAGTTCTGATTGAGTTTAGATCATTATATAACTTTTAAAGTAGTCCTCTTGAGCGAGCGAAAAGGACCTCGTGCTCCCGAAGCGAAACTCGGGAGACAATGAATTATATACTAACAGAGAAAAGAGAAAGAAAATGACCTCTTACATAGCAGACTCGGCAGTCTTTATAATGGGAAACTGCGGCGTGGACAGTTCGCTGCTTATTACTGTCCCTTCGGTTGCGGACGAATTGAAGAGCAGGGATTCCATGCTCCGTTTTGACCTTGCAAAAGAGGAAGGGTTAAGGGTAGAATGGCCAGAACCGGAAATGGTAAAAGAGGTTCGGAAAAAAGCTGAACAGACGCGGGACTCCGAGGAACTTTCAAAAACAGACCTGGAAATTCTTGCAAAAGCTCTTGAACACAGGGAGACAGCTGTACTGCTCACGGATGATTACGCGGTCCAGAATGTTGCCGTGCAGCTCGGGATTCAGGTTAAACCTATAGCCCAGAAAAAGATAAAGGATGTTCTTATCTGGCAAAAGCAGTGTACTGGCTGTAAAAAAACCTTTGATAAGGGAGATGAATGCCCTATTTGCGGATCACCCCTGAAAAAAAAGAGAAAAAGAAAACTTAAAGGCAAAGGTTACCGGGAAAGCTGAAGAAAAAGATATAACGCTTGATAGTCTAATAATGTTTTTAACTGAGAAAAGATATACTTGAATAAAATTTTTCGGGCAGTAATTCCAGGCAGTATTCATAAGAAGAACTGCAAAATCGGCCGGAAATACAGCCAGATAAAAAATTTCAGGTGGGAATGGAGGCATGAAGAATATAGAAGATCTCATTCAGAAAGCTGTGGAACTTCAGAACAACGGGCTTGGAACCGGCCAGATTGCCGATGAGCTTAACGTATCAAGAGAAACAGTTACATGGCTTTTAACCCGTTCGAAAAAAGAAGTCGCAGCTCCCGCTCCAAAAGACATATCCGTAAACTGGAGCAGCATAGGAAAGAGCGCTACACGGCTTCACTACATTTCGCTTGCACTCTGCGATATGGTGATTGAGACGCTGGAAAAAACAAACACCGAGGTGGATGTGGTAGTTGGTGTTGCAGCGAGTGGAATTCCACTGGCAAGCATGATGGCAAATGAGCTGGGGGCAGATTTTGCCCTTTACCATTCCCGTAAAGGACAGGACATGGTCCAGCCAGGCCAGAAAGGCACCATCAGCAGGAACTTCGGAAGCGTTGCAGGCAAAAACTGTGTAATCGTTGACGATGTAATTACCACAGGTTCGACCACAATGGAAGTAATCGAGCAGCTGCGTGAAATGGACGCAAAACCCAGAGCAGTGGTGGTTCTTGTGGACAAGAAAGGTGCGGATACAATCGCCAATGTTCCTATCCAGTCCCTTGTAAGGATAGTGCGCGTGGACTGAAAAGACAGAAAAGATAAAACAGAAGCAATCTTTTTTACTGGAGAGCCTTTCTCAGGAAGGGTTTTTCCAGAACTTACATTTATTTTATACTTGCTTTTTTATTTACATCTGCCACACTTCTTAATGAGGCTTTTTTTGTTTTCACTGTCAAAAGAGATGAGAAAGATAAAGATTAACAGGTTATTGAAAAGGCCTGTTAATACACAACTTCCGCAGATGCGATCTTTTCTGCGAGCCTTGAGAGCACTTCGGTTCTCATCCCTTCGACAAACTTGATACTCCCGACAACAAGGTGTCCACCTCCGTTTACTCCGGCTCCTTTTATGTCTTCACGGAGTTCCCTCACAATCTTTGGGATATTCATGAGCACGCCTTTTGAACGGATGACAGCAAAGTCAGGCCCGTAACCGATAGTGACAACAGGCTTATCCGGGTACTTTTTGGTGAGCACGTCATGAACTTCACCCGAAGTCTTGCCTGGAGGCGGGAAAGTAAACTTCTGAGCATAGTTTTCGACATCTATTACATTCATAATAGCTCCATTAGACAGCTTCTGGGACTTGACATTGAAGAGGCAGGTCTCAAGCTGTTCTTTTATCATGGCGTTTGCCTGTTCACAGAGCAGAGAGACAAGGTTTTTATGGATGGTATGGTCGCCAAGGTCCAGGATATCGTCAATAAGGCCTTTTCCGCTGCTGAATTTAAGCCAGAACTGCTCATAATCCAGAGCCAGAGCCATTTCTTTTAACTCCTCAAGGGTATATCGGTCCGAGACAAGAGATATGTATCTTTCAGCCTCAGGAGCTTCAGAACGGTCTCCAACTGCGGAAACAGCAGGAAGGTGCTTTATCGTATCACTGATATTCGGGTTGATCATACGGGCGACCTCGGCACACAGCATGCCTGCAGTAACTCCGAAATCTCCTCCTACATGGGCAGGGTTGACATGCCCTATAAGGTACTGGTCAACGATGTCGTCAGGGTGGTGGTGGTCAATCACAAGCATGTCGATGCCATAGACATTCGCCTGCCGCATTGCGGGCACGTCTTCTTCAGTGGAGCCGTTGTCTACCTGGATAACAAGAGGCATCTTTTGCCCGTGCCTGGCATAATCTTCAAGAGCAAAGGAAATGTCTCTTGTCACATCGGCAAGTTCATAAAAAGGAGCTTTTGATGGGGCGCGTTTATAGAAATAATATTCTGCATCCGACCCGCCAATTTCTGTAATAAGGGGAAGAATTGCCCGCTCAATGGCGATTGCAGAAGTGATCCCATCCGCATCAGCATGGTGCCTGAGAAGAATAGGTGTTGAATGAAGGATTGCCTTTTTGATCTCTTTTGCGACATGGAGCATTCTAGGCCTGAGCTTTTCCAGAATTTCGCTTTCGATCAGGAAAGGAATATCAGCAGGTGCTGCTTTCTCGTCTATTACCTTCTCAACCCTGGTCTTGACAGCAGCCTCTTTTTCTCCGGTCAGCAGTTTCATGCTCATGACTTCGATCTGGACCTGCTCGTCCCTTGGAGTCACTTCCCCTGTAATCGACACGATCATCCCCACATCGATATGAGGGTAAGAACGCTTCCCTGCGCTTTCAAAAGCGGCACACGGGATAAAGCCACCTTCATCGCTTATGGTGAAGATTGTCGGCCCGCTGGTCTGTTTTACCTGAATAACCTCTCCCTCGATCCTTATGAGCCTGCCTTTCATACTGGTGTCAATCTGGGAGGAGTCCTTAAGCGGGAGTTCTTTTTCAAGTTCTATGGTCTCGTATTTTGCAAGAGTTTTGGGGATAAGGTCCAGTTTTCCTCCGGCTTTAATGCTTTTTACAAGAACAATTACAGCATCCCCGACTTCAGGCTGGACTCCGACATTGCTGGAATGCATAAGCCCTCTCACATGAGGATTTAAATCCACGAAGACTCCAAAAGAAGCAATACTGCTCACTATGCCGTGATACAATTTGCCTGCTTCAACATCTTTAAGGTCACAGGACTCGTCCAGAGCATATACATGCTGGGAACGTGCACATGTACTGCAAATTTCGTCTTCTGCATCCTCCGGGTTATGAATCCTTGCTCCACAAACCTTGCAGGTATAGATTTTTCCAAGCCCTTCACAGGCTTCACAGGGTCTGGTAATTTCGATACTTCCCTTGCCTTTGCATTTTTCACATACTGCGCCATTTTTCAAAAAACTGTCAATATCTTTTTCTGAAATTTTCATGAAATCAACTGATTTTGACTTGCCTTTCCCCTTACAAAGAGGGCAGACCTCAGTTGAGATAACTTCGTAGCCACGCCCGTGGCAGTCTGGACATTCTTTACTCATTAATATCAACACCAGTGGTCCTTCCGAACCTGCGTTTTCTTAATTTTACACTTATTTGGAATTCAAATCCTGCCTGAATTCCATGTACTCATTATATTCTGTGCCGACCCTCAGCCTCTGGTAACTGTAAGGTCTTCCCCCGGTCCGAAATTAGCGCCTGCAGATTCATTCTCAGTCCGAATATGTCCTGTATTTCAGATCAATATCTTGTATATGCAAGATATAAGTATTTGTTATCGTTCTATTCTGTATAGCTTATACAGATACCCAGAACTTACAGGCTTTTGAGGTTGTTTCTGTCACTTTAAGGTGAATTACATAATTAAAGACAGTGACTTCACTCTTAAAGACAATGACTTCACTCCATTGAAAATAGGAACGAAATCTGGTGTGAGGACTTATATAGCTTCACAGATATTTTAGGTAGACGACAGAATGTAAAATTTTTAACCTAGAACTGTTTATTTTATGTAAATTTTCATAAATTTCTCAAACGAAGAACACTTAACTATTATTAAGTTCAATCTTAAGATTAATGGATAGGAGGGAATAAAACTATGGTTGATTTCATTGGTGAATTAACGCTTCCTGTATTAATAGTTGTAATATTAATACTCTCACAATCCATAAAAATGGTTAATGAGTACGAACGCGTTGTCATATTCAGGCTTGGCCGCCTTAGTGGGGTAAAAGGACCGGGTATATTTTTAATCATTCCTATTATTGATAAAGCCATAAAAATTGACCTTAGAGTCATTGCGATTGATGTTCCCAAACAGGCAGTCATCACAAGGGATAATGTTACAGTTGAAGTGGATGCGGTTGTCTATTATAAAGTAGTCGAGCCAGGGGCTGCAATTACCCAGGTCGAAAACTACATGTTTGCAACTTCAACTCTTTCCCAGACCACTCTCAGGGACGTGCTGGGCCAGATGGAGCTCGATGAGCTGCTATCGGAAAGGGAAAATATCAACAAACAGATTCAGGAACTGCTGGATGCTTACACTGACCCCTGGGGGATCAAGGTTACAGGTGTGACTATCCGGGACGTATCCCTGCCTGAAACAATGAAAAGGGCAATTGCAAAACAGGCTGAAGCCGAAAGGGAAAAACGTGCAAGGATCATCCTTGCAGAAGGAGAGTTCCAGGCTGCAGAAAGAATGAAAGATGCTGCAACCCTTTACCAGGGAGTTCCAACTGCTATCAAGTTAAGAGAACTTCAGACGCTTGCTGAGATTGCCAGGGAGAAAAACCTCATTGTGGTTACAGAATCCAAGTCCCCTGACACCGGAAACATAGCCGCCCTTTCTAAGGCTATATCCGAAAAGAAAGAACTGTAAAAATGTATTAAAATTGAAAAAAATTATAAAGGATTGTAAAGGCTAGAAAGGACCAGAATTATGAAAATGAAAAAGGCCTTCCATCCTCTCTTTATTTTATTTTTTTGCATCACTCTCACAGCTTCTTTTATGCTTTCTGCAGAGGGAGCAACTGAAAACAGAGTGCTTGTGCTTGAAATAGCCGAATCTATTACTCCAGCATCCGATAATTTAATAGCTGACGCAATAGAAATAGCTGAAAACGGGAACTATGAGGCTTTCGTGATTACTCTGGATACTCCGGGCGGAGGGCTGGAAGAGACCCAGATAATCATAAAAGCAATTGAGAATACGACAGTTCCTGTTATCGGGTTTGTGCCGGAGAGCGGAAAAGCCTGGTCTGCAGGAACCCTCATCCTTATGGGGACCGATATTGCTGCAATGGCTCCCTATACAGTAATAGGATCAGCACAGCCAGTGAAGATGTCTGCAGAGGGGACAGTGCCTGTAGAAGACGATAAAATCATAAATGCCCTCGTTAAATTCTCTGTTGAAACCGCGAGAAAACACGGGAGAAATGAAACTTTTGCAGAAGAAGTGATTACCAAAAACCGGAACCTGAACGATGAAGAAGCCCTGGAATATGGGGTAATCGAGTACAGAGCTTCTTCTATTCCTGACCTCATGGCTCAGGTAGATGGAGAAAATGTAAAAGGCAGGAATCTGCAAACCGCAAATGCAGAGATTGAAACCTACGAACCTCCCTTTCATCTACTCTTTCTGAAGATTATTTCAAACCCTATCCTTTCTTCCCTTCTGCTGACAATAGGGCTTTACGGGATTATCTTCGGGATCTCAAACCCGGGTGCCGGAGCAGAAATTTTGGGGATTATTGCTATCGTTCTCGGGCTGATAGGTACAGGGTTTGATATCAATATAGCAGCGTTTTTCCTTATCCTTGTAGGGGCAGGGCTCCTTATTTTAGAACTTAATTCTCCGGGATTTGGAATTTTCGGGCTTGCAGGGCTCATCAGCCTGGTAATAGGCAGCCTCTTCCTCGTGCCTCTGGGGGAAAAGAATATCTATACACCTGAGTTCACAAGATTGCTGGTTCTGGCAATTGTTACTCCAACAGTCGTTATTGGGCTGTTTCTGGTATATGCGGTATACAAAGTGGCGGAGATCAGGAAAAAGAAACCTGTTATTGGAACTATAATAGGAGATACTGCCCGGACAATAGACGCAGTAAGCCCTGAGAAAGCCGGATTTGTCCGGTATAAGGGAGAGTACTGGAAAGCCAGGTCAGAAGAAGAGATAGAAGTTGATCAGGAAGTGGAAATTATTGGAAAAGAAAGGGAAGTGCTGGTAATAAAAAGAAAAGTATAAACCTCCCTTTCTCTTCTGCTTTTCTTTATACAGAGTTGTGTTTCCTTATTTCAGCTTAATCTTTTCTCTTGTTCTTTATTTTCTCAAGAACCCTGTATTTTTTATTTATAGCCTCCTCAGCCGCCCTGTCAATTGCATCCCTCATTTCTTCAAAGTCTCTCGGATTCTCTTCCCCGTGAACCTTTTTAACAGGAGTATAGGCTGACTCCCTGAACCTGGGTGCAAAGTCCCGGACTTCTCCATTAACAATAATTTCAGCCCCGCTTCCTTCTTCAACATGGCCTATGATGTCAATCTCAACCCCGGCAGCCCGAACGGTTTCAAGAATTTCACCGGCATATTTTGGAGGGGCAATGACCAGCAGGGCATCAAGAGAAACACCAAGATAATCGATTTTAAGAAGCTCAAGCATGGAGAGAACCTTGGCGTTTACAAGAGCCCGCATTTTTTCTTCTTCAAAGACCATTTTTACACCTGCGGTCTTTGAGATCTCTCTGGCATCCCCACGTATTCCTCCATTGGTAACATCGGTCATGGAGTGGACTTTTTTATACAGGCCGGACTGCAGAAGGGCTTCACAGGCTTCAAGAAAACGGATGTTTACGGTCTCTTCCACGACGTCATGCATATCGTAATAAAGTGCAGTTGTAGAAATCGTTCCTCCTCCTGCGCCTTCAGTCATAAGGATGAGGTCTCCCGGCCTTGTCCTGTTTCGTGAGGTAAGGGAGGAAGTAACACCAACCGCTCCGACGCCTCCTGTCATTCTTTCTCCTATGACCATATCCCCGCCTATACGGAGAGTGCTCCCGGTAATAAGAGGAATTCCGGTAAGTTCCGAGACCGTGGTTATCCCTGCAATATGATCAAATATTTTTGCAACGTCCCCATCGTCTGCAACGTGGATGTCTGAAAGCATTGCAAGGGGACGTGCTCCCATTGAATATACATCACGCAGGGCTGCTCTGGCTACATGAAAACCTGATAGGAAAGGGAAATCACTCAGGCGGGAATGTATGCCGTCAATTGTAACCACAAGGTATTCATCCCCTATTTTCACAACGCCGGA
>Ga0265295_1004424_pt1 | contig 18923 bp, 15 predicted proteins | sample Munlansysbiofilm_FD_192503 | JGI IMG/M metagenome (GOLD analysis project Ga0265295, IMG submission 192503) | Leachate microbial communities from a municipal landfill in Southern Ontario, Canada - Methane capture system biofilm | ecosystem: Engineered > Solid waste > Landfill > Unclassified ... | reverse complement strand
CCTCGTCAATATCGCCGACCAAAAGGAACAAAACGTTTGGGTCACTTTTCCGCAACTGGTTTGCCGCGGCGATATATTCCGCCAACCCCTTGTGCCAGATGGCTCGGGCGACCATGAGCACGATACGCGCGTCTGAGTAAATCCCCAACTTTGCTCGCAATGAGGCTATCTGGTGCGATGCAATGTGCGGATGGTAGAATCTTGTGTCCACTCCTGAGCTACGAATTAAACTCGCTTTTTCCCTCGGAACAATGTTCCAGGCAAGATATGCTAGCAAATCATCCTCGTTTTGAAATATTACATTCTGAACAGACTTAAATATAAATTTTTGAAATTTACTAAGAAATATCTTTGCGCATCGCAATCTTTCAGATCCACCAATGTAAATACTTCCCAACCCAGTAACTGTGCAAAAAATACGAGATACACATGACATAGTTCCAGCTATAGATCCATAGATATTCGGCCTTATCGTAAATGAGTGCAATACATCTGGCTTTAAACGACTTAAACACAAGAAAACTGAAAATATTGTCCGCACTTCATGCAGTATATTAGTTGATTTTCTACATAAATAATATTCTTCAGCTTTAATTCCGGATTCAGAAAATCTATCGAAAAAATCACCACGCGGACAAAGAGCTATCACTTCGTGTCCGTCATCAGCCAAAGCACGCATTATTGGCAAGCGAAACTGAAACAGGTTCAGATCAAGATGAGACAGGAAAACGAATCTCACGCGTCATTATCCTTGAAAGGCTCACGAATCGAATCAAGCCAACTCTGATACATCAGCACATCCCACAACAGGTATGACCAATTCCGACGTTTTGAAAGATGCTCCATCCATTTTCTGCGAATCAACTTTGGCTCAAAAAAACCCTCGTCTCTAAGCCGCCGTTCACCAAGCAATTCTTCGGCCCATTCCCGTAACGGACCGCGCAACCATGCATCCAGCGGCACCCCAAAACCCATCTTGGGACGCTCGACCAATTTTCGGGGCACATATTTGTCAAGCACCTGCCTCAATGCCCACTTACCCTGTCCATTACGAATTTTCATATCCTGCGGCAGACTCCAGGCAAATTCGACAACTCGATGATCCAGAAGCGGGACTCTGGTTTCTAGACTAACAGCCATTGCAGCTCGATCAATCTTTACCAGAATATCATCCGGCAAATAGGTAATCAGATCCAGATACATCATTTGCTGAAAATACCCAGGACAATCAAGCCATGCATCAGGATCAGTCACTGGTGTCAAGGGCTCAACAGCGCCAATCACTAATTCCGCAGGGTTCTCCCAGTGTGAAACAAAATTGAGATACAATCTGGCGGGATTGGCGGCGCACATCGCGCCTGCAAGCTTATGAATTTTGTCTCCAAGAAGGGAAAAACGATAGCTTGCTGGTAGCAACGGAGCAAGCACACTAAACAAATTATTCCATTTATCAGGTGAAAATGAAGTCAAGCCCGAGGCTACAAACCGACGCAACGGCAAAGGGCAACATTGGCCTAGCCGCGATAATCTCTCACCCCAGAGATGACGATTGTACCCACCGAACAATTCATCCCCACCATCACCAGAGAGCGCGACAACAACATGGCGGCGCGCCAGTTCAGCAATTAGAAACGTTGGAATTTGAGAAGAGTCGGCAAATGGCTCATCATATATTTGCGATAAGCGAGGAATGACACTTTGGGCCTCTGATGAAGTTACGCGCAACTCCGTATGCTCTGTCCCTAAATACTTTGCAACGGCCAAAGCGTGAGCGCTTTCATCAAAACTATTTTCTTCAAAACCTACCGTAAACGTCTGAACCGGACGCGAAGACAGTGACTGCATAATGCCAACCACGGTTGACGAATCAATTCCACCCGATAAAAAAGCCCCCAGAGGGACATCGGCAATCATTTGTCCGGCAATGCTCTGGCAAAGCACTCGCTCCAACTCTTCCACAGCTTCAGCATCACTACCGGTAAACGGGTTTTTAATACCCTGGATCGCGCTCTCTTTGGCCGACCAATAGGCCTGAGGCGAACCGCACGAAGCAAGCATCAACCTGCGCGCCGGAAATGAAGCCCATGTACCAGGCGGCAATTTCCAGATATTTTCGTAAATACTCCAAGGCGCTGGAACACAATTATGCCGCATGAAAAGCGACAAAGCTCGCCTGTCGACAGCATTATCAAATCCGGGAAATGCCCTGATAGCTTTTAGTTCAGAGGCAAAAACAAACGCTCCCCGCACCCATCCGTAATAAAGAGGTTTCTCACCCAAGCGGTCGCGAGCTATAAAGAGTACGCGCTTATCTCTATCCCACAAGGCAAAGGCAAACATCCCGACGCATCGCTGCAGCGTTTTTTCCAAACCCCATTCTTCAACGCATTCTAAGAAAGTTTCTGTGTCAGAGTGACCTCGCCAATCTCTGGACTGTAATTCCTCACGCAACTCAACATGATTATAAATCTCTCCATTATAGGCGATTACGTAGCGCCCGGAACGCGACGCCATAGGTTGATGCCCGTTAGGAGAAACATCGAGCACCGACAAACGCTTATGTCCCAAGGCAATGGCTGACTCAACATCAACCCAGACCCCAGTGTCGTCGGGACCACGATGCGCGAGTGTGTCCAACATTGCCGCAAAAAAATCGCCGCAAGCTTCATGTCCAAGAATCCCAACTAACCCGCACACCTTATTCTGCACTCCATGATTTAGTGAAAAATCATACTAACCAATTGTTGGATTCGGTGGCCATACGTATGACCATCCATGACATGCTGGTAAGCTGATTCGGCTATTCGATTACGCTCTTTAACATCTAAAAAAGAAGAAATAACTTCGTCAAAATTGGAATAATCTCGTTTTAAACAGATATAATGCTCTTTTGGAATTAAGACATCATTATATCTTCCTTCAAGCAATATTTGCACAGTACGTGTTCCAATCGCATCAAAATGTCGAGACGAAATACATTTGGAATAAACTGTGGGCTGTGAAAATTCTGAAAAAGCATCAAGCATTTCTTGCCGTGAAGGACCGGACGATGCAGAAAAATGGCGCAAAAAATTGGCCGCAAAAGATCGAAAACTCCAAGGCATCATATGGCCAAAACGCTTAATTAGCGGCCTCGACAAAAAAGTATTTTGCTTAATACCAAATTTGCTTTCGACAGATTTTATAAATGAGTCGTCTTTGGAAAGATACCATGACCCCGCCTCCGAAGAAATGGTTCCCTTGCATTGATTTAAAAAAGAAACCCAGTCATCCCTGCCAAACCTTTCCTGACCGATATCGACATTTAAGCCGCATCTAGATGAAACTTCGCGGAACATATCGAACATCGCATTCCGATCGTTGTCCCCCAAATGAGGGGGATAGCGAAACGCTCGCACTCCGATATCAATGGGACGGGAAGACGAATCAATCCGAGAGACAAAGACATGTGGATTCAAGGCGTGAGGAAGAGGCAAAACGGCTTTTGTGACCAAATCGCCCCAAAGGAACTCTCCGGCCTCCAAGGGCAACTGAGTCGCAATGTAATCAGGGGCGATAGAAGCCAACACCTTCCGCTTTGTGGACAAATACGCACCCGGAAGGCTGACCTCGTTTCCAACAAAACTTAAAAGCAAACATTTCCGATCAGCTAGTATTAGGCACAAAGGTTCCAAGTAAAAAACATGATCTGCATTTACCGAGTGATGGAGAATAACTAAATCTGCTTCTTTCAATAATCTTTTCAGGTTATATTTAACAGCAAAATTACAAATATTTAATTTTGTAATATCAAATGCAGATGATCTTTCAAAGGAATCTATCCAATCATCATAATAACTTGCGCGAACATTATACCCAGCATATAAAATAATACAATTTGTCATTTTAAATTAAAAATATTTTAAATTATTAGAAAGCCAGCGATGAACGACATCTCGTTGTTTTTCTGAGAAAAAAAACATCATAAACTTAAAAATAAACTTATATACAAAGAAAATAATCTTCCTTTTAAAATTAGCGTACAAATTTATTTTTCGTGCACTTTTTTGAATTTCTAACAATTCTGCTTCAGAATAATAGATTCGCACTATCTCATCTTTTTTGTGCTTTATTTTTTCCACTGACTCATCAAAAATTTGTACCATTGCCTGAAAACTATTTATTGGATTCAACGCAACTTCTAAATATGCATTATTAATAATTTCTTGAGCATACTTCTCGTTCTTAAGACATGATACAATTTCAGAAAAGTTGCTATGATCTTTCTTTAAAGGGAGATAATGGCGCCATGGAATTAGCCGGCCTGAATAATCACCTTCGTATAAAATCATCAATGTTTTCAATGAAGCTGCTTCAAAACATCTTGGTGAAATCTGATTCAATTTAATATGACCTTCTAAATCAAAAAAAAACCTTTTCTGAAGCTCAATAAAACATAAATTTGGGTTCTCTTGCAGTGCTCGAGTAACATTTTTAGCCACCTCTCCCGTAAAATCAAAGACACTAGCCCCGCTTTCTACGCCCAAAACGGCCTTACAATTGGAAACAAATTTAATCCAGGCATCACCATAAAGCCGTTCTTCTTCTCTGTAAGCCAAATCAACAATCAAGCCCATTCTCTTTGCATCTTCACCTACGCGCTGCCCAATCCGCCACTTTTCCTGACCGAGTTCACCAAGGTATACCGGAGGCTTCCGCGCCCTATACCCAATGTCAACAGTACGATCTTCATATCGAGGAACGGGATAATTCAAAAGTGCTGTGTCTACATACCCCGTCAAAACATTCACTTTTAATACACCCGGCAGCTTTTCTTCTGGATATACTTTTTCAATTTCCGATGATGGAACGCAAGTAAATACAACATCAACACCAATACTCAACATTGCATCAATTACCATATCTACATTACGATATTCATCTTGTATAAAAATACATTTAATTCCATTAAACTCACTCAGTTTTCTCAACAGATCAATCGACACGTATGAGCGAGAGTACAAAAAAAGAGAATAGTGAATGACGACAACGTCAAATTTACTTAAATCGAAATTATGTGGAATATTTTTAATGATATTCAACAAAAAAACATTATTTTTTGAATATTTTTTTATGGATTTTACATGAGAAAAAACTGTTGACGCAACATTTTTAGAATCGTTCCATAAAATCAATATATTCATATCAAATAATTTTAAATTAAATACAAAATTAAATAAAAAAAATTTAAACACAAGCAACACAGCGCGATACAAATAAAACAAATTTCATATTAGTATTGAATATTAACTCGTAATGTGTTAAATATCAAACATTGAATTAGAAATTAAACTACGCATACTTGTTGCATAAGCTTATGGTGATTTTGAATTGCAGAATTAATGACATCCCTATGTGCTTGAGTCCAAGCAACAGCCCGCTCTAACCCACTCTGTATGAAAATATTGGCTTTAAAGCCCAGTTCTTTGCTGGACTTTTCAGTTGACCCAAACCTACGCCCGGATCGATCCCAATCCCGCGCAGGCTTCAAATCTACCGGAGTAGTATTACCTGTGAGCTCATTAATCATCATGGCCAGCTCAAGGATTGTGGTCTCAACCCCTGAGGCCAAATTATAAGCTTCGCCAGGACGACCTTTCTCAGCACAAGCTAGCAATCCTCTCGCCATGTCCTCAACAAAAATAAAATCACGACTGGCATTGCCTGCATTATCGAGTGGCAGCGCCTCACCATGAAGAGACTTCCAAATAAAAGTCGGCACAACATTACGCCAAACTGTGTGAGGCGTTCCGCGCCACCTGCCTGCTCCAAGAATCTCCCTCGGACCATAAACATTTTGAAACCGGGCCTTAACAAATGGCATCCCATATCGCTGGTAATAGTAATTTCCATACATTTCACCAATCAATTTTGAAATGGAATACGGGCTGTCGTGAAACAATGAAACAGGCGCATCCTCAAGGGTGGGTTTGGCTTCACCAAATGTCTTTTCAGCCACCGCACAACCGGCAGCTGCGTAGACAACTTTCTTGAGATTTGTAAAATTTTTTAGGTGTTCAAACAGTTTCAGGCTCGTAAGAGTGTTGTTGTCATGATCAGCCAAAGGATCTGCTATGGAGGACTGATTGCCATGATAGCATGCCAGATGAAATACATATTCAATATCTTCTGGCAAGCTTCGTAATATCTTGTCATCTGTAATGGACCCGTAAATAAATTTAACCCGAGAATCTAACGGAACATTACAAATATCAGAAGAAAGAAGGTTATCGACGATTAAAACTTCAACAGGATCACAATGATCTAGAATATAGTGGCCAAGATTACTGCCGACAAAACCCGCGCCGCCCACAATTAAAAATCTATTTTTCGCAAGTGGCATGATCAACTTTCCTGTCCATTGCTTGAAGATTTAACATTAAGATGGCTGAAAATTTCGCTTACACCATGTCGCTCATACCATGCCAGTTGATTAGCAATGGTATCTTCAAATCCGACCTGCGCTCGCCAGCCAAAAGCCTCTTGTGTAGTTGATGGATCAAGCACAACCTTTGGGACGTCATCAGCACCAGGAGGAACAATCGGTACTTGCGGGGCTTTTATACCTAAAAAATTCGCCACAGCCTGAAACACATCAAGAATACTACGCCCTTCACCTGTGGAAACATTGAAAATACCTACCGGGGCATCATCCTTTAATGCAAGATCCATAATTGAAAAAAAATCATCCATATCAAGAAAGTCACGGACAGTATCACTGCAAAAACAACTCTGCCCCGCCCTGAGTCGTTTATAAAAAGTCGGTATCGGCCCAATAGCCAAGCGTGGCCCGCAAATGTTTGCAAGTCTAAAAGACACAACATCTAGACCTGAATTCATAAGGTATGCCTCTCCGGCGGTCTTGGAAATACCATAGCTTGTAAATGGATTAACCGGATGTGAAACCGGTATCGGAATTTGACAAGGCCTCCCATAACAAAGAGCGGTTTGAAAATTAATCAATCGTTTAACGCCAAATTTCAAAGAAGCTTTGGCAACATTGATCGATCCGACAACGTTTGTTTCTGAATCTTCAATCCAATCATTGGGATCCTTGTAGGCAGCAGCACTATGAATAACGTGCGTAGGTTTAAAATTTTCAAAAACCTTACTAACAAGTGATTCATCTGCAACAGAGCCTTCTATAACATCCAAACCAACCTGCGGAGGAACAACTTCACGATTACCGGTTGCAAAGTTGTCTATGACACAGACGGCATGCCCAAGAGGAAAATACCTCTCAATGAGATTGGACCCTAGGCAACCGGCACCACCAGTAATCAGCAATCTCATATTGCTCATCTCTTAATTCCTTCAAAACGCAGATGAGTATACTCGCCCAACGTGCCGTGCTGTCGATAATAATTAATTGCCTCAGCCACAGTCCTCTCAATTGGCGTAAAATCGATTCGACCGTAATCAGCAAATGTTCGGGATGGATCAAGCAAGATGGAAAAAACATCGTCTGGGCCGATATCACGAATTTCTGGATCAGGATACACAGGCAAGTTCATCGCCTTTACAACTGCATCGTACAATTCGCTGATAGCTACATCGCCACCCGACGAAAAATGATATGCACCATGCCCAACACCGTCACATGCTTTAAGGACAATACTCGCAAGATCTTTGACAAAAACAAAATCTCTTCTTGATTTTGTAATAAAACACTTCTTCCCATCTTTTAAGCGCTGATAGAAGATCGGCAGTGGACCAGCGACATTTCGTGGCCCAACAACATTTGCCAACCGAAATGTTACATAGTCAATTCCAGAAAGTTCAATGTAATGCTCATTGGCAGTTTTTGAGATTGCATAACTACTTCCACCAGGATTACGCGGATGATTAAGGGTAATCGGTTGTTCCTGTGGCTTCAAACCATAGCAAAGAGCTGTCTGAAAGTAGATGAAACGTTTTACATCATTCTTCTTTGCTGCATCTACCAAAATTGATCCACCGACGCAGTTTGTCAATGTGTCGTTATACCAGTCATCTGGATCTTTATAAGAGCAGGCTGCATGAACTACGGCATCGGGTTTGAAATCAGACATCAAACCATACATCAAATCTCTATTAGCAATTGTATCAATCACTACCTGCAAGCGAGAATTTTCAGATAAATGCTCACGACGACCAGTAGCGAGGTTATCAATTACAAGAACTTCATCCCCGCGAGACAACATCATTTCTGCGACATGAGAACCAATTTGACCAAGACCACCTGTAATCAAAGTTTTCATCTTAACCTCCACTATCAAAATTTCATATTTTTTCGAGTAGTTATACTAATTTTAAAATTACATACATTGACGCTTCCACTCGCTTGCCTTGTCATGAAATTGCTGATGCCATAGTTCAAGACTAAGCAAACCCCAACTTTTCCTTGAAAAACGTGTTGTTTGGCCAATATTTTTCAGGACAGCCTTAGAATTGATATAAGGTCTATTTTTCGCGACCATTGTATGAAATACATCATTTATAAAATCTTTTAAATCATTATCAAACCACTCTTTTAAAGGAACGGGAAAACCCATCTTGTCCCTTCGATGGAGAATTTTAGGCGGAAGGTCATCTGCAAACACTTGCTTGAGAAGATATTTCATGTTTCCACCTTTAAATTTGATGTCAGCAGGCACAGTAGCGGCAAATTCTACCAAGGGATGGTCTAACAATGGAACTCTGCTCTCTAATCCGTGAGCCATGCTCATCCGGTCTTCAACCTGCAAAAGTGCGGGCAACAAACACTTGAAGTCAAAATGAGTCATTTTATCGAAATAAGCTTCTTTGCGGACATTGTTAGGGTTATTGAATATAGTCGAAAAATCTTCAAAAACCTGACGAATATCCAGAAATTCCCATTCAATCTCATCCTTCATGTCAGTCGCCCGATTGACCAAACGAAAATATCGGGCATCCATTGGATCAAAAAGACCTTCCCGCCAAAATTCTTTCATCAACGGTTTATATTCACGAAGAAGACCAAGATTGGGAACTATTGATTCAATGGTTACGACAAAGTTACCGTCTTTATACTGGCCATCAATAGCAGCCTTGATGCATTGTTCAAAATACGCAACCATATAGCGAGCATATCCACCAAAAATTTCATCCCCACCTTGCCCGCCCAACACTACTTTAACATGCTGACGAGCCAACTTTGATACCATATATTGTGGAAACGACCCCGGTCCAGCTACAGGAAAATCTAAATGATAGAGAACACTATTAATATTATTTTCAAAATCATTTGCTGTGATATCAATGCAGCAAAGATTTCCTTCAGCCATTTTTGAAGCTGAATAGGCATATTCACTTTCATCATAGCTAGGATAATCAATAAAACGTCCGTGAAAACCAAGGGGACAATAAGAGGTATTCCCGCGCGCCAAGCGATAAATTAAACTTGAATCAACTCCACCTGAAACATACGCGCCAACAGGAACGTCGCTACGTCCATGCAATGAAACAGAGTCACTCATTAATTCCCGAAGTTTTTTATGAAAATATGCAGGACTGTGGTCATAATCAATTTCATAACTGACGTCCCAATAACGCCTGATATCAATCCGACCATCTTCAATGATTAAACAATGCCCAGGAAGCAATTGCCTGATTCCACTGAATAACGTTTTTTCACCAATAGTGTATTGAAACGTTAAATACTCAGCTAAAGCCGTTTTATTAGTTCGTATTTCATCCAAAAATGGCAATAACGCTTTTGCTTCTGACGCAAAATAAAATACATCCCCAAGCTGACAATAATAAAATGGCTTAATCCCGAATCGATCTCGGGCGCAAAAAAGGCGTTTTCTTTTTTCATCCCACAACGCAAAAGAAAACATGCCGCGTAAATAATCAAGACAACTATCTTGATATTTTGAATATAAAGCTAAAATACACTCAGTATCTGAGTTACTTCGAAAATTCCAAGTATCTTTTAATGAATCTTTAATTTCTAAATGATTATAAATTTCACCATTAAAAGTAAGAACTGATCCGTCATTGCCACACATTGGCTGCGCAGCAGAATCAGAGAGATCGATAATGGCAAGTCGCCTGTGAACCAACCCAACACAACTATCTTCACTCGCCCACAAACCATGCCCGTCTGGGCCCCTATGGGCAATCTTTTCCGACATGGACTCAAGAGATCGCTGAATTCTAGGCAACTCATGCTTTTTGAGCGAAATCAAACCTGCAATACCACACATTAAATTTACCTACTTTAATAATTATCACCAAATTTATTTGATTGCAGTTACATATACATCAAGACCAGCAATCCTTGAGATTGGCGTTTTCATCAAAAAATCTCGAGAAAAAATCAAAAAAGGGAAATCTCTTGTGATATTTTCAAGCTCCATATTAATGTCTCGAAATTCTTGACACATACGCAATATGGATTTTTTAGATACCACATCTGTTATCGGAGCGGCGCACCCTTTTGAATTTGCATCATACGTAGCACGCTCTGAACTTGAATCCAAACCTATGGACCCAGTGCCACCGCGCATTTCAAATAATAAATATTTTAATGAAGATAGCGGATGCTGAAACAACCGTCGATAAGAATACGCATAGTACACCATAAACACAAAAGTTCCACCATCTTTTAGCATAGAATAGCAATTATCTATAGCTAACTTCAAATTTCCTGTATGGTGCAAACACCCTATTGCGAAAATATAGTCGAATTGATTTTTTTCTAAATGGGGAGAAAGTATACTTCCTTCGAGAACATGTCCATTGTATTTAATCTGCTCAAATCTATGCCTTACCATATTTACAGGCCCTGGAGATATATCAAGCCCTGTATAATACGCACCAGCTTCAGCGATTTTTTGAGATACAGAGCCATACCCCAACCCTATTTCAAGAACATTTTTTTTTGATAATTTATCAAAATTTATATATTTATTTAGATATGGATAAAAATTAAAATAATAGTCGTCAAATTTTTTAAGTGACTCTTGTGAAAAATCATTGATTCCAAGATGCTTAGCCATTGACGACCCACACAACTCATTCCAAAAAATTGAATTATTAGTATCCATAGAATTAATTTGATATAAAATTTGTTTGCAATCCTAAATTACAAAAATTTGCTATATATTTTGTCTGCCTTGAGTGCGGCTTGATCAGAAGCATGCCATTTCAAACCGAAATTGCGCATTTTAAATCCTACAGATTCTCTAAGAGATTTATCTTCAATCAGCCTTTTTAATTCATCATAAGCAGTTTCGGGAGTTGCAGATATAACGGGCAACTCTTTAACATAATCCGGAACTTCAGCACGCATACTTTCAAGCCATTCTGGCCTTAAAAAACATATGGCCGGCTTTCCAAGCATCATTGCTTCTCGAACATTTGCCCCAAAAAAACCATATGTTAACATATCGACAAAAATATCAGCTTGAACTTGATAATATTTAAGTTTTGAATTTGGAACGTCTTTAAAAAAAATTAACTCTACATCATAATTTTCATTCTTTAAACGATTAACAATATTAAACCAAATTTCAGTACTTTTGATTGTTTTTAAATCTTTTCCATGACTTCTTAATTCATAATTTCCTACTGAATGAAATATTTTAATCGTTGTTTTATTAAACGGCAGCCGATAGTTAGCCGGTATAATTATATCTGGATTCCAAACCGTCTTGTCTAAACAATATATCCACGGCGATTCGTGGACATGGCTCGCAGTATTATAATCGATTCGATTTCCACCTAATATCCCTATATAATCACAAAACTTATTTCTTAATTTACCCCATTTGGCATTTTTTTCATCAGAACAAATTTCAGGTCGATTTTTCCAAGGGCATATATCGCACACCCGGTAAGGTTCCCAAGAATTAAAGCTGCTAATAGTTACACCATCTCTACAACCGTTATTGGTATAAAAAATTTTTTTCCCGATAAACTTTAAAAATTTCACTTCAGCATATTTACCAAAGATTTTATAAAACCCGGGAACTTGGCAAAATGGAGCCATCCTTAAATTTTCTGCATTTGCAAAATGGAAAATATTATAGCGAAATAATGCGCATATAAAAAAAATTAAATTTTTAAAAAAACCGTACAATGTAAATCTTGAGACCACATAGTCTTGCCCATGGTAAAATATTTGGTCTGAGGGATTAAGATCCATGTTTAAAAGATCAGCTTGCCACCCTATTTTTCTGAGCTCTCTAGACAGATAATAATGATTGTAATAGCACTGACCTACAAATAAAATTGATTTTTCTTTCATTTTAAAAAATTTTAATACTTAGTTGTTTTTTGTTAATCATATAGAAATAAAAAAATATAGACAAATAAATAAACAAAACCAATATATTAGTTAGACATAAAAATAATAAATTGTCATTGAAATTATTATTAATTTGATGCAAAAGCGCACACCCTGACGTCGCTATAATCAAAATTTTTATTATTATTTTGTCGTAGCGAACATTCATAAATTTTTGAGAAATCAACCATCCAACAACAAACAAAAGAAAATAGCTAAAGAATGTAGCCAGAGCTGCACCAAAAACTCCTAAAATAGGTATAAATAGAAAATTAGCAATAATATTAAAGATTGCGGCTATCCATTCTATAAATGATTGCCAATAAAGCTTCTTTGCGAAGTATATCCCAGGTAAAATAATTAAATAGCACCCCTTAAAAGCATATCCCGCCGCCACTAATCCGATTACATTGTAAGATTCCCGAAACGCCACATCCGTCATGCTTAACACTATAATCTTAGCTACTGCAAAAAAAAGCAGCGTAAAACTTCCAAATCCTATAACATATAGTGTTAGTACTTTAGAAAAAATTTCTCGAGCCTCATCTTTCTTTCTCGCATATGACATAAAAAAAGGAGGCCATGCCGTACCAAAAGCCCCAACAGCAATTGTCATTATCATACCAAAGCTGTAGCCAATCGAGTAAACCCCTAAATCATGCAATCCTAGCAATCGTTCGATCATTTGCCTATCTGCATAGTCGATAAGCAAAAAAGCGAATAAACCAAAGATTGAAGGAAATCCGATACGTATTAACGGCTTGAACAGTTGCCAATCCAATCCAAACGGCAACTTTCGGCCAACTACAACCCAGATTACGACAAGCATTATACCCTGGGCAATTGCGCCAGCCAGAATCACACCTGAAACACCTATTTTGATAAATAAAACAAGGTATATCGACAATCCAATAGATATGAACGAACTAATTAATGTTATTGAAACATACTCTTTTGCTCGCTCTTCCATTCTCAAAAATGCTAGCCACGGATCTGCTATAAATCCAAGAATACAGCCAATCAATGCTAGACGCAGGAGCTCAGCATATTGCGCTGTTTGAAAAATCCAAACACTCAGAACAGGGGCCACATTTAAAAGGAGGGCATACCAAAGCATACCGTTTACAACCATCAACAAGACGTTGGTCCAAATTATAGTCGGTCGCTTCGTCTTGTCTTGCTCAAGGTAATAGAGCAAACCCATGGAATTTCCGGTTCCAAGTGTCAACACTCCGCTCATGGCGACCCCAACCAATGAAACCAGAGCTATCACACCGTAGTCATGAGGGCTAAGTTCTCGCGTATAAAAAGGAAGGAGCAAAAGACCCATGAATCGTTGCAGCATGCCACCAATTCCATAGATCAAGCTCCCCTTGGCCAAGCGATGCAATGCGGTTTTAAGCATTACTGTGTCGCCCTAGCAATAACTCACTAGCGCCTCGCCACCCGAGATTCATGGCTGCGTCGATCACTGACAGCCCGGCAACGAAATCCTGTCCTTGTCTTTGCGGATACACCGGATGAAGAAAATTTTGTCGCACAAGCTTAATCCCGTGCAACTCAAATATTGTCGCGTCTTGATATCCATCTGCGCCGCCGCCACACATGTACATCGACCCTTCGCTCAATTTTGTAAGAGAACACAGAAGTTCGTTGGAGCACCCACTTGCTGAAAAATTCGAAGCTCTCCTAAATTTTTCAATATTAAGGCCCAACTTTTTTGCAATTTGTGTTATCGCATGAATATTAAATTCAGCAACACTGGACTCAGAATTCGTTACCAGTGGCTCAATAATGTCCATGGTTTCACCAAAAAAACGATGCCGCCCGTAATTAGCGACGATACTTTTTAACACTTTCTCTCGCCAGGGATTACCCGCCAGAAACGACATCTCTTTAATGGAACGAGTACCGCTAAAATGTCGATCAACTGCTGCCGTGACCCACCGCGCTTCACCAGCTATGAGTAATTTCACACGATTGGACCACGTCCCGCCAGTCTTGGGAAACTGCACATTATCGAAAAAAATAAAAACATCCGCACGGACAATCTTGTCAAAATAGCCCAACCATGGAAAAAAATTAGGCTGGTGAATGGCAATCGTCTTATCCATGATTCGCCAACATTCCCATCACCACTACGTCAACCCAATGACCATCGATATATGCTGAGTCCTTCAGCAACCCCTCCCGATTAAAGCCACACTTTTCGAATATACGTATTGCGCGATCATTTGTAGCAAAAACATGCAAATAAATCCTATGCAAATCAAGCTCGCTAAAACCAAATTTAGCTAGTAATTGTATTACCTGACTACCGTAGCCTTTCCCATGAGATGTAAAATCTCCAATGAAAAGCTGCAGTTCAGCACTGCGATGACGCCAATTGACATTAAACAACTGACACGTGCCTATCACTGCTCCGCTTTTTAACTCTTCGATGGCAAAAAGCACCAGATCGGAACGTTTAGTCATCATGCTATCCGCCCACGACTTGTGATCGTTCCCAAATCCTTGATGAAATGATGCACTCAAAATTACCAGCTCACGATGTGTGATCAACTCGCACAATAGTGTGACATCGGACTTGCACAGAGGTCGCAGCCGAACGAATTCAGACTGAAACCATCCCCCTAAGATATCATACTTCTGAGCGGCCACCTGCCAAATTGTCTGATATTCGAGCATTTCGTGCTTTCGACCCTTGTTGTCATAATAATAGGCAGGCGGCAGAGGCGGCAAGAGTGCACGGATCTTGTTATATATCGTCACCACGGAGGCGTCCCAACTGAAGGCTCCATCTTCGGGCGTACGACGGCGTCCAACCGTTGCTAACGCCTCAACCTGAGAAACCGCTTTCCATTTCCCTGATAATATGCGGGACATGTTATGAATGATCAATTCTTCTGTTGCCGTCGTTAAACGGTCGCGCACATCGAGCCAGGTGTCTTCCAACAGAAGTGACACCACCCGCTGGTCAATCACAGGGCCAGTGTCCAGCCCACTGTCGATCTCATGCAGGGTCACTCCAGTCTCGTATTCGCCTTTCAAAATAGCCCATTGTATGGGGCTACACCCCCGGTTTCGCGGCAACAGAGCAGCGTGGATGTTCAGCCCACCCAGACGCGCTAACGACAGCACGTCGTCGCGAATGATCATGCTGTAGGAATTTACCCAGATCAGATCAGCGCACAGACCCGCAACTTGCGCTTTAAAATTTCCGTAAGACGCTGATTGCCACTTGGGCTGCACGAGGAAGGGAACTCGCAATTGCTGAGCGAGATGTTCGAGCTCCTCAAAATATTGAGGACGAATGGCTGCAGCAACGATTCCGACGATATTGGCAGAACGAATGTGGCGCAGAAGTTGTGGAATGCCAAGGTTATCTCCAAATAAAAGCACGCGAATTTTTTTTCGCACAGTCATATGTCGCCACACCGCATTTGTCTTGAGCTTTTTTCCTTTTCTGCAACAATTATCCTAAATTCACGCTTTGACCCGTAAGCCCTCTCTGTTTCCAACAATTGGTTTTGCGTTTGTAACAGATTGTTTAGAATCGCTCTGTCCCAAACCTCTTCGGTACTCGGATTGTCGTACACCCACCATAGAGGATGAATCAGCAGTTGTACGTCCTGAGGCCAGCAGTGGGCGAGCGCACGGGCATCCACCTCAGTGGCAGCGTCGCGGCATGTGGCCGGCCAGAGCGCAAATACTCGGTTTGAGTCACTAACGTAGTTAAAGAAGCGAAGACGATTGCGATCATAGGTATTTAAACGCTCGCCACAGTCAACGCCTGCCTGTAAAACCGCGAAACTCGGCTGGTGGAAGGAGACCGCTGCAACGCGACACTTCAACAAAATTTCCAGCCAGTCAGCCTGTTGGCGGATTTGCTCTGCGGTGGCCTTTGGCAACAATTGACTCGACTCATCGTATCCCTGGTCATAGTGCAAACCAATCTGATGACCTAATCCCAGAATCTCCTCAGCATGCTTCTGCCCAAACCGACTCATCAAATTGTAGCAAGGGGAGCGCCACATCAGAAAATAGGTTGAAAAAATCCCCATCGCCGCCTCGGCGCGGGCCATGACGACGGCAGCGGCCAGGTCGGCATCAACATCATGACGAAGTAGACATCTGCCCCCGGCCTCGTTGCATAAAGTAGTGCCGCCTTGTCGAACTATTGCCAGTTCTGAGTCAGAAAATTGATCAAACGCAATAAACCGATAGCCTGCGTCTAAGGCAAAATTCAGCAGCGCTGTATAATTTTGTAAATTGAATGGTGACATCAGCTTAATGCAGTTGTGATTCAATATTCAGTGTACACTTAAGTCCACTTTTTAGATCTAAAAACCGATAATCACCAATTAATTTTCGCAATTTAGAGTTATTGCCTGTAAGAAAAACTTCTTCCTCATTAGTCATGCGAATAACTGCAGACTTTTCTTGCAGCGCTTCCAAGATATTGACTATTTCACATAACGAAGTCACATGTTCGCCGCATACGTTCATCAAACGACTTTCTCCTTCGGCAGGACTCGTAATCAAACCTTTGACGACATTTACCACGTCACCAACAAAAATCGGGGTGAGATAAATTCCGACTCCTTTCGCTAAAGTGATTTCTTGCCCTGTTTTAATACGATCAATAATATTCGCAATCAGCATATTCCGTTGCCTAGGTCCAAATACAGTAAATAGACGGAGTATATCAACCTGAAAGTACTTTTGATACTGCCGAGCAAGATGTTCTGCCGCAAGCTTGGATGCTCCATAAAATGAATTTGGAATTGCCGGACTAGTCTCTACGAGTAAATGAACAGATGGAGCGTAAACATTTGCGGTAGAGGCAAAGACAAACTGCCGCACTCCCGCTTGGCGGGCCCACTCGAGAAGCTCAACTGTGGCGTCTATATTAATTCGCTGCATATCAGCGACACCTTCTGGAAAATCTCTATATCTACGCGATTGTGCAAGATGGATGACACAATCTATGTTATCTGGTAGAATTTTAATCCATTCTTTATCAGTCAAGTCTGCAATAACTGAAGATACTTTTGGCTCTGATATTTTATTGGCCCTCGACACTCCATATATTGAGTGATCGATGACCAACGAATTTACTAAATGCTTCCCAATAAAACCGGAAGCTCCTGAGATAAGAATTTTCATAATTTCTGATCTTATTTTATAGTTCCCATAACATATAAGCCATACCGATGCTTCGCATGTTTGGGATCTTCATATCGACAAATATTTTTGATTAGAAAATTTTTTTCAAGTGAGCCAAGAATTTCAAATTCCCGAAAATGATGAAAATGAACAGAATCAGTAAGCAATGACGCGCCCTCAACCCATGCGTACGTTGCGATGACAATCACGCCTTCTGGCTTTAAGACACGGCAAGCCTCTTCAATTGCCGTATGATAATCAAGAATATGGTCCAACGATGTATTAAATAATACGGCATCAACAGAATGACTTTGTATAGGAAGTATTTCTCCTAGACCAATGACTCGAAATTCCCCTTTCCCTGCGTATGGGTCCAAACCCAAGTACTCACACTTTTGTGGCAACAACTGCATTGAAAGACTCGGCCGATCTGACCCCACATCAAGAACTAACCCTTTTATATTTTTGATAAAATCCATCAATCGATACTGATGCTTTCGTGCAGGCGCACTTTGTTGTGGTGAATTTATCTCTCCAGATTGTTTGATTTGACTTAACAGCGCGTATTGATTCAAAGGCCCGTACTCGAATGAAAAAGGAAGAGCTCCGTCTATCCAACATTCAGATATTGACCGCGGATATAGCACTGGAGATTGGTTATTAATATCATACTTCAGCAATCCATCTGTAAGATAGTCCTCATCTTCATCTTTAATCATAGTTAATTCTTTTTTAGAATCTGGACTGATAAGAAGTCTTTTCTCAAGACACTCTACAAGACTTATATTTTTACACTGAATAGGCCGCTGATCAAATTGTCTTTCACATGATACTAAATTAAATTGATTCATATTATTTTATATTTACATTAAAAAATTCATTAATATTTAATAATGACCAAATCAATAGGCGTCGATTCTTTTCACCTTTCAGGTGCTGTTCAACTAAAGACACCACCGCGTTTTGATCCAACACCTCATAGATTCTGCTACGCCCGGTCAGCAACATCCGTCGCACCAAATCAATGCTCTCACCCTTGAACCAACTTGCATCTGGAGAACTGAATCCCTGCTTTACACCCTCGGATATCTCTTCAGGGACGTATGCTTCCATCATTTTGCGCAAAACAATTTTTCCATCTCTTGTCTTTTGATAAAACTTGCTCTTTTTCGCGCCTAGTTCATTCTCATCCAATCTAACAACTTCCTGCAGATTACCCAGTTTCATGCAGACCGGCATGCGCATGGCAAAATCCACCAGATCATTATCCATGAACGGCACACGCGTTTCCAAGCTGTGGGCCATGGACAATTTGTCCTCGACGACAAAAAGGCCATGCAGGAATGTCTTTGCCTCCAGATATAAAGACCTGTTGACATACTCTTCAGGGCTGGCCGGAGCCCTGTCCTTGTGGGAAAAT
>Ga0265295_1004422_pt1 | contig 18936 bp, 17 predicted proteins | sample Munlansysbiofilm_FD_192503 | JGI IMG/M metagenome (GOLD analysis project Ga0265295, IMG submission 192503) | Leachate microbial communities from a municipal landfill in Southern Ontario, Canada - Methane capture system biofilm | ecosystem: Engineered > Solid waste > Landfill > Unclassified ... | reverse complement strand
GTTACAGATTTATCAATTGCTTTCGCGAAGGTAATGACAAGGCACTTTCCCGAATTGACTTTTGAACGCCTTGGCGAAATGGCTGAGACTGGAGTACCCGACCTCATAGGCTACTTCACCTACGTTCATTCGACCTTCATCGAGGAGAATTTTTGCCTTGTTTAAACGAATTTCACGCAGGTACCCAAAGACGGTCGTTCCATATTCTTCACGAAAGCAGCAATTGAGTCTGGGATGAGGCATGCCGACCGCACGAGCCAAATCGAGCAATTTCGGTGGATTCTGCAGATCGCGCTCAACAAGTTCGCGGGCGCGGCGCACCCTTTTGAGATCATTGCTTCGCATGGCATCATATCCTTTCTTAAGGGGAATGTGCGTTTGATCGGCCTCGGCCAAAGCAACAGCAATCAACTCGAGCGATTTGCTTTCCAGGTATAAATGGCGCAAGAGTCCCTGATACGGGCACTCAAGAATCCGGTGGACAACGGCCTTGATCGCCGCACTGGTTGCCGATGATTGACACCAATATTTATGTTTCTCTTTGAGGATGATTCGTTTAACGCTCTGCAGAAAACAGTTTTCCTGATCGTCAAGCAGATTGTCCAATAGAACTGAATCTGCATAAACACCGACCATGACTATGGGAAAATCCGTCTGTATCCTGGCTATGCCATGATGTTCTGGGATAAAGCTGATAAAACTGCGGCCAGACTCATGGTTAAGCTCAATGTCCTCTTCTTTGTTTTTAACTGAGTAGCTGATCGCACCTAAAATACAGGAACCGAAAACCATGGTTGAATTATGATATCTGTACGGAACGAAGATTTCTTCATTCAATGTAAAATTCAATATTCCAAGTAATAATCCATGTTGCAGCCTGACCATATTCAGGCTTCCCTTTCCCATGTTTTCAGGCCAGGAAAACGAGAGCTCATTCTCATTTTTACTGACGTTGGCCTCGCATGGTAAAATACACGTCGTGCGCAACCCGTTCGATTCAATGACTCTTGTCCGCCCTTCCATGCTCTTCCCGTCCATGACCGCTGATGTCACCACACATTGGATGCTCTGGCGTGCGCTTCCGCTTTTGCTTTCTTTCACTCTTGCCGGCATGTGTGCCGTCCTGGCGACTCTTTTCATAACCGGTAGTCAATACGATGAATTCATGAAAGATTCCGTCATGTCACGAAAAAAATCTTATCCTTGCGGAATCACTCGGTGGCATTGATTTCAACGTCCTTGCCGGTTTTCCTTGCTCCTGATCGTTTTCCATGAAGATCAGGACGCAAGCTTGGCATCTCGCCCGACATACTGTTTTTCCGCCCTTTTTTCAGGAAGAATTGACCATGGGAAAACAGCGAGGCAGAAATGATGCTGGCGATGTCGCGCGGGTAGCGTTTGCCCTTGACGGTTATGGGGCGACAGTGATGCGGACTTCTCGGCAGGTACAATGGTTCAGGAAGAAATCCAAGCCCGCGCCAATCGCTTCGCCGCACACGCGGCCGCAATCCCGACGGGCGATCGGGGAACCCATCGGCTCCCCCGGTTCTCAGCCGGGACTCACAGGCGTGACATGATGAGAGCGGCCTCTTTGCAAGGCCGTGGGTGCGGAAGAAGAGAGTTCCGTCTGATACCGTTTGGGCTGAATGCCATACTGGTCGAAAAACGCCCGCGAAAGATGGCTGGGGGTGGCGAAGCCGCATTCGTATGCCACTTCGGCCACACTCTTCCTGGTGTCTTCCAGTAATTTTTTGGCGCATTCCAACCGTTTCATCCGCAACACCCCAAACACCGTGTCATGGTAGACTATTCGGAATATCTTGTTCAGTCGGGTGTGCGTCAGCCCCGCTTTTTTCGCCAGGCAGAGAAGAGAAGGCGGAGAGGCCAAATCCTCCATGAGAATGTCATGGACTCGTTGCGCAGCCTCCAATTCGGCGGAGGTGACCTTTTTTCGCTCTTCACCGGCGAAGTCAAGCAGGCTGAGCTGATTGTAGAAAAGTTCCATCGCCTTGTATTCCAGAAAAACTTTTTTCAGTCCCCTGTTCAACAACGGACAATCCAAAATCTGTCTGACCGTTATCTCTAGCGGCAACGGTAGCACGGATTCTTTATAAAAAAAATTCCTCGCCACTTCAGAAAGAAGAGCCTCGATATGCTCTTGGGAACAGGCCTCCGTCTGCTGCATCAATTGGCGAAACGTTTTCGGTGCAATCAACAGGGCAATGGACCGCAGAGGGCAACCGGCTTCGGCAATAGCGGTCCCGTGCGTATCCGGAACATAGGAAATGGAGTACCGTCTCGACACGATGCGACCGGACAATTTTGTGCCGTCGCTATGCACCATGCGGATCTGGGTATTGCCTGAAAGGCAATACAAAAATTGAATAGGAGGATCTGATGTCTTGTAGTCAAAGCGGAGTGACGTGCCAAGGGGCGGCGCATTTTGCACCGCGAGATTCATACCTGGGCGAATCTGATACTCATCCCAGATCAGATTCCTCTCCACTTCGGACGTCCACTGATATTCGCTTCGCGAAGGACTTTCCCACTGTTGCATTCCCATAGTGTCATCCCCAAAAATTGTGCAGCAATACCCCCGGATGATTCTGATGTATCCGGTCGCGAGATGCGCTGTACCCAAAACAGAAGCGCTTTCCTTTCGCAGGAGCGGTGGTGGCATAGGGCATGTTTTACCATCAAGTGCCACACGTTTCCCGGCGAACGTCCCCCTTCAAGACGCAGACGCGCTGTGATCGACTTTCTTTTCAATGCCCCTGCCGTTTCCGGACGATGCGGCGAAACACGATCCAAAGCCCGCCAGCATGACAGCCGAAGCCAGGAAAGGGCAAGGGACTTGAATGAGTGATGTCCATCATCTCGCCATAATCATCACGATCGGTCATTTTGACTTCCCTCTTGTTGAAGGCATGCACCGAATATACATGCGCCACCATGACAACGACCAAGGCCAACCAGAATCACAACACGGCGGATGCACCGCTCGCCCTTGTCGGCAACACATGTTGCCTCAAAAGACGGGGTAGCCGCCGGCCAGCACGGGAGTTCGGTCGGGAATAGCATGGTTTTGGACAGTTATGGCGAGTAAAAAACTTATTGAGAGAATAATACACAAAAAAATAGGTAGTCAAGACTTTTTTAGGTTCATATAATTTTCTCGACAAAAAAATATCCTTTACTCTTCCGAAAATCAGTTCGCAAGAGGATGCACATGAGCCGAATCGACAAGAGTGTTCCGCTTCAGTTGGAGATGGACAATCGAGCCGTCTGTAGCAAGGACTTCAAAGGAGCCGAGCTGTTCTCCTGCGAGAGCATCGGATTTCTCTCTGGTGACCGAAGCCGTTTTTTGTTCGGGTGAGCGTGAACACCGGAGCAATTGGAATGAGCGAGATCGAAACCGCTCGCTTTTTGTCAATCAATCATTACATTGTTGAAGCGAACAAAAACGGAAATTTTTTTGATCTATTCGGAAAGTTGGAATCGGTTGTGCCGGCTGGGGATTGGACATATCACACTCGGGGGAGGCGTGTGCCAATGCAGATCGACCGTATGAGAATCTGTGCCGTGTTTGTCTCTGCTGTTTTGGTGACGGCGCTGGCCTGCCGGCCAGCGATAGCCAAAGAATGTGCGAGTCAGCCGCACGTCGAACCAGGAGTGATGACCGCCGATGCCGTTGTGGCGAGACCGGTGGGCACAGTGACCACTGTGGTTGGTTTTGCTCTTTTTTTGGTTGCATCGCCTTTTGCAGCCATGGGTGGCAACACCGATGAGGCTTGGGAAAGTCTGGTGGCTGCGCCGGCGGCTTACACGTTTAAACGCCCTCTCGGACATTTTGAATGTGAACCTTCAGTGCACAAGAAAGATTGAACAGCCATGCCTCTACTGATCGTCTGCCCCGGGTGCGGGGCCAAAAACAGAATTCCGCCTGAAAAACAGCACCTGGCACCCAAGTGCGGGCGATGCGGGCAGAGTCTTGCCGGAGTACCTCGCTGCGGGATCGTCAATCCCCTCACCGATGCCCAGTTTCGGCAGTTGGTCGAGCAGTCGTCCCTGCCGGTGGTGGTCGATTTCTATTCCCCCACCTGCGGCCCGTGCCGCATGCTCGCCCCTGTCCTCGATGCCTTGGCCAACGAATATGGCAGCCGACTGCTCTTTTTCAAGCTCGACACCTCCACCCAGCAGATGAGTGCGGCCCGTTTTCAGATCCGGGGCGTGCCGACCCTGCTGCTGTTCAAGGATGGGCAAGTGGTTGATCAACTGGTCGGCGCCGCGCCCCGCGCGGAGATCGTCCAGCGGCTCGATCTGCTGCTCAATTAAAGGCGCTTCGCCGGTCGGCTACTGTCCGCGATCACCGGCCCGCATCCCGGTCTGTTTGGGGGCGACCTTGCGTCTGCCCCCCCCCAGTCCCAATGACCCAAGGGGTTATTCCTGCCCCTGCTCTTCCGCCGGCTCCCCGTATCCACCCCCAAGGGCTTTGACAAGGGCGACGTGGTTCGTAAGCTGGTCGAGCCGGTTGGCGGCCAGTTCGATTTCGGCCTGCCGTCGGTCTTCCTGGGCATCGAGCCAGGACTTCAGCGGGCTGCCGCCCGCCTGGTAGCGAACCCGGTACAACTCCTCGGTTTGCCGGGCCATGTCCAGATTGCGTTCCAGTTTGTCGGCCTGTTCGCGGTACTGTTGCCGGGCGGACAGGCTGTTTTCCACTTCCGCCAGGGCCGAATAGAGTGTCTGACGGAAGGTGAGGACTGCCTGCTCGTATTCGGCCTCGGAAATTTTGATGGCACGGCGCATGTCCCGCCACTGGACAAAAGGCAGGGCCAGATCGGCCGCCAGCGTGCCGATCGGATTGCGGATGATGCGGACCAACTCCTCGCTGCTGCTGCCCAGGTTGCCGCTGAGGGTGATGGCGGGGTAGAAGCCGGCCCGGGTGGCATCCGTGGCGGCAAGGGTGGAACGGAGCCGTGCCTCCGCGGCGCGCACATCCGGACGACGAGCCAGCAGATACGCTGGCAGGCCCGCCGTTACCTCCGGCAGACGGATGCCGTCAAGACTGTCCGGTTCCGCTGTCTCCAGGCTATTCGGCGGCCCGTCGAACAGAATGGCCAGTTCATTGCCGGCCTCGACCCGCTGTTGGATCAAAAGCGTCAGATTGGCTTCCTGGCTGACCACATTGCGCTCCGCTTCCAGGATTTCAAGGGCCGTGGCCGCTCCGGCCGCCTTCTGCACCTGCACCAGTTCCAGGGTGCGTCGGGCATAGGCGATGCTGTCGCGGGCCAGCGCAATCCGCTGGTTGAGATAGCCGATCTGCCAGTACAGCGAGGCGGTGGTGCCGGTCAGGGCCAGGGCCGTGTTGGCCCGATCTTCCTCGGTGGCTTGCGCCTCCCAGTGGGCTGCATCCGAGGCGCTGGCCAACTCGCCCCAGAGATCGACCGCATAGCTGGAAAAAATGGAGGCGGAGTAACTCTCGGTCGTGCCGATGTGACGGCGCAAATTCCTACTGTGGCTGGCGTCAGCCCCCGCCGACAGGCTCGGCAGGCGGTCGCTGTCCGCCTGTTCGGCCTGCAACTGCGCCTGGCGGACCCGCAGGGCCGCGGCGGCCAGGCCATTGTTGCGCTGCAGGGCCTCGGTGATCAGGTGGTCCAGGGCCGGATCGCCGAATGCCGCCCACCAGCGATCCTCCATACTGCCAGCCTTTTTTTCACCATGGACCCAGTTGGTCGGCAGTTCGACTTCGGGGCGGTGGTAGGGTGTCCTGATCAGGGAGGCGCAGCCGGGGAGCAACAGAAGCGCGAGAAAAAACAAGATCGGAAGGGATGTTCGTTGCATGCGATTATTCCCTTGTCAGGGCGACCACAGGGTCGAGACGGGCGGCCTGGCGAGCGGGCAGGAAACCGAAGAGGATGCCGATACAGGAAGAACAGAGGAAGGCGCTGATCATGGAGGTTGTCGAATAGATCAATTTAAAATCGCTGCCGGTAAACGAAACAACGACACCGAGACCCAGCGCCAGGCTCACGCCCAGCAGCCCGCCCAACAGGCAAACCAGCACCGCCTCGATGAGAAACTGCTGCATGATGTCGCTGTGCCGCGCGCCGACGGCCATGCGCACGCCGATCTCCTGGGTGCGCTCCGTCACCGAGACGAGCATGATGTTCATGACCCCGATGCCGCCGACCAAAAGGGAAATCAGGGCGATGGACGAGATCAGCAGGGTCATGGTCTCGGTCGTTTTTTCGATGGTTTGGCGAATGGCGTCCAGGTTGGAGACGAAGAAATCCTTGGTGCCGTGCCGCTGGGTCAGCAGCCTGACCACGCTTTGCTCGGCAACGGTGGTGGGCACGTTCTCCGCGACCCGGATGGTGATGCTGCGCAGGTATTGCTGGCCGGTCAGCCGGTTCATGGCCGTGGTGTAGGGGGTCCAGATATTGAGGCTTTCGGTGTCGCCGAAGTTGGTATCCAGTTTTTTGGTCACGCCGATCACCCGGCAGGGCACGTTGTTCAGCACGATCACCTCGCCGAGCACCCTGTCCGGAAAGTCCTTGAACAGGGTCTGGCGGGTGTTCTGGTCGATGACCACGTCCTGGGCGCTGCCGCGAACCGCCTCCCGGTCGAACAGCCGGCCTTCGGCCAGCTCCATGCCGCGCACCCGGAAATAGTGCTCGCCCACGCCGTTGACCTGGGCGGTGACGCCGATATTCCGGTAGAGCAGAGTCACCGACTTGGTCACCACCGGCGTGACCGTGTCGACGTACGGCTGCTGGGCCAGGGCATCGGCATCCCTCGGGACCAGGGTGCGGACCTTGCCGGAACGCATGTCTCCCCAGTCCGCGCCCGGATAGATATTGATGGTATTCGTGCCCATTGCGCTGATATCCTTGAGAATACGCTGGCGCGACCCCTCGCCCAGCGCCACCACCGACACCACCGAGGCAATGCCGATGATGATGCCGAGCATGGTCAGCAGGGTACGGAGCCGGTGCGAGGCCATGGCGTTCAAGGCCATGAGGAAGGCTTCGGCGAACCGGTCCCAATAGGCGCGCCAGGGACGGGCGGGTGCCGAAACCGGAGCCGGAAGCGTGTGCGCTGCCACGTCGTCCTTCTCAATTTTGCGGTCGGAGACGATCCGGCCGTCGCTGATTTCGATGATCCGATCGGCATACTCCGCCACCTGCATGTTGTGGGTGACGATGATGACGGCATGGCCGTCGCGGTTGAGTTCCTGGAGGATACGCATCACCTCGAGGCCGCTGGCGGTGTCCAGGGCGCCGGTGGGTTCGTCGGCAAGGATGACCGTGCCGCCGTTCATCAGGGCGCGGGCAATCGAAACCCGTTGTTGCTGGCCACCGGAAAGCTGTCCGGGCATGTGGCCGAGCCGTTCGGTCATGCCCAGCCGGGCGAGGAGCATGCGGGCTCGCTCCTGTCGGGCCTTGGCGGTCATACCGGCATAGATGGCCGGCATCTCGACATTGGCCAGGGCGGTCAGGCTGGTCAGCAGGTGGTAGCGCTGGAAGATGAAACCGAAATGCTCGCGGCGGAGATAGGCCAATTCGTCCGGGGCGAGCTGTCCCGTTTCCTGGCCGCTGATCCGGTAGGTGCCCCGGCTCGGCCGGTCCAGGCAGCCGATGATGTTCATCAGGGTCGACTTGCCCGAACCGGACGCGCCGACAATGGCCACCATTTCCCCGGCCTCGATGGCCAGGTCGATACTGTCGAGAACGGTCAGGGTCTGGTCGCCGGCCTGGTAATCGCGACACACCCCCTGCAACTCGATCAACAGTGCCGCCATCAGAGCATTCTCGGCATCGGAGGCCGCCGCTGAGTGGAGGTCGTGGAGGCGGCCGCCACTATCTGGTCGCCGATGATCACCCGTTCGCCCTCGCGCAGCCCTTCCACAACCTCGGCCTGGACATTGGTGTTCAGGCCGATTTTCACCCGGCGTTGCTCGATCGTGCCCGATGCCGTTTCCACCCGGACGGTATACAGGCCGTCCTTGCCCTTGTCGCCCAGGGCGGCGGCGGGAATCACCAGGACGTCGGTCGCCTCGGCCAGGACGATGTTCACCTGGGTGGTCATGGAAATGCGCAGTTTGCCGTCGGGATTGGGCACGTCGAGGATGCCGATGTAATAGATGGCCGTGCTGGTGGACGTGGAAGTGGACGAGGTGGTCGTTGTTTCCGTGGCAATGGATTCCGGGGCCGGCTCGATGGATTTGACCGCCGCCGGATACCGGTTGTCCGGTTCGCCCAGGATGGTGAAGGTGGCCTTCAACCCCGGTTTGACCCGGATGACGTCGGCCTCGGAGATCTCGACCCTGATGGTCATCTGGTCGAGCCGGGCGACCTTGATGATGGTCGGCGCCGTTTGGTTGGCATTGACGGTCTGGCCCTCCTTGGTCACGATGGCGACCACCACGCCGTCGATGGGTGAACTGATCTTGGTGTAGCCCAGGTCTACCTGAGCGGTGTCGACCGCGATCCGGGCTTGCTCGATCTGGGCGTCAAGGGCGGTGATTTCCGCGCGCAGCACCTTGAGATTGGCCTCGGCGGTATCGGCGTCCTCGCGGGAGGCGGCATCGCCCTTAAGCATCTGGGTCTGGCGTTTGTAGGTCAACTCGGCCAGGGTCAGCGAGGCTTCCTTGGCCTGGCGCTGGGCCAGGACGGCGTTCAGGGCCGCGGTCTGGGTACGCAGAGTGTTCTGCTGGGGCAGACTGTCGATCTCGGCGACCAGTTGTCCGGCCTTGACGGTATCGCCCAGTTCCACCTTCAGTGATTTGAGCTGCCCCGAGACCTGGGCGCCGACGCTGACCAGGTTGTCCGATTCAACGGTGCCGTTGGCCAGGACCGTGACCTCGACCGAGCCTCGACCGACCGCTGCGGTCATGTGTTCCGGATGCCTGTCCCGGCTGAAGAAAAAAATGGCGGCGGCGGCCATTGCCGCCATCAGCAGAACCAGCGGCAGGAAAATGCGCCAGCGTATCTGTTTGAGTTCTACATTCATAGTGCGGGATATTCTCGGCTGTCGAGGGGCAACAAAGGCGGCTGATGGAGCGTGAACGGGCCGATGCCGGCCGCACGCATTTTCGGCGCGCCCGAAACAGTGCCGGAAACAATATCGCACATCAGACGGAAAGCCTAGCCTCGGCCCCGTCTTTTTCGGGTTAATTTTTGTGAAGAGCCTGCACCGGATGAACAACGCAAGATGTCCGACCATATCATGCGGCTAGGCGGAGGATCCTCATGCCGGCACATACACGGACGTGTCCATGGTTCTTTGCCGGCCGGCATGGTAGAATGCGCGCGTGCACACCTACCATCCGCCGTTTCCTGAACCGAACAGTTGAACAGAAAGGAGCTGCCATGTCTCTTTTGCCGGCCATTGAATTGGAAACCCGCAGCGCACCCGACGCTGCCGTCATCTGGCTGCACGGTCTGGGCGCCGACGGTTCCGACTTTGCCCCCATCGTCCCGGAACTGCATCTGCCGCCGGATTTGGGCATCCGTTTCATCTTTCCCCATGCGCCCGCCATGCCGGTGACGGTGAACGGCGGTTACGTCATGCCGGCCTGGTTCGATATCCTGGAAATGGCCATCGACCGCAAGGTGGATAGCGCTCAGTTGCTGGTCTCAGCCGCAAGGATCAACCGGTTCGTCGACCGCGAACTCGATCGCGGCATCGACAGCCGTCGCATCGTGCTCGCCGGCTTTTCCCAGGGCGGGGCCGTGGCCTATCAGGCCGGTCTCAGCCATTCCCGACCGCTGGGAGGCCTGCTCGCCATGTCCACCTATTTCGCAACCAGCGATTCGATTGCCCTCAGCGAGGCCAACTTCGATCTGCCCATCGAGATTCATCACGGCATCCATGACCCGGTCGTGCCCCAGGCTTTGGGCATCCGCGCCGCTGAATTTCTCAGGGATCGCGGCTACAGCGTCGCTTTCCGGAGCTATCCCATGGACCACTCGGTCTGCCCCCAGCAGATCGCGCACATCGCCGATGCCTTGCAGCGTTTTCTCGGCAATTGAACAACAGTCCAATGGTCGCCGGCGGCGCAAAGAGGACGGAAAATCATTTTCGGATGCTTTCCGCGGGATTTTTTCTTGACGTTCTCACCCGTTGCTGGTATTTGACTTGCGGTTTTTCGCGGGATACCTTATAGTGCCCGGCTACGAATAACTTAAAGAATACAGAATACGAGTTGTAGGCGCGTAGCTCAGTGGGAGAGCGCTACCTTGACGTGGTAGATGTCGTCGGTTCGACCCCGTCCGCGCCTACCAATTTATCCCAAAGGCTAGGATGCAGAACGTGCTTCTGCTCATTAGCCTTTGCTTTTTACGGGCACGATGGCAACGATAGCGGTTTCCATACAAGACGGTGAAAGTAAGTCATTTCCGAGCGGTACACCTGTGGCGGAAATGCTGAAAGAGCTGCTTTCCGGCAAACAGCGCAAGCAAACCGTTGCTGTCAGGGCAAATGGCATGCTGCTGGATCTGTCGACGCCCGTCGAGACCGATCTCGTTCTGGAACCGATTTCGGTCCATTCCGCGGAAGGCGTCGATATTCTGCGTCATTCCACGGCGCACATCATGGCGCTGGCTGTCAAGGAACTGTATGGCGATCAGGTCAAGGTCGCCATCGGTCCGTCGATCGAGGACGGCTTCTACTATGATTTCGACCGGGACAAACCGTTTTCTCCCGACGATTTCGAAGCGATCGAGCACAAGATGGCCGAGCTGGCCGAAGCCCGCATCCCTTTCGTCCGCCAGGAAATGTCCAGGGCCGAGGCCATCCGTTTTTTCAAAGAGCTGAACGAGCCGTACAAGCTGGAACTGCTCAGCGAAATGGAGGTGGACACCGTCAGTCTTTACAGCCATGGCCGTTTTGTCGATCTCTGCCGCGGTCCCCATGTGCCCGATTCGTCCTGGATCAAGGTCTTCAAGCTCCTGCGGGTCGCCGGCTCCTATTGGCGGGGCGACGAAAAGCGGCAGATGCTCACCCGCATTTACGGCACCGCCTTTGCGGAGAAAAAAGACCTGCAACATTACCTGACCCAACTGGAAGAGGCCCGCAAGCGCGACCATCGTCGGTTGGGCAAGCAGTTGGGCCTGTTCACCATCCAGGATCAGATCGGCCCCGGCCTCATCCTCTGGCAGCCCCGCGGTGCCCTGCTGCGCCGCCTGATCGAGGATTACTGGAAGGATCAGCACTATCGCCACGACTATCAGTTGCTCTACACGCCGCACATCGCCCGCCAGGACTTGTGGAAGACCTCCGGCCATCTCGATTTCTACAGCGAGAACATGTACGCCGCCATGGAGATCGACGAGGTGATGTACCAGTTGAAGCCGATGAACTGTCCCTTCCATATCGGCGTCTACAAGGCCGATCCGCACAGCTACCGGGAATTTCCCATCCGCTGGTGCGAGCTGGGCACGGTTTACCGGTACGAACGGACCGGCGCCCTCCACGGCCTGATGCGGGTGCGCGGCTTCACTCAGGACGACGCCCACATCTTCTGCCGCCCCGATCAGCTCGAAGAGGAAATTTTCAATATCATCGACCTGAACCTGCATATCCTCAAGACATTCGGGTTCGACCAGTACGATGTCTATCTGTCGACCAGACCGGAAAAGTATGTCGGTTCCGACGACCATTGGGACCTGTCGACCCAGGCGCTGAAGCAGGCCCTGGAAAAGAAGGGGCTGGCCTATCAGGTCGATCCCGGCGAAGGGGTTTTTTACGGCCCGAAAATCGACATCAAGATCAAGGACCAGTTGGGCCGTTCCTGGCAGTGTTCGACCATCCAGGTCGATTTCAACCTGCCGGAACGGTTCGAGATGACGTATACCGGCGACGACGGCCAGGAGCATCAGCCGATCATGATCCATCGCGCCCTGATGGGCTCGCTGGAACGGTTCATCGGCGTGCTCATCGAACATTACGCCGGTGCCTTTCCGCTGTGGCTGGCGCCCGAGCAGGCCCGCATCATGAACATCACCGACGACCAGGCCGCCTATTGCGGCCAGGTTCACGCCCGGTTGCGCGGCTTGGGGGTCCGCATCGAAAAGGATGTCCGCAACGAAAAGTTGAATTACAAGATCCGTGAGGCTCAGTTGATGAAAGTGCCCTACATGCTCATTGTCGGCGAGCGGGAAAAGGAAGAGGGTACGCTCACCGTCCGCTTGCGCGACGGCCGAAATTTGCCGGCCATGACTCCGGAAGCTTTTGCCGATCTCGTTGTCGGCGAGTGCAAACGCGCCATGGCCTGAACGACAACAAGAACTGGAGGAACGAACATTAAAAAACGAGGCAGCAGAAAACCTTCCACGCAGCAGGATCTGAAGATCAAGATCAACGAGGAGATCGAGTACCGCGAAGTGCGACTCATCGATGCCGACGGGAGCCAGCGGGGTATCGTCAGCGCCAAGGCCGCCATGGAGGCAGCCCAGGAACAAGGACTCGATTTGGTCGAGGTTTCCGACAAGGCCGATCCGCCGGTATGCCGGATCATGAATTTCGACAAGTTCCGATATGAACTGAAGAAAAAACAACAGGAAGCCAAGAAGAAGCAGACTGTCATCGAAACGAAGGAAATCAAGTTCCGACCCAAGACCGAGGAACACGATCTTGCCTTCAAGATTCGCAAAATCAAGGAATTCCTCGCAGAGAAAAATAAGGTCAAGGTGACCATGCGTTTTCGTGGCCGCGAGATCATCTACGCGCAGACCATTGGTCTCGACGCCCTCACCAAAATCGCCGACACCCTGCGCGAAGACTGTGTGATCATTCAGGAACCCAAGATGGAAGGCCGGCAGCTCGTCATGTTCGTTGGTCCAAAAAGCTGAGATGCCAGAGGTACGTACGCAACCAATCCATACAATCCGGCGATGACGGGCCGGGAAGATACAGGAGTACAACCATGCCGAAAATGAAAACCAACAGAGGGGCGGCCAAGCGCTTCAAGGCGACCGGTAGCGGTCGAATCCGCCGGAGCAAGGCGTATTCCTCGCACATTCTGACCAAGAAATCCACCAAACGCAAACGGAACCTGCGCAAGACCACCCTGATCGCCGATGTCGACCAGCGTGCTGTCCGGCGGATGCTGCCGTATATGTAAAAGCCTGCCATTGTCCGTCTTCAGATTGACTGGCAACTCATGAGTATAAACGGAGAGAACAATGCCTCGTGTGACCCGCGGTTTTAAAGCACGCCGCAGAAGAAACAAAGTGCTGAGTCTGGCAAAAGGATATCGTGGCGGTAAGCACCGCCTGTTCAAATCCGCCGCCGAGGCGGTCGATCGCGCCCTGTGCTACGCATATCGCGACCGGCGCGTGAAAAAACGCGAATTCCGTCAGTTGTGGATCGCCCGCATCAATGCGGCCGCCAAGCAGAACGGCACGAATTACAGCCGCCTGATCAGCGGATTGAACAAAAACTCGATTGAACTGGATCGCAAGGTCCTCTCAAACCTGGCCATCGTCGATCCGGGCGCCTTTTCCGCGGTAGTCAGGGCTTCCAGTCAGGCGAACTGATCCGCTGCCATGGAACAGGAGCTGCTCAGGCTCAAACAGGAGGCGGAAGAGGCCTTGGCCCAGGTGGCCGGCGCCGACCAACTGGAAGCATTCCGGGTCAGGTTTCTCGGACGCAAGGGCGGGGTGCTGACCGGTGTCCTCCGGCAATTGGGCAAGGTCGCGGCGGAAGATCGTCCGCGACTGGGCCAGTTGGCCAACGATATCAAGCAGGAGATCGAAACCCGCTTTGAGGAGAAGAAGGCGCAGTTGACCGTCGCCGGTGCCGATACCGGTTCGGGACGAATCGACTACAGCCTGCCCGGACGGTATCTGCCTTTTGGCAAACTGCACCCGGTCACCCAGGTGATGGAGGAGATCTGCTCGATTTTCGAAGGACTCGGCTTTGCCGTTGCCGAGGGCCCGGATGTCGAAACCGACTACTATAATTTCGAGGCGCTCAACATCCCCAAACATCACCCGGCCCGTGACATGCACGACACCTTTTATGTCACGGATTCGATCCTGCTCCGCACCCACACTTCGCCCATGCAGGCGCGGATCATGGAACGACAGGAGCCACCCCTGCGGTATGTCGTGCCGGGCAAGGTGTATCGTTGCGATTCCGACATGACCCACACGCCGATGTTTCACCAGGTGGAAGGGCTGCTTGTCGACCGGCGGGTTTCCTTTGCCGATCTCAAAGGGGTGCTGACCAGCTTTACCCACAAGATATTTGAACGGGAACTGGCTCTGCGTTTCCGCCCGAGCTATTTTCCCTTCACCGAACCGAGCGCTGAGGTGGACGTTGCCTGTGTGATCTGCGGCGGCAACGGCTGCCGGGTGTGCAAGCGGACCGGCTGGCTGGAGATCCTTGGTTCGGGTCTCATCGACCCCGAGGTACTGAAGATGGTCGGGTACGACCCCGATGTCTATTCCGGCTTCGCCTTCGGGCTTGGCGTTGAACGGATTGCCATGCTGAAATACGGTATCGACGATATTCGGTTGTACTACGAAAACGATCTCCGTTTCCTTTCCCAGTTTTAAGCCTCGTCGCCCAACCCCTCTCCGCACTTTGACGGTTTCTGTGATGGATGCACGGGAGAGCAATCAGCGCCCCACGATGCTTTGGAACGGTTTATCCTCGGGTAACCGTTCTTCTTTTTTGCCTCTGGCTGCACCGGCGGGCGGCGATTTTCTTGCGGTGACGATGCCTATCGCAATGCGCCTGTCGTCGCAGAAGGCATTATCATTTCCTTTGTTACAGGGATGAATCCATGAAATTCACGCTGAGCTGGCTCAATCAATTCATCGCCACCGAGGGGCTCACCGCGGCCCGGATTGCCGACAACCTGACCATGCTGGGGCTTGAAGTAGACAGCGTAACCCCACTGTTCGCCGAACTGGAGCCCATCATGACCGCCAGGGTCGCAGCGGTCGATAAGCATCCGGATGCCGATAAATTGACGGTCTGTGCCGTTGACACGGGCACAGAAGTCATACAGGTGGTCTGCGGCGCTTCCAATGTCAGGCCCGGCATGGTCACCGCCATTGCGCTTCCCGGCGTCAAGCTGCCGGACGGAACCAAGATCAAGAAATCCAAGGTGCGGGGCGTGGTCTCGGCGGGCATGCTGTGCTCGGCGCGGGAACTGGGCCTGAGCAACGACCATCAGGGGCTGATCGAACTGGACGGCCAACTGGCAGCAGGTCTGCCGCTGGTGGATGCCCTGGGTTTGCGTGATACGGTGATCGAAGTCGACCTGACCCCCAACCGTCCGGATTGCGCCAGCGTGCGCGGCATTGCCCGCGAGGTCGGCAGTTTTGTCACGGGCACGCTCAAGCCCCTGGTTGCGGCGGTCACTCCGCTGACCGGCCGCAACATCGGCTACGAGGTGATCATCGAAGAACCGGATCTGTGCCCCCGCTACACGGCGCGGAAACTGACCAACGTCACCATCGGCCCTTCACCGCTGTGGATGCAGCAGCGGCTGACCGCGGTGGGCATGCGGCCGATCAACAACATCGTTGACATCACCAACTACGTCATGCTCGAGTGCGGGCAACCGATGCATGCCTTCGATTTCACTACGCTGCGAGGGCAGAAAATCGTCGTCAGACAGCCGCGAACCGGGGAGACCAGCCTGACGACCCTGGACGGCAGCCCGCGCCAGTTGGACCCGGAGATGCTGCTCATCTGCGATGCCGAGCGGCCGGTGGCAGTCGCCGGCGTCATGGGTGGCCTGGAGACGGAAATCACGGGGGCAACCACGACCATCCTGCTCGAATCAGCCTGCTTCAACCCGGTTTCCATTCGGCGCACGGCACGAAAGCTGGGCATTCCCTCCGAGTCCTCCTACCGGTTCGAGCGCGGTGTCGACCCGAATCTGGCGGATAGCGCCCTGGAACGCGCTGTGGCTCTCGTTGTCGAGTTGGCCGGTGCCCAGGCGGACCCCGACGGTATTGACGTCTATCCCGGCAATAAGCCGCCTCTTTGCTTGCGACTGCGGGTTGAACGGGTGTGCAGTTTGTTGGGGACGGAACTCAGCCGCGATCAGATCGCTCGTTATTTGAAGAGCATCGAGTTTCAGATCACCTCCCTTGACGAGACGACCCTCGAGGTCGAGGTGCCCAGCTTCCGCGTCGACATCGAACGGGAAATCGATCTGGTTGAGGAAGTGGCCCGCTTGGTCGGCTACAACGCCATTCCCACGTCGCAGCCGTCCATCCGCATGGACTCCCCCGGACGTGACCCGTTGCGGTCTCTTCGCCAGCAGGTGGCCCGAATCATGACCGCGCAGGGATTTTTCGAGGCCATCAATTACAGCTTCGTGGCAGAGACGCATCTCGCCCACTGCCGTCTGACTCAAGACGATCACCGGAGGCAGGTAACCAGGCTGCTCAATCCTCTTTCCGAGGAACAGGGAATCATGCGTTCCCTTCTGCTCCCCGGTTTACTGGAAAATGTCCGCCGGAACATCAACTTCCAGCGTCCAGACATCCGCCTGTTCGAGATGGGGAAGATATTTCTCCAGAAACAGGAAGGCATGCTGCCGGAAGAGCGGATGCATCTGTGCGCAGTGATCAGCGGCCATCGTCATCCCGAGGCCGAACCCCTGTACTTTGCCGCTCAGGAAGCCGATTTTTTCGATATCAAGGGTCTTGTCACCAATCTTCTTCTGGCCTTGCGTATCACTGGCAGCGGTGGGGCGACGCTGTTTGGCTTCGAGTCCCGGCAAGTGCAACCCTACTGCGATCCGGACTGCGCCGCGGTCATCTGCGACGACGAGAAAGTGATCGGTTCTCTGGGGGCGGTGCATCCCGAAACACTGAAGGGATTCGGCATCAAGCAGCCCGTCTATTTTTTCGAATTGGACCTGAAAGCGCTGCTGGCCATGGAGCGGACGCCGCCACGATTTGCGGCTCTTCCCAAATATCCCTCGGTCAAGCGCGACATCAGCTTGGTGGTGCCGGATACGGTTCCTGCCGGCGATCTCCTCCGGGCAATCCAATCCCAACAGCAAAAATATCTTGAGTCCGTCGAGATCTTTGATGTATACCGAGGCAAACCGATTCAGGTGGGGCACAAGAGCGTGGCTCTTTCCGTTACCTATCGTTCCGCCACTGCTACGCTGGATGACCAATCGGTCGATAAAATACACGACAAAATCGTCAACACTTTGATGACTGAATTTAAAGCCCGTTATCGCGAAGGATCCGAAGCATGAAAAAAAAGAATGTGACCCGTAAGGAATTAGCCGTTTCCGTTAACGAAAAACTGGGAGTTTCGCAGCGGAATGCCGCGGAAATCGTCGATACTGTGTTCGCCACTATGAAAAACACCATGGTGGCGGGTGAATCGATCAAATTGGTTCAGTTCGGTACCCTGACGGTACGGGACAAAAGCCCGCGCCGGGGGCGCAACCCGCGTACCGGCGAATCGATGACCATCACCAAGCGGCAGATGGTGTCCTTCCGACCAAGCAAGCGGTTGCGCGAACGGCTGAATAAATAAAGGAAAGGGGCCGGCCTAATTGTGGTACTCCGAAGGTCGGCAAGATGAACGGATCGGCATGACGAGGCCAGGAACCGCTGAGTAATGTGAAGGGACCAACTCCGGAATTCCCGCAGATACCGGACAAGGTTTATTTCCGGATCGGCGAAGTGAGCCACTTGGTGGGGGTGGACACCCATGTGTTGCGCTATTGGGAGTCGGAATTTTCGCTGATCAAGCCGTTTCGCGGCCCTTCCAAACAGCGATTATACCGACGACAGGATGTCCACAATCTCTTGCGGATCAAACAATTGCTCCACGACGAGGGGTACACCATCTCTGGAGCGAGAAAACATCTGAAACACCTCGAAATCGATCAGCAGCCAGGAATGGTCAGAAATGAACCCGGTTCCTCCGGATCGGTTACCACCAGTTCTTTTTTGATCGGGATTAAACAAGAACTCCGAGAGATTCTGACTCAACTCAGCAATGCAAAAAAAAGCGATTCGTAACTAAGGGTTGACAGCCAATAACGTCGGTGCTACATACATCCCACTATTTTTCGGAACGTAGCGCAGTCTGGTAGCGCACCTGAATGGGGTTCAGGGGGCCGGAGGTTCAAATCCTCTCGTTCCGACCAGTAAAATCAAGGGGTTAGATGCTTGCTTTGAGCATCTAACCCCTTGTTTTGTTCTTTCTAGTGTTTTCAATAGTTACGACCGGTTTGAGTTTTTAATTTACTGTTTTTATACGATATTTTTTTGTGTTGCGATGAATTTTAATCGTTGTTATTCGTTGCTGGTCATCGTGTGTTTTGGAAAAATTACACAAAAAATATCATGGCAACGATACAGACTTGGAAAACAAAATATGGGACCAGCTACCGGGCTTCGATTTATGTGCAAGGCAGAAGGGAAAGCGCCACATTTGACAGTCGGGCGAAAGCACTTGCTTGGGCTGAGGAAACAGCCGCTTTATTTCGTGCAGGCAAACCATTATCCGGTGAACTGCCCGCCAATGACCTCAGGTTGAATGAGGCGGCCAGAAAAATACACCATGGCAGTCGCGCGCCAAGAAAAAAGGTTCATCCGGCAAACGCGTACCTAGAGGTGGCTCCATTTGTCAGAACAAGTTGTTCTTGTTTTTAAGTGGAATCTCTGCTTGTAGTTACGCTGCCAGTTCAACCGTCGGCAGCATCACGACGTAGGCCTCGTCAGGCGTTTTTTTCTTTAGTGCTTATCCACAAATAATTTGCTCGCAATTTTCTCGCCTCCAGCTAATATCCGTTGAAACCAAGCAACGGGGGAGAAATGGCACGCATCAAAACCTGGGAAATTTCGGATGCATTCTGGGCGATCGTTGAACCGTTGATCCCCACAGATCTGCGAGAAGCCGGAAAAGAATATACTCGTAAGCCGGGCGGCGGCC
>Ga0265295_1004421_pt1 | contig 18939 bp, 11 predicted proteins | sample Munlansysbiofilm_FD_192503 | JGI IMG/M metagenome (GOLD analysis project Ga0265295, IMG submission 192503) | Leachate microbial communities from a municipal landfill in Southern Ontario, Canada - Methane capture system biofilm | ecosystem: Engineered > Solid waste > Landfill > Unclassified ... | reverse complement strand
GCCTCAGAGGGCAACAATTAAAAAAAAGGAAATGAAGATGAAAAACGGAAGGGGCGTCCGGGTGGCGGGAGAAACTCCAGTCGCCTAAGGCTCCTTCCGTTTCTCCCGCCACCCGGAACCAAACAACCGTGGTGATACCCCATCACCCTTCTGTTTCTTAATTCAGGGTGGTCAAAATTCGGTAATCACAGGTGGTCAATTTTCGGTTGTCATTTACAGGGCGGCCCTCAAAGAATGATGGAGTCGATAATGGAAGACAGATGGTTGTCCGTAGATGAAATTGGAGACTATATCGGGATCAAACGAGATACCGTTTATAAGTGGATAAGCGAGAAAGGCATGCCCGCCCATAAAATAGGACGCCTGTGGAAATTCAAGAAAGATGAGGTGGACAGTTGGGTTCGTGACGGGAAGGCAAGGGATATTAAAGAGGGTGAAGAACTGTGAAGCAGTCTGCCGGGATGCTTGATAATAAATCTTTAGGAACCGTTGTTTCCGTACTTAAAGGAGACATTGCTTCCGGATGCACTCTCTCCCTGGTTTCTTCGCTTTTCTCTCTCTACGCCTACGACGAACTGAAAAAAGAGCTTTCAAAAATAGACAGGTTCCGGCTCCTTGTGCCAAGCCTCAATGATGAAGAGAGTTTTCACAGAAACCTTACGGGAACCTTTTTGGACCGTCGTCTTCGGAATCGCCTTGATGTTGCCCGTATTGCCCGGGATTGTTCTGAATGGTTGGAACTAAAATGTGATGTTCGACAGCTGCCATCACCGGTGCATCAGAATCTAATTCATCTTTCCCATGTTGATAACGAAGAACACCTTGCAATTGTAGGAAGTTCATCTTTTACCACTGATGGTCTTGGCATAGTTCCGTCAAAGTCTCATCACATGAATACCTGCTTTCGTAATTCCGAGGAGGCTGGTTCTTTGATCAGGTGGTTTGATGAACTCTGGTCCTCAGGAGAAACCAGTGATGATTTTGCAAAAAACATGCAGGAAACCCTTGCCCTTGTTTATTCTGATAAGACTCCCCGGCAAATTTATTTTCTAACTCTCTTTAGTGTTTTTAAGGATTTTATTGGCGAACTGGATGAAGAGAAAATCATCAAAACCCAGACTGGTATCAAAAATACACAGGTCTGGCAAAAACTATACAGATTCCAGCGTGATGGTGTGCTGGGGGCTATCGATAAAATAGAGCGATACAACGGTTGCATCATTGCGGACAGTGTGGGGTTGGGAAAGACCTTTGAAGCCCTTGCAATTATAAAATATTACGAGCTTCGTAATGATAGAGTGCTGGTTTTATGCCCTAAGAGACTGAGGGAAAACTGGACCATATATACTGTTAATGACAAACGAAACATCATGGCATCGGACAGGTTTAACTATGATGTCTTGAACCATACAGACCTGACAAGATTGTCCGGCATGTCAGGAGAGATTAATCTGCAAACCCTGAACTGGGGTAACTATGATCTTGTCGTTATTGATGAGTCTCACAACTTCAGAAACAACCCATCCCGCAAGGATGATTCTCTGACCCGTTATTCCAAACTAATGAACGATATCATCAAGGCGGGCGTAAAAACAAAAGTTCTTATGCTGTCAGCAACCCCTGTAAACAACAGGATGAACGACCTGAAGAACCAAGTGGCCTTTATTGTTGAAGCCAAGGACGGGGCGTTAAAATCAAACGGTATTGCCAGTATTGAACAGACCCTTAAAATGGCCCAAACACGTTTCAATGCTTGGCTGTCTCTTGATAATAAAGAAAGAACCACCAAGTCGTTGCTGGAGACCTTGAATTTCGATTATTTTAAGCTGCTGGATCTTCTGACCATTGCCCGCTCCAGAAAACATATTGAAAAATATTATGATGTGACCGAGATCGGAAAGTTTTCTGAGAGGCTCAGGCCTGTTAATATCAAGGCCGACATCGATAGAGAAGGACGTTTTCCAGCCCTTAAGGACATCAATAGGGAGATCCGATTGCTCAACCTGAGCGCCTATGCTCCCCTGAAATATATCCTGCCCCATAAGGCTGAAGAATACAGCCGCAAGTATGACCGGAAATTAGCCGGTGGTTCTGTATTCAGACAGGTAGACCGTGAACAGAGCCTGATTCACCTGATGCGGGTCAACCTGTTCAAACGGATGGAAAGCTCTATCCATTCCTTTACGATGACGCTCACCAAACTTCTTGGGGAAGTGGATGGATTAATCCAGAAAATTGCAGACCACGATAATAACGGTGTTGTAGAAGAATTTGATATTGAACAAATCGAGATTGAGGACGATTCCTTTTCCCCTTTTGTCGTGGGCAAAAAGATCAAGGTGCTTATTCAGGATATGGACATTGTCCGCTGGAAACAAGAGCTTGAAGAGGATCGTGAAATTCTGGGAAAGCTGATTTCTTCCGCACAGGCGGTCAAGGCTCCCCAGGATGAAAAACTAAGAAGGCTGAAGGATCTGATTCAGCACAAAGTGATCAACCAGATTAATCCAGGCAATAAAAAGGTCATTGTTTTTACGGCTTTTGCGGATACTGCAAAATATATTTATAAGCACACTGCAAAATGGGCAAACCAAGAGCTTGGTATTTATGCCGCCCTGGTGACCGGTTCTGGTGAAAACAAAACCGAGATGCCTGGAATACGGAAAGATCTGTCGTCTATCATTACTTCATTCTCTCCTGTCTCAAAAGAACGGGAAAAGATTGATTCAACTTTGACCGCCGAGATTGACCTTCTGATTGCCACGGACTGTATTTCTGAAGGCCAAAACCTACAGGACTGCGACTTTCTTATCAACTATGACATCCATTGGAATCCGGTCCGCATTGTTCAGCGCTTCGGGCGTATTGATCGATTGGGCACCAGAAATGAGAAAATCCAACTGGTAAATTTCTGGCCTAACATGGAGCTGGATGAATACATCAATCTTGAAGCCCGTGTTTCAGGGCGAATGGTATTGCTTGATATCTCGGCTACAGGTGAAGAGAACGTCATTGAATTTAACAGTTCGGGTAAGATGAACGATCTTGAATACCGGCGTAAGCAGCTTGAAAAGCTTCAAAACGAAGTCGTTGACATCGATGATATAGAGGGCGGTATTTCAATTACTGACCTTACCCTTAACGATTTCCGAATGGATCTATGTGACTATATAAAAGAGCATGAGAACTGGCTTACACAAATTCCACCGGGAGCCTTTGCCGTTGCTACTATAGATGATTCGCTAAAAGACGAGCTGTCTCCAGGAGTAATTTTTTGTCTAAAGAATGAAGGGTCACAAACCGTTTCAGATACCACATACGCTCTTTCTCCCTATTATTTGGTTTATGTGGCGGATGACGGTTCGGTTATATTGCAGTTCACCCAGGTCAGGAAGATCCTGGATCTTCTGAAAAAAATCAGCAGCAAAAGGAAGTCTGTTGATGATGGAGCCACGGCCCGTTTATCCAGCCTGACCCGGAACGGTTCCGACATGTCCCAGTATCAAAATTTACTCTCGAAAGCCGTGCAGGCGCTCACAGGGGCTGCTGAAGAACGTGGTGTGGAAAGCCTCTTCTCACCAGGCGGGACGGTTATCAGTAAAGACAGTTTTAAGGGTATGGATGACTTTGAGGTCGTCAGTTACCTTATCCTCTTGGGCAGGGATACAGACGATGTCTAGGCCCATTGATTACGTCTGGAATGTTATATCTTTTCCCGATTCGGCTCTGTTAGGCAAGCGGGTTCCAAAAAAACAATTCCTCGAAAGCGGTGGGCTTGCTGCCAGCGACAAAAAACTGTTCCGTGAAAACGTGAAAAGCGTTTACTGGGAATACACCCTGAAGCCCTCAACCTGTTCGGTTCTGCCTTTTAGGGACAATGAGCGGGAATACCTCGAGGTGGCGATTCTTCAGATAGAGCTTGCCTCCCAGAAGGGGCACAGACGTATAGCCGAAATCATTCACAGGGTGATCCCGTACCCCTTGATCCTTGGCTTTTATACCGGCTCAGATGAATTTGCCCTGAGCATTGCCCCTAAACGGTTTAGTCATGCAGAGCAAGGTGCTTTTGTTGCTGAAAGATATTGCACAACAGGCTGGATGAAAAAAGGCAAACTGAACGAATGGGAAGCTTCCTTTATTGCATCGCTTGCATGGAACAACATGCCTCTCCAGCATTACGGCGCTTTATACAGTGCCTGGGCAGACCGGTTAACCGGATATGAGTGTTCAGTAATGACCGGAACCTTTACTTTAGGCAAGGCAGGGGATCGGTTTGAGCATTTGACGCAATGTCGGGAAATAGAATCGAAAATATCAGAGCTGCGAAGACAACTGAAAAAGTCAGCTTTTAACCGACAGGTGGAGTTGAATACACAAATCAAGAAATTTGAACAGGAACTCAAGCAATTGGCTGCGAGCCTGTAATAAGAGAGGTATTAATAATGGAAAAAATGGATGGTAAAACAATGGACATCGTAGCCGAAAACGTTGTTAAGCTGAAAGAGCTGTTTCCTGAAGCCTTTACCGAGGGCAAAATTGATTTCGATGCGCTGAAAGAGGTACTCGGTGAATATGTGGACAATCGCGATGAACGTTACAGTTTTACATGGAACGGCAAAAGCAAAGCCCGGATGATCGCCCAGACCCCAAGCACCGGAACCCTGCGCCCCTGCAAGGAAGAGTCGGTTGATTGGGATACAACGCAAAACATTTTTATTGAAGGTGATAACCTTGAAGTGCTAAAGCTCCTGCAGAAGAGCTATCACAAAAAAATTAAGATGATTTATATCGACCCGCCGTACAACACCGGCAAGGATTTTGTTTATAAGGACAACTTCAAGGACAACATCAAGAACTACAAGGAAATCACCGGTCAGGTGGATGGTGCAGGGCGCAATCTTTCCAGCAACCCTGAAACCAGTGGTCGTTATCATACTGACTGGTTGAATATGATGTATCCGAGATTGAAGCTGGCAAGGAACCTGCTGAAGGATGATGGGGTAATTTTTATCAGCATTGATGACAATGAAGTGTCTAACCTTCGTAAAATGTGTGATGAGATTTTTGGAGAAGAGAACTTTATTGCGGAATTAATTTGGAAAAAAAGGAGCACTCCACCAAACGATAGGGTTATTGCTGCCCAACATGAATACATTATGTGTTTTGTCAAAGACAATAATCAACGATGTTTAAATCTTCGACCTCGAACAGAAAAGCAAATTGATAGATATAAGAATCCCGACAACCACCCTAAAGGGCCTTGGACGGCAGGTGATTTAATGGCCAATGTTAAGGGAGGCAGATATGTTGAATCGTTGTATTTTTCCATAGTCAATCCACGAACGAATAAGGAACATTACCCATCATCAAACGGAAATTGGCGTTTTAATAAAGACCGAATAGAACAACTTATCAAAAATAACGAGATTTACTTCGGAGGAGATGACAATGGACGCCCCAAATTAAAGCGTTTTCTTTGTGATGTTAAGGAGGGTATAACATGGACGACCCTTTGGGATTTTGTGCCTTTTAATACAGCTGGGTCATCTGAAATGACCAGTATCTTTGGGAATTTAACAACATTTGAAAATCCTAAGCCTACTGGTCTAATTTTTGACATTCTTCGTGCAGGAAGTAATAAAGATTCAATCATTCTCGATTTCTTTGCTGGTTCTGCAACCACAGCTCATGCTGTCATGCAACTCAATGCTATGGATAACGGAGGTCGTAAATGTATAACAGTTCAACTTCCAGAATCCTGTGATGAAAAATCAGAAGCATACAAAGCTGGCTACAAAACCATCGCGGAAATAGGCAAAGAGCGCATCCGTCGAGCCGCAGCCAAAACAAAAGAAAAAAATCCCGATTATGACGGTGATCTTGGCTTTAAGGTGTTTAAGCTCGACTCCACCAATATCAAGCCTTGGGAAGTTGACTTTGATCTCAATGAAAAGCAGATGGAAATGTTTGTCGAAAACATCAAACCTGACCGTCGTGAGGAAGATGTGCTTTACGAAGTCCTGCTCAAGTACGGCCTTGCTCTCGATCTGCCGATCGAGAAATGGAGAGTTGAGAATGGTGAATTGAGAATTATAGAGGAAGATGACAAAGAAACTCTTAACGCTCAACTCTCAACTCTCTATTCGATAGGTTTTTGTGCCTTGGTGATTTGTCTTGATGACAACATTACGCTGGAAACCGTCGAAGCGATCACAAAACTAAAAGAAAAGCAAAAACCTGAGATCATGCGGGTGGTGTTTAAGGACTCCGGTTTTAAAGATGACGTGGTCAAAACCAATGCGGTTCAGATTCTCAGGACAGCTGGCATTGTCGATGTCAGGAGCTTGTGATGAACCACGAAAAACACGAAAAGACACGAAAGAAGAAGGTAACCACGGAACACACGGAAGTGGGATTTGAAGGGTTGGTTGGATTGTTTGAGCAGACGCAGACGGCAATGCAAACGCAGGCAGCGCGTTCAGTGGATATTGCTTTGGTGGTGCGCAATTGGTTGTTTGGCTGGTATATCGTGGAGTTTGAAAACGGCGGTGCGGAAAGAGCGGAACTGTATGGGAAAGAGTTAATCAAAAGGCTATCTGTAAAGCTGTCATCCAAGCTGGGTAAAGGCTTTTCCCAGCGTTCTTTGGAACAGTTCCGGAGTTTCTATATGCACTATATCGAGATTGCGCAGACAGTGTCTGCGCAATCTCTAGGTGATCTCCAAAAGATTGGGCAGACGCTGTCTGCGCAATCTTTTTCACCAACTGTCGGGCGTAACAAAAGAACTACTGAAAATACCGCTGATCAATCACTACAGGCTGTCTGGCAGACACTGTCTGCCAGATTTTCGTTAAGCTGGTCGCATTATGTGGTTTTGCTCACGGTCGATTCGGAGGATGAACGCCGGTTTTATGAGTTAGAAGCGAGTGAGAATGCCTGGGGGATTCGTGAGCTGAAGCGGCAAATGAACTCCAGTTTATACGAACGGTTGGCATTGAGTCGTGATAAGGCGGGCGTGAAAGAGCTGGCCCAAAAAGGTCAATTGGTAGTCAAACCATCAGATGTTTTGAAAAGCCCCTATGTTCTGGAATTTCTGGGATTGCAGGAACGGTCTGAGTATTCAGAGCACGACCTTGAGACGGCTATTATTGATAAAATCGAACATTTCTTGCTTGAATTAGGAAAAGGGTTTCTTTTTGAGTCCCGTCAGAAGCGCTTCACCTTTGACGACGATCATTTCTATGTGGACCTTGTTTTCTACAACCGGCTCCTTCGTTGCTATGTCATCATTGATTTAAAACGGGATAGACTCACCCACCAAGACCTCGGGCAGATGCAGATGTATGTCAACTACTTCGATCGTTATGTGAAATTGGATGATGAAAACCCCACCGTTGGTATTCTGCTCTGTCACTCAAAAAACGATCGTCTTGTTAAACTGACATTGCCCAAAGACGCTAATATTCACGCTTCCGCCTATCAGCTTTATCTTCCCGACAAAGAGGCGCTAAAAAAACAACTCGAAGAGGCCCAGGCCGAATGGGAAGCAGCTCACGAGGATTCCTCGGAAGTTCAGGAAAAAGGAGGAGCCACGAATGGACACCAATAAACACGAATTGGCTAAAAGAGCCAGATTAACTGCTTTTTTTGTTCAAAAAGCGGTTGTTTCCACTTTAGAACATACCACGCAAAATAGTTTACAAATGCTAAAAACAGAGCCTCTGAGAATTTTAAAGAATGCACTTTCGTGTATTTCGTGCCTTTCGTGGTTAAAAAATATTTGTGTTCATTGGTGTCCATTCGTGGTTCCAAACTTTTTTGTGTCTTCCGTGTATTCAGTGGTTAAAACAGGAGTTGTAAGATGAAAATTAAATTTGATCCGAATCTGGACTTTCAGAAACAGGCCATTGAATCCGTTGTGGGTGTGTTTGAAGGACAGGAAATCTGCCAGACCAACTTCACGGTGGCTCCGTTGCAATACACCACCCAGCAGGTCTTTTCAGGCATGGAAAACGATCTGGGAATTGGTAATCGTTTAAAATTGCTGGATGAGGATATTCATAAGAACATTCGAAAGATACAACTGGAAAACGGTTTGGCACCATCTAAATCATTCAATTCAAAAGACGGGATTCATCTGAGCATAGAGATGGAAACCGGTACCGGAAAGACCTATGTCTATCTACGTTCCATCTTTGAAATGAACCGGCTCTATGGCTTTTCCAAGTTCATTATTGTCGTGCCATCCATCGCCATTAAAGAAGGTGTATATAAGACGCTTAAGATCACAGTGGATCATTTCCGTGAGATTTACGGGAATGTCAGCTTCGACTATTTTATCTATGATTCCAGTAAGCTTTCCGATGTAAGAAACTTTGCCACTAGCCCTGACATCCAGATCATGGTGATCAATATTGATGCCTTCAGAAGAAGCTTTACTGATCCTGAAAAGGAAAACAAGGCCAACATTATTCACCGTTCCCATGACCGAATGACCGGGGCCAAGCCGATTGAATATATTCAGGCGACCAATCCGATTGTTATCGTGGATGAACCCCAGAGCGTTGACACCACCCCAAAGAGTAGAGAGGCAATCGCCTCACTGAATCCGCTTTGTACCATGCGCTACTCTGCCACCCATGTGGATAAGCATCATATGCTTTATAAGCTCGACTCCGTAGATGCCTATGAGCAAAAGCTGGTGAAACAGATTGAAGTTGCCGGTATTGAAGTCAAAGACGGGCACAACAAGGCCTATATAAAGCTTTTATCCGTAGACAATAAAAAGAGCCCCATAACTGCAAAAATTGAAATTGACTGCCGCATGAAAACCGGCAGCATCAAGAGGAAGACCGTCGTGGTATCAAGCGGTGCTGATCTTCTGGATGCAAAGTACAGCGGAGGTCGTGATCTTTATGATGGCTATATTGTTGAGGATATCCACTGCGAAAAGGGCAATGAATACATTAGTTTCACCAGTAAGCCGGATATTCTAAAAATAGGTCAAGCCATTGGCGAGGTTGACCAAGATGAATACAAATACCTGCAAATTCGAAAAACAATTGATGAGCACCTGGATAAGGAGATGCGCCTTCGCCCCCAGGGCATTAAGGTGCTCAGTCTGTTTTTCATCGACAAGGTGGCCAACTACCGCTGGTACGATAAAGACGGCAATCCACAAAAGGGTAAATTTACTTTGGTTTTTGAAGAAGAGTACGCCAGGGCAATCCGTAAACCCAAGTACAAAAGCCTTTTTGAGGGTGCTGATCTTGATACAGTGGCTGCGGGTGTGCATAACGGTTATTTTGCCATCGACAAGAAGAAAGACTCTTCCGGTAATGATATGCTTAAAGATACATCCGGCAAAACCGCTGCTGATGAGAGTGCATACAATCTTATCATGAAGGAAAAGGAGAAGCTTCTCAGCTTTAATTCCAAGCTGAAATTTATTTTCTCCCACTCTGCTTTGAAAGAGGGCTGGGACAATCCCAACGTTTTTCAGATTTGTACTCTCAATGAAACCAATTCTGTTATAAAAAAACGTCAGGAAATTGGACGAGGTCTACGTATAGCGGTTAATCAGGATGGCGAGCGGGTTCATGGTTTTGAGGTCAACACACTTACCGTCATGGCCAATGAGTCCTATGAAAAGTTTGCGGAAGAGCTGCAGAAAGAAATTGAGCAGGAAGAAGGTATCAAGTTCGGTATTGTTGAAGAACATCTCTTTGCAAATATTGTTGTTCCCGTTGATGATTACAACAACGAGTATCTGGGCGTTGAAGCGTCAAAAAAACTTTGGAATTATCTGAAAACAGCCGGATTCATTGATGCAAAAGGTAAGGTCCAGGACTCCTTGAAAACCGCCTTACAAACAGGTGCGCTGGATCTACCCGAAGAATTCAAACCTCATACACCTCAAATTGCTGCGGTCCTGAAGAAGGTGTCCGGCAATCTCAACATCAAAAATCGTGATGACAAGAAAAAGGTATCTCTGAACAAGGCCGTGTTTTTAAATGAAGAGTTTAAGCAGCTCTGGGATCGGATCAAGTATCGGACAACCTTTAGGGTGGATTTTGATGTGGATGCACTTGCTGCAAAATGCGCTAAAGAGATCAAAGCGAATCTCCAGGTGGGAAAAGCCAGATTTATTTACCGTAAGGCTGTAACTGAAATAGACCGTGGTGGCGTTCATGCAGAACTGGTTCAGGAAACTGCCAGCGTATATGACTCACGGTTTTTTGAGCTACCGGATCTGATTACGTATCTCCAGAATGAGACAAACCTTACCCGCCGAACCATAGTAAAAATCATCAATGACAGCGGCCGGCTTGAGTCGTTTAAAAACAACCCGCAAAAATTCATTGAACAGGTCTCGACAATTATTCAGAACCAGATGCGTCTGTTTGTGGTTGATGGTATCAAGTACCACAAGATCGGTGATGATCAGTTCTATGCCCAGGAACTTTTCAGCGATAATGAGTTGTTTGGGTATCTGAGGAAAAACATGGTGGAAAGCAGGAAATCGGTCTATGACCATGTTGTTTACGATTCGGGTATTGAACTTGAATTTGCCACCGCCTTTGAACTAAGTGACAACATCAAGCTATATGCTAAACTTCCGGGATGGTTCAAAATTGATACTCCGCTTGGAACCTACAACCCGGACTGGGCCGTGCTGATTGAGGTAGATGGTAAAGAGAAGCTCTACTTTGTTGTTGAAACGAAAAGTACGTTATTCACCGACGGTCTTCGTCCGACAGAACAAGCTAAGATTGCATGCGCCAGGGAACACTTCAAAGCTCTGGGCAATGATGTTGAGTTCGCCGTCACAAACGCATTTGAGGATTTTTCAGGGAAGTACGTTTAATCTAAAGGGAGGCCAAATAGCGATGAGCGGGGAAGTAAAAAAAATTGACTCGATCAAGAACATGGCGGTTTTTCAGGACTTCCGATGGGCGCCATCTGTCAGGGATGGCGGCAACAACATCGCGGAGTTTAAAAAGATCAACATTTTTTATGGCCGGAACTACTCAGGTAAAACGACGCTCTCGCGGATTTTCAGAGCTCTCGAAACAGGTTCGATCTCAGACAAATATAGTTCACCTGAGTTTCAATTGTCTTTTGACTGCGGCAGCACTGCCACGCAAAACTCACTAACCAGTCATGGTCAGGTCGTTCGAGTTTTCAATGAGGACTTTGTCCGGGACAACCTGTGCTTCATTGTTGATGATGAGCAGACCATCAATTCATTCGCCATCTTGGGTGAAGACAATACAAAGCTTGAGGAGGAAATTGAAAAACAAGAAACCGAACTTGGGAACGAAGAGGACAAGTCTGGACTGCTGGGAGAACTCCTCGGTGCTGAGGAAAAGTTTAAAGAGTCTCGAAAGGCTCATGGTGACAAATCGTCTGAATTGGAGAAAAAGCTAAGTGACAAAGCCAATAAGGCAGGCACTGGAATTAAGCACAACAAATCGTTTGGTGATGCCATCTACAACGTTACCAAAATAAAAAAAGACATCTCGATTGTTACCAAAGACACTTATTCTCCGCTTACTGCTGAGCAGGTGGGCAAGTTTCATGACCTCCTTAGAGAAGGAGCCAAATCGGACATCCCTGAATCATCAACTTTCAATCTTCAATACTCTGCAATCGCTTCAAAGGTTAAAGAGCTAATCGAAAAAAAGATCCAAGCATCTGATCCAATTCAGGAATTGTTAAACGATGCTGCTTTGGCGACGTGGGTAAGGACTGGTCGGGGCCACCATCAAGGGAAAAGAGATACGTGTGCATTTTGTGGCAGCGACCTTCCTAACGATTTGTGGGAGAAGCTGGACAAGCATTTTAATCAGGAGTCTGAAGAGCTTCGCCAATCGCTGGAAACCCTGCTTAGATCGATTGAACGTGAGCGATCCCGAGTCCCTAATCTACTGAAAATCAAAAACTCGGATTTCTACTCTAACTTTACAGCTGACTTGGATTCGCTGGCAGGACGGTCATCGACCCTATCAAGATCTTACATTGAGAGTCTGGAATCCATAAAAGAACAGATCGAAAAACGAAGAGATGACATTTTTACGCCTCTTGAATTTAATGCACCTGAGTCGGTTGAAAAAGATTTGAATGCGGTCAGGGATTCGTATGAGCAACTCAGAAACGAATCCAACCAATCTACAGCTTCACTAAGTGCCGATCAATTTGAAGCTCGAGCGGCTCTCCGCCTCCATGAAGTCTATACATTTATAAACGACATTAAGTATGGAGACGAGTGTACGGCCATTGAGGCACTGAATGAGGCTATGGGCAAAGCGGAAGAAGCAAAAAACACCGTAAAAGAAAAAGTTGATGCAAAACGAGAAAAGATCGCTGAACTAAAGGCCCAGTTAAAAGATGAAAGCAAGGGAGCTGACCGGGTAAACGACTATCTGAACAATTTCTTCGGCCACCAGTCTCTCTCACTCAAAGCCATTGAAGAAAACCCGGGGGACGCGTCGTCTGGATACAGGTTTGAGGTAACACGAAACGACAAAAAAGCTTTCCTCCTCAGCGAGGGCGAATGCAGACTGATAGCTTTCTGTTACTTCATGGCCAAGCTTGAAGATATAGAGACTAAAGGCAACCAGCCGATCATCTGGATTGATGATCCCATTTCCAGTCTGGATGCAAACCATATCTTTTTTGTCTACAGCCTTATCAATGCCAAGATTGTAACGCCTGAGAAATATAAAGATGGCGAGGAGATAAGGGAACGAGACCGTTTTAAGCAACTGTTTATTTCGACTCACAACCTGGACTTTTTGAAGTACCTGAAGCGGCTTCCGGGGGCTTTGACCAAAAGCAAATCTCAATACTTCCTTATACCCCGTACGGATCAAGTCAGTGACATTACATTGATGCCTCGATACTTGAAGGACTATGTCACAGAGTTCAATTTCCTGTTCCATCAAATTTATAAATGCGCCTGTGCCCAAATCGAGTGTGATGAAAACCATGATTGCTATTACAACTTCGGGAACAATGCCCGTAAATTTCTTGAAGCATTCTTGTACTACAAGTACCCAAATGCCGTGGAGAAAGATGATAAATTGGCGCGTTTTTTCGGTGACGATGCATTGGCCGTGTCGCTCACGGATCGTATCAACAATGAGTTCTCCCATTTAGCGGGTGTATTTGAGAGAAGTGTTTTACCTATTGATGTTCCAGAGATGAAGACCACAGCAAACTTCATTTTGCGGAAAATCAAGGAAAAGGACCCCGATCAGTATTCGGCCTTACTTCAAAGTGTCGGCGTGACAGAGGAACCTGCTGAAGAACTCCAAACAACAGTGGAAACCCAATGAAAATTCTTCATACATCAGACTGGCATTTAGGCCGCTCCCTTTACGGCCGGAAGCGTTATGAGGAGTTCTCTGCGTTTCTGGATTGGCTGATCCAGACCATTGAAGATGAACAGGTCGATGTCTTGCTTGTCGCCGGTGATGTGTTTGATAACAGCACGCCCAGTAACCGGGCGCAAGAACTCTACTACCGCTTCCTCTGCCGGGTTGCGGCATCCTGCTGCCGTCATGTTGTGGTGATTGCCGGGAACCACGATTCACCGTCATTTTTAAATGCCCCGAAGGAGTTGCTGCGTGCTCTGAATGTGTATGTGGTCGGCTCCATGACCGACGCTTTGGAGGACGAGATTTTTGTTCTTCATATGGATGGGATACCGGAAGCCATTGTCTGCGCTGTACCTTATTTGCGTGATAAGGAAATCCGCACGGTCGAGCCGGGAGAAACCATCGATGATAAAAACGCCAAGCTCGTTGAGGGATTGAAAACCCACTACACGGATGTTTGTGCTATTGCCGAAAAGAAACGAGCCGAATTCAAAAGCGCCGGGCATGATGGCATTCCCATTGTAGCCATGGGACACCTCTTCACGGCGGGCGGGAAGACGGTTGACGGTGATGGTGTTCGGGAGCTTTATGTGGGATCGCTGGCGCATGTCTGTGAGGAAGTTTTCCCCTCGTCAATCGATTATCTTGCCCTCGGGCATCTGCATGTTCCTCAGGCGGTCGGCAGCGCGGAGCATATCCGTTACTGTGGCTCACCCATCCCGATGGGTTATGGCGAAGCGACTCAGAAAAAGAAGGTTGTGCTTGTTGAATTCAACAGCACCACGCCAAATATCCAGGAGCTCCCTGTACCGTGTTTTCAGGAGTTGGTCCGTATTGTCGGGTCTCTGGATGATATCCATGGAAAGCTGGAGGAGCTCAAAACCCAAGAAAGCGCTGCGTGGCTTGAGATTGAATACACCGGCAGCGATATCATCGGCAACCTGCGCGAGATGCTTGATGGGGCAATGGCCGACTCTGCTATGGAAATCCGACGGATAAAAAACCGGCGTGTCATGGATCGGGTAATCAATGCGATCAACGAAGATGAAACCCTCGATGATCTGGATGTCGGGGACGTTTTTACCCGCTGTCTGGATGCCTTTGATGTACCGGATGAAGACCGGGAGGAAATGACGGTCTCCTATAACGAAATAATCAAGGATTTGTTGGAAGAGGATTGTAATGCAGAATAATCCGCAGATTCCGCAGATGGGCGCAGAACAGGTTAGAAACAAAGAAACTTATGCAATTATTGGCGCAGCAATGACGGTTCATCGTGAATTGGGCTGTGGCTTTCTTGAGTCTGTTTATCAGGATGCTTTGGAAAAGGAGTTCCAGGGGCAAACTATTCATTATGCGAGAGAGGTAAAGCTTCCTGTTTTCTATCGTGGTGAACAGCTCAACAGTTATTATCAAGCCGATTTCATCTGTTTTAATTCAGTTATTGTTGAGCTCAAGGCATTACAACGATTATCAGGTATTGAAGACGCACAGGTCATCAATTACCTGAAAGCTTCAAGTTTGCATCGAGCATTACTTCTAAACTTTGGTTCTAAGAGTTTACAACATAAACGGCTGGTTTTTAATCTGCGGGAATCAGCGCAATCTGCGGATCAAAGTTCATGAAGATACTTGAACTCCGATTTAAAAACCTTAACTCCCTCTATGGGGAATGGGTGATAGACTTCACCGATCCCGAATATGTATCCAACGGGATTTTTGCCCTGACCGGTCCAACCGGTGCGGGAAAATCGACGATTCTTGATGCCATCTGTCTGGCCCTGTATGGAGCCACACCCCGCCTTGGAAAAATCACCAAGAGCGGAAACGAGATCATGTCCCGCCAGACCGGTGAATGCTATGCCGAGGTACTGTTTGAATCCCAGGCTGGCCGATTTCGCTGTCATTGGGAACAGCGACGGGCGCGGAAAAAGGCTGAAGGGAACCTGCAGGATCAGCAACACCAAATTGCAGATGATGCTACGGGCAAGCCCATCGAAACCAAGAAGAGCCTTGTGGGTGGGATCATTGAAGAAAAAACCGGGATGGACTTTGACCGTTTCACCCGCTCCATCCTGTTGGCACAAGGCGGGTTCGATACCTTTTTAAAAGCGGACGTTGAGCAGAAATCAAAAATACTCGAGCAGATCACCGGCACCGAGATTTATTCGGAAATTTCACGCCGGGTTCATGAACGTCAGCGTGATGAGAGAGAAAAGTTGAACATTCTGAATGCCGAAACATCCGGCATCGTGGTTCTGGAGCCGGAACAGGAAAAAGAGATTCAAGAGGACCTTGCGACCAATCAGAAACAGGAGACTGAGCTTGCCGGTAAATCAACCGAAACTGGGAAGGCTATCACATGGCTGACCACCATAGAAGATCTGAAAAAGGAGATCCTCAGCCTTACGGATGAAGCCGCCAAACTAAAGGCCGATACCGAGGCGTTCAAACCGGAACGGGCTAAACTTGAACAAGCCGTCAAAGCCGCTCTACTTTCCGGCACATACGCAACGCTTACATCCCTGCGCAAACAGCAGACTGACGATCAGGCTTCTTTAAAAACGGATGAGGCAGCACTTCCTGAACTTGAATCATCTACAAACACACAAGCTGAGGCTCTCAAAGCTGCTGAACAGCTCACCCTAAAAACCAAAGAGGAGCTGAAAACGGCAGCCCCGTTGATCCAGAAAATCCGGTCGCTTGATCAAAAAATTGCGGAACAGACAAATTCTATATCAGAAGGCTCTGACGCCTGTACCAAGGAAGCCGCAAAGATTGAGACCGACAAGAAGGCTCGGGTGAAGGAACAGGAAAAACAAGCCGCCGCAGAGCAAACACTGGAGGCCGCAGAGCTGTACCTCAAAGAAAATTCACGGGATGAATGGCTGATCAGTGGGCTGACTGGTATTGAAGAACAGTTAGGCAACCTGCTCGCCAAACAGCAGGAGATCACACAGAGAGACACTGATCTCAAAAAAGCTGATACGGCCGTAGCAGATGCCACAAAAAAACTGGAGTCAGCCACCAACCAATGTTCCCTCAAAAAACAGGAGCTGGAGTCAGCCATTAAAAATCTTCAGCAAGGCAAGGATGCTCTGAGTGAATTGCTGGGTGACAAACTGCTCCGGGAATATCGCACCGACAAGGAAACATTGCTTCGTGAGATGGCCTTTATCAAGAAAATCGAGGAGCTTGAAGATCACCGTGCCAACCTGAAAGACGGGAAACCCTGTCCACTCTGTGGCTCGATCGAGCACCCTTTTGCTGAGGGCAATGTTCCGGTTCCCGATGAAATCGAGCAAAAGATAGAATCGCTGACCAAGCTGATCACAAAGGCAGAGGATCAGGAAACCACCATTAAAAAATTGGAACAGGCGGAAACCACTGCCCGTAAAAACCTGAATGACAGTGAGAAGCTGGAAATCGGTGCCATTAATGGGAAGAAGGCCGCTGAAAAAACGCTCGCTGAATTGAAGGATACCCTCTCTAAGCTTAGGACCGGCTTTGATGTACTCAAGCTGGCAGTTTCCGGGAAACTTGAGCCACTTGGTATTACAGAAATATCGAAGTCAGATGTCGGAGTGCTTCTTGAATCCCTCAAATCAAGACTGAAGGCATGGCAGGAACAGGTAAAACAAAAGACCGACATCGAAAAACAGATTGCCGCCATCGATAGTGAAATGAAGCGTCTTGATGCCGTAATTGATACGCAGGTCAAGGCCCTGACTGAAAAACAGACAAATCTGGAACGGTTGAAAAAAGGACTGGCCAACGGGACAGATGAACGAACGCAATTGTATGGCGACAAAAAGCCTGATGATGAAGAAGGCCGATTGAATAAAGCCATTGCCGATGCCGAGAAGGCTGAGAAGAAAGCAAGAGACCTGAATACCGAGCTGCAGCAGAAACTGACAACGGCAAAGACCCAATTTGAATCCTTGAAGAAACGCATCGAGCAAAGAACGCCTGAATTGAAAAAAGAGGAAACCAATTTTTCGGCTGCTCTGACTCCAGCAGGCTTTGCAGATGAGAAAGCGTTCCTCGAAGCCAGGCTACTGCATGAAGAACGGGAATCCTTATCCTCCCGGGCCAAGGAGCTGGATAATGCGGGGACGGAGCTCAACGCCAAACAGAAAGACCGGGAGATGCGGCTGTCCACGGAGATCGCCAAAAAGCTCACCGATAAGACGCTTGAGGAGTTGGAACCGCAGCTCAAAAAATTTGAAGAAGCCTTGAAACAGTTCCGAGATGCCATTGCCGGTCTTAAACACAGGCTGAGTGAAAATAGAGCTGCAAAAGAGCGGATAAAAGAAAAGCAGACGGTCATCGAGGCCCAGAAAAAAGAGTGTGCACGCTTTGAGAAGCTGCATAATCTCATCGGTTCAGCTGACGGTAAAAAGTACCGGAACTTTGCTCAGGGACTGACCTTTGAATTGATGGTTTCCCATGCCAACCGGCAGCTGGAAAAAATGACCGACCGCTACCTGCTTATCCGCGATGAACAGCAGCCTTTGGAACTGAACGTCGTCGATAACTATCAGGCAGGTGAAATCCGGTCGACCAAGAACCTGTCTGGAGGTGAAAGTTTTATCGTCAGCCTGACTCTGGCGCTGGGGCTGTCGAAAATGGCCAGCCGGAAAGTCCGCGTGGACTCCCTCTTCCTCGATGAGGGCTTCGGTACCTTGGATGAAGAATCACTGGAGGCTTCTCTGGATACATTATCCGGGCTTCAGCAGGACGGCAAGCTGATCGGAATCATCTCCCACGTATCTGCAATGAAGGAAAGAATCAGCACCCAGATAAATATCACACCGGTATCCGGCGGACGCAGTTCACTGTCCGGCCCGGGCTGTACAAAGGTTGGAGGATAGGAAAATGGCTGATTCTCGCAAACAAAAACTGATCGATCTCGGTTCTGAAAATCTCGCGGAGGCTCTGTTGGATCTTGCCACGCATTCCGATGAGGCGGATGATCTGATTGAACAACTAATCACCACGCCGAAGGAGAATGTTCAGCGATTTAAAAAGAAGCTTTCCGGGCTGAAACGCCGGAAAAGTTTTATTGACTGGCGGGGCGCTGCCAGTTTTTCCCGCGAGCTGGAAATGCTGCTGCAGGATTTAAAATCCGGTGTGGATGATCCTCTTACCGGCGTTGAACTGGTAGCCGCATTTTATGAAGCCGACAGTACCATTTTCGAGATGTGCGATGACTCCAGCGGAAATATTGGCGATGTCTTCCGCTATGATGCCAAAGAGCTGTTTGTGGAGTATGCCTCCCGTTGTACTGACAAAGAAAGAATTGCAGATCTTATTCTCAAGGTAACTCAAAAGGATAACTACGGCATCCGGGATACCTTGATTGATTGTGCAGCTGAATACCTGCCGGAAGAGGTTATCCGCACCATGATTACGACTCTTCAGAAACGTGCCGACAAAGAAAAGGATGAATACGGAAAACGTCATCACCTGATGTCGATTGAATCACTGGCCCGGCAGATCAAGGATGCAAGGCTGTTTGAAAAGACCCGAATTGCCTCGTGGGGAAAGCTGTCCA
>Ga0265295_1004420_pt1 | contig 18950 bp, 11 predicted proteins | sample Munlansysbiofilm_FD_192503 | JGI IMG/M metagenome (GOLD analysis project Ga0265295, IMG submission 192503) | Leachate microbial communities from a municipal landfill in Southern Ontario, Canada - Methane capture system biofilm | ecosystem: Engineered > Solid waste > Landfill > Unclassified ... | reverse complement strand
CCCCCTTCGACTAAAATATCGATGAATATTTTCGCTAACGATAGGGTAAATTGAAGAAAAAGTGAATGTAATTTGAAAATATTAAACAATTATAAATCAAATAATTAACTTTACCGTTAGTTGGAAGTTTAAAAGACATACTGCGAACATGAAATTAACTAAAAAGAAATAGAAGAAATTGCTGATAATCTGGATTGTGGAATGAGATGTTTTTACAATCTCAAGTCTGGTGAAATTAAGTTTTTACTCAATTTTGACAATTGGATTGGAGTTGACGAGGATTATTAGGAAGATGAATACAAGGAAATAGATGAAAACTTTGAGGATTATTTTGAATTCCAAGGATTTGACTCTCATGAATTTTTTCAGATAATGGCTGATTTTGCAGAGATCGTTGATGACTCAATATTGCAGAACAAACTAATAAACGCACTAAACAGGCCAAAACCATTTCAAAACTTTAAATGGCAGATTGATAATTCTGGAGAGTTCAGACAGCGTTGGTTTGATTTCAAAAACAGATGTTATATTAGTAGTATTAAAACGCAGATTGATTTATACTCAAAAAACTTCAATGAATAAAGTCGATTTAGAAAAAGAGGTAAAAAGACTAAATATTAAAATATCACAACCAATATAAAAACGAACCTAATGGTTTGCAATCATGGAATTATTTAAATTTTGGCAAACCTCAAATTGAGGCGTATAAAAAATAAAGTCGGTCGAAAGGGCCCTGTTAGTTATTTTATTTAACAAAAAAAACAGTTACATTTCTGTAACTGCTTGATTATCTTGCTCCCCCTCTTGGACTTGAACCAAGGACCCCCTGATTAACAGTCAGGTGCTCTAACCAACTGAGCTAAGGAGGAAAAGCGTTGCAAAACTAATAATGTTTTTTAACTTTGCAAAATAATTTTTCAAAATAATTTATTTATGGCAAAAATAATCGCAATGGGAAATGCACTAGTTGACATCATGACAATGCTTGATGATGACCAAGTGCTTAATAATCTGAATCTTCCGAAAGGAAGTATGCAACTAGTAGATGCAGAAACGAGCAAAAAAGTTCAAGAATTTACCGAGCATTTACCAAAAAGTTTAGCTAGTGGTGGTTCTGCTGCAAACTCAATCAGAAGTTTAGCAACATTAGGTACTAAAACAGGGTATCTAGGTAAAATAGGAAGGGATAAAATGGGCGAATTCTTTGCTAAAGATATGATACACACAGGGGTAACTCCAAAACTAATTAAAACAGACACTCCTACAGGTATTGCCGTAGCTTTAGTTAGCAAAGACTCTGAGAGAACATTTGCAACATATCTTGGAGCAGCTGCCGAATTAACACCCGAAGATATAACACCCGAAATATTTGAAGGTTTCGACATTTTGCATGTCGAAGGGTACCTCATATTTAATAATGAGCTAATCGAAAAAGCAATGCAAACTGCAAAAGAATGCGGACTTACAATTTCGTTAGACATGGCAAGCTACAATATTGTCGATGCTAACTTAGAGTTCCTAAAGTATTTAACAGAAAAATACGTTAATATTCTATTTGCAAACGAAGAAGAAGCAAAATCTTTTACTGGCAAAGCCCCCGAAGAGGCTCTCGAAATGATTGCAAAAATTTGTGATATTGCGATTGTAAAAGTTGGCAAAAATGGCTCATACATAAAAAAAGGAGACTTTAAACATGAGGAAGGTGTAATAAAAGTTAAGCCCATTGACTCGACAGGAGCAGGCGATAATTATGCTGCTGGTTTTTTATACGGAATAACAAACAACTGGGATTTAGCAAAATGTGCAAAAGCAGGAGCAATACTTGCAGGAAATGTTATTGAAGTTATTGGTGCAACAATGGACGAAAAACGTTGGGAAAACATTAAGCAAGAAATTGCAAAAATATAAAACCAAAAAAAAAATGTGGTTAAAACCACATTTTTTTTATCTATATCTATAAAAAACAGTATCTGAATTGAAATATTTGACAAACTCCGCACTCTTTAATCTTCACACTTCGACATTTCGACTTCGCCAACTTCGCTCAATGCATTGCGTTGCTCAGTGCTGGCAGGCTTACTGCATCGCAGTGCAGCGCTCTGAACTCTCATGGTTTTGGTTTGAGCAAATCTATCAGTAAAATAAGAACAGTATCACAGAATCACAGTATTTATTTAATCTCTCATTAAGTGTAATGGCCCTTGTATATCGTGTTCTTGGTCGTCCATACCTACTGCTTTTATGATAAAATAATATACACCAGGACTGGCTTTTGTTCCACCACTAAGTGTCCCATCCCAGCCGGCTTCGTAATCTTGCCAATTTTCCCATTCATAAACGGTGCGTCCATAACGGTTAACAATAATTCCACTAAACGTGCGTAGTGTTTGAGCTTTGACTTGGAAAAAGTCGTTGTATCCGTCTGCGTTTGGTGAGAAAATATTTGGAACTTCAAGTTTACTGGCATTATCAATTGGAATACAAGCCTCAAGATATGCAGTATCTCTACACTCTACTAGGTCTCTGTTCATAACAATCAGAAATGGATCAAAGCAGCCTGCTTCGGTATAGATATGTTCTACTTGTGGGTCACAGTTTTTGAGGGTTGTGCCGTCTCCAAAATGCCATTCACAGCGCTTACTAACATTGTCGTAAATAGAGTTGTTAAGGAAAATTACCTGAGCCTCAGGAGCCACTAATTCAGTCATGTCGGTAGCAGTCGAAATTTCGATAAGTGCTTCTATCATTCCAATTGGTTCTATTGTATATGGGATTATATCAACACAATTTGTACTATTGAAAACATTTAAGTAATGAGCGTAGTAAGTCATATTAGGAGTTTGGTAGGAGGTTCTGATATCGTATTCTCCTGCTGGAAGATTGTAAACTGCTGTAACAGGTCCAACAGGTGGTCCATAAACAGTATCGAGCCAGAAAAATGAGTTACTACTGAGAGAGTCTGCAAATATTAATCCTCCTTTGCCAAGCATACAAGTATCTGATACAATTATTACATCAAATGTTGGTATTGCTGGTTCGTAAACTGTGTCGATAGTAATAGTACTTTGACAATTCCAGTGATTTGTAGTAATTAAGCTGATACGATGCAAAGTGTCTGAGCTATTCCAATAAACGAAGTTTTCATATTGACCACCCAGAGAGTTAATGGATGTACTGTCAATTACTCCGCTATAAAAGTTCCAGGTAAATTGTTGTAATGTGTCTTCAACAGCTTTAATGCTAGCTGGTTCGCCAAAACATTTTGGTGGGATAATTTCTATATCAGAGGTTGGAATTCTAGCAAATGTTACTTTTATTGTATCTCTATCAGTACAGCCGTTTGTATTATCTTCAGTCCAATAGATGTTAAAATATGGATTTGATGGATTTCCTGTATTGATTATATTAGATGTAATTTGTGTATTTGGGTCATTTTGGTCTTCAAAACTAATATTTGTTACCGAAGGAGTACTCCATACACCAGTTCCCACACTTGGAATAGCATCTAAAGTTCCAGTATAACCGCAGAATAATGTATCTATACCAGCATTAGCATTTGGGATTTGGATAAAATGAATTCTTAAAGGTCCAGCGGTGTCTGTGCAGAATCCTTGAGCATAAGCGGGTCCAGTTTCTTCTATCCAATAAAAATCATGGTAGCCATAGTTTGGTACAATTGCCCAAGTATTAACAGAGAATTCGTCTCCAATATCGGTAGCTGAATTGTTTGTGTACCAATAGCCTGTTATTCCGCTTCCTGGATTTTCGGCTCTAAGTCTGTTGAATCTTAATCCGCAGGTTGTCGAGTCGGCAGTATCGGTAAGGATATTCGCAGTCGGAATACGCCAATAAGTTATTACTACTGTATCTTTCGAAGGACATGAAAATGTGGGGTCTGTTATGGATTGATTTGACTCTAACCATGTATAGGTAATTGGTCCGTATGCATTTTGACAAACATGAGTGTTTGGGTCTTCGTAATTGTCATAAATAGAACCATTTGCAAGCCATGAACCATCAAAACCTCCAGATGTTCCTCCAAGAGTTGTGCAAGTACCACAAACGTCTTTATCTTCGCCTGCCGATATTATTGGTAACTCAACAAATTCTATTCGTACAGTATCTGTATCGTAACACATTGTGAGATTAGAGTTGTTTTCGCGGAAAATAAATTGATAAATTCCGTTATGCGATACTGTACATATTGCTGTGTCATTATTTTGCGGTTGAATGTTTGTTTGAGCTTCCGGTAAAGGCTTTTGATAAGTGGACCACCAACCCGAAGGGCTGTAGTTTGCAGTTTCGCTTATATCATATACCGCACCAAGCTCGTGTATTTTACCACAGACTGCACGATCCAGACCAGCGTTTGCTTGGGGTCTTTGGTAAAATGTTACCCATGCTGTATCAACAGAAGTACATCCATGATTATTCATTATCCATAAAAATGGAGCTCTCACTTGTGCAGTATCGCCGAAATTACTAACAGAGTCTATGCAGAAAGTAGCATTTGGTAATCCACTATTATTCCACGTACCATGTAAACCTTTAGCATTAACCCATGAGCCAAGTGCTCCTTCTGAGCCTGTTATATCTGCATTAAAAGTATTACAGTTGCCACAAATTTCTGATTCATCAACTGGTCCCACACTTGCTATTGGTTTTTTTGCAAATACGACAACTTTACTGGCTGAACCTGAACAAGGAACACCCATTACTTGATTTGTTTCTGTCCATACAAATTCTATTTCTCTAAAAAATCCAGTATAGTTTCCTATTGTTACTTCGACAGTCGTACTAGTGTTACTTGGTAAGTATATTACGCTGGGTAGCGGATTACCGTTTTCGTAAGCTGTCCACATTCCAGGATAATTCGAATTTATAACTTGTATTATATGTTTTTCTCCGCAAACACTATCGACATTTGGCGTAGTTGTAGGAGATGGATTTTGTACGTAGGTTACCAAAACTTTATCAGTTCCAGTACAAGAACCATTATCTTCGGTTACTGTATATTGATATGTGCCAAAGTTGCTAACTTGTGCAATTGCATTTGCAGAGGTTTGTGGATTAAAATTAGTCCCATTTCCCGACCATGATAGGGTAGAGAATCCTACGCTTGGTGTTGCGTTCATTGTTGCTTGATTGCCACAGACAACAAGATCTGGTCCGGCATCTGGTCGTGGGGTTTGAAGGAATCCGATTGTTACATCATCACTTGCAGTACACTCACCGTTTACAATGTTCCAAGTAAATGTACAAGTATTATATTCGGTTGCCATTACAATTGGCTTTGGTTGTGTGTATGAAGTTCCACCAACTGCAAAAAACTCACAATCTGATGACCAATATCCGTACATATCGCCTGTGGGAGCATTACCGTTTAGCCGCATAACTAAACCACAGGTATCTTTATCGCTGCCAGCAAGAGCAATTGGGTTTTCTTGCCACATTACGGGTGTACCTTGTGCTATCGAACGACATGAGTGCGACAAATCTGGATGTCCACCTAACTCATATCCGCAAATTGCTGATACATAATAAGTCGTGTTATAAAGTCCACCTGGAATATCTGATAGACAGAAATTAGGAGTGGAACTATATGCTAATGGAGTATTATTACCAGTATGAATCATAAATTCAAACATACCTGTTCCTTCAACTGTTTGATCTCCATTATGAGTTACTGATGGTTCGGTACATTCACCTTCGCAAAGGATTATTATTTGCAAACTTCCCATTGTTCCAGCAAAAAGAGGACAACCACAATCACGATATCCGTCTATAACAAATTCACTACAGCTATTTAAGTCTGTAATGGTATAATTATAGCTATTAGGAGATACTATTTGTTCACTAAAGTGTGAGTCTGTTTGCCCAATGCCATTTACAAGGTAATCATTTGAAGGAGTACCGTCATAACCTACAACATCCCATTCAACTATGATATGTCTTGTTGATGCTGGGGGGGTACATGTTTCGCTAAAATTAGTAATCTCAATTTCGTCAAATATTTCAAATGTCTCATCGTCAAAACCATCACCAGTACATGGTCCTGTAATAGTGTTTCTAATTGTATATGTTCCAGGGCCAGCAATTTGCGGATTAAATATCCCAGTAGTAGCATTAAGGGCTGTTGTTGTTGGTGTACATGTTAAAACACCAAAATTAACAGTATGAATTTGAAATGCGGATGCCGAAACACACATATCATCTATTGGCGTAATTGTTGGGTCGAATGTTTCATTAAAAGTTATTTGAACAGTATCACTATCAGAGCATACAGTATTAGCTGTGTTTCCTAAATAATATTCAGTATATGAGAATTGGTATGTTCCAAAAATATCAACAGTTACAGTTGTGATTGGATTAGTTTCGTCATTAAAAACTGCACCTGGAGGGCCTGCTGTTACAGTCCATATACCCTCATTTCCTGTTGCAAGGGCAGAGGCATTAAGATTATAAGTAAGGGCACATACAGCTTGGTCAGCACCTGCCGTAACACTTGGCATAACACAACATGTTGGGTCTGTAATTGGCTTAACTGTAACATTTATGGTAGTATCATATTCACAACCAAAATCATCCGTAGCAGTAAATGTGTAATTAATAATTCCACTAACAGTAGGATTGGCGGTACCTATAAAACCAATATCATCATCCATGTTTGGTCCACTCCACGAACCTCCTGTGGAGTTGGCACCTGTGTCGTATGTATTTTCATATCCCCAAGTGTCTTGTGGCATAATTGCTGGGCTAAAGTTTAGGTTAGCAGTCCAAATATAACCATCATCCTGCCCCCAGTTATCATGAAATTTGATACACCATTCTCCATTAACAGGACATCCTATGAGGCTAGAGAAACTATTACCAGCAATTGGTAAGTATGTTCCTGCAGGAACAGATTGATATGATTGACAAACGGCTGTAACAGCTTGAGTGGCACCCATAGACCAACAATAATCCCATCCTGTTCCAGGAACACAGTTGTCGTCGTGATTAGGAAGACCAAAGTAAGAGTTATTACAACTATAATATTGGTGTAACATTGTTTGTTGGAGGTTAGGACACTGGATGTACATATAAAAGTCTCCAATGTAAGAGTGTTCCATATTAACACAAACAGATTCAAGGTCATTAGGTGAAGTTATCAATTGACCAGGTGCAAATGTATTAACATCGAAACAAACAGTACCATCATAGTGGTCAACAAAACATACTTCAACAATTTCGGTATCTACAACCGACATTTGCCATGGATATGTTTGCACATGACCAGTAAGTGTTACGAGTTCACCTGGGCAAATAGGGTTAGGAGCCAAACTTGTTCCTGCAAAAGTTGGAGGAACAGAGACTCTGATTCTTATTGTAGCATCTCCCATATTCCAGCAACCCTCGACATCTTTAGAACTTAGTGTCAAAGTGTATCCTGCCGATGTATTAAAAATGTGAGACATAGTAGTTAAGCCTAATCCATTTGGACTTTCTATTATTTGGCTGAACTCATCACGTAATTCCCAGTAGTAGTGAGTAGTAGCTGCTGATTGTGTGTATCCTTCCGAACCATTATTAAAAAAATCGCTAACTGCTGTAAAATTAACCGTTGTTCCAATACAGATATCGAGATATCCTTCTATAGGATTGGTTATTGGTGGGTTTGATGTAATTGCAGTTGTGTATCCTTGGCAGAGTGTACTACAAACAATATTAGCTGCAAATCCTGCTGCTGTACCACTAGCATCAGTTGACCAAATAAGTGTTAAACAGTCAACGGTTGATACTACGGTTTGACCATTCAAAGAGCTTCCAGTACCACTAGCAAGCAGATTTGTAATCCCCGCTCCATTATATATATCAAGGTGGTCATTTGTAGCTAGGTTAAATGCTGTAAACTGCAATTGAATAGTAGAGCCATTGTCGCTGCATAAAACTAGCGTATAGCTTTCATTATTCCCGTATTGCCCACTAGCACCACCAGTATCATATAAAGTTCCACCACAAGTTGAGATAGTTCCATCACTTATTAAATATGTTTGAGCATAAGTTATCTGACTTAAAAAAATCAGTAAAAAGGTCCATAATAATATTTTAACTGTTTTCATGATTATTGTTTTTTATAGTTATTATATCTTTTTGCGTTCTCAAGTGCTGGATAAAATCCTATGATTATTCCAGAGTCTCCTATTTTGTAAAACTTGTAGGAGTCATGTTCTCGTTCATAATAAAATTTTGCAATGTTGATATTATTCACATCAATACTTTCAACTCGCACGTCAGTTTTTTCTCCTGTGTTAGGATTTTTGTAATATAAATAATCCATAGACGGAGCTTTTGGTTGGATTTCCTCACCAGCGATAAACCAAGAGTGATCTAGGTCATAAGTGAGAATACTTAGTGTTGAAGGCGAGTTAGTTTCTAAATTTTCAAGATAGTCTAAATCGTAGCCTTGTTTTAATCTATTGTCTATTACTTTTGCTTTCTCGTTTTGTCCTAGCAAGTTTATAGTGATAAAACTTAACATTATAAACAAAATGACCATAATCAATGATTTGTTTTTCATAGTTTTAAAAATTAAATTATTTTCAAGTAATGTATATTATTTATTTTAACAAAATTAAAATTTATGTTTGATTTCCACTAGTTTTTATTGAAAAAATCAAAAAACATTTTAAATAATGTGTTTTATGTACGTTCAAAATTCTGCAAATCAACTAATAGACATTTGTTTTTTTTGAAACGTTGTATGTTTTATGTTTTTTTTTAATAATTTTAATAATTGTTATGCTTTTATAGTTTTTTGCAAACACTAATCAACAAATATACTGTTTTTTATTATTACAATTAAATTTTTCTTTAAAAATTTTGAAATTTAATTATGATGTTTTATAAATTATACCAATTTAGTTCCAAAATAATCCAATTTAATATAGAACGAAAATATCAAAATCTTCTGTTCACAATTAATTTTGTGCAAACTCCTCACTCCTCACTCCTCACTCTCCACTCCCCACTCCCCACTCCCCACTCCCCACTCCTCACTCCCCACTCCCCACTCCTCACTCCTCACTCCTCACTCCCCACTTCATTTTTTGAAATCGTTAATAACTAATAGTAAAAATATTTATCTGTAAGAGTTCTTAATTGTATTTTTGCAAAAAAAAATATATTGTGGCAAGAGATTTAACAAAAGAATTAAGTAGTGTACAACGTGAGGCAGTAATCTACACTGCGGGACCAAGTTTGGTAATTGCTGGTGCAGGTTCGGGTAAAACTAGGGTGCTAACATATAAAATAGCTCACTTAATTAAAAGCGGAATGCCAGCAAACAGGATAATGGCATTGACATTTACAAATAAAGCTGCTGCCGAAATGAAAGATAGAATCGATAGCTTGCTTGGATATGCTGCCTCAAAAAGCTTGTGGATGGGAACATTCCATTCATTATTTGGTAGGATATTAAGAATGGAGGCACAATCGCTTGGTTTTACTTCAAATTTTACTATTTATGATACTACTGATTCTGTAAATCTTGTTAAATTTATAATAAAAGAATTGGATTTAAATCCTGATTTTTATAAACCTAAGGTAATATATAATCGTATTTCGAAATCTAAAAATGATTTAGTTACCGCCGAAGCTTATGCTCAAAAAAATGATTCGTTAATTGAAGACGAAAAAGAAAATCGTCCCGAATTTGCTAAAATATTCAAAATATACACTCATCGCTGTCGCCAATCTAATGTAATGGATTTTGATGACTTGCTGCTATATGCAAATATTCTTTTTAAATTAAATCCTGCAGTGCTTAATAAGTATTGTGATAGATTTGATTATGTGTTGGTTGATGAGTACCAAGATACGAATTTTGCTCAATATTTAATAGTTAAAAAACTCTCAGAAAAACATCGCAAACTTTTTGTTGTTGGCGACGATGCACAGAGTATTTATTCTTTTAGAGGTGCAAAAATCCAAAATATATTAAATTTTAAAAATGATTATCCCGATTATAAACTTTTTAAACTTGAACAAAATTATAGAAGTACACAAAATATTGTAAATGCTGCAAATTCGCTTATAAAATGCAATAAAAATCAAATTCCTAAGACTGTTTTTTCTGAAAAAGAACAAGGAACAAAGATTTTGATTGAAAAATCAATGACCGACACCTTAGAGGGATTGACTGTCTCTGAAACTATAACCGATATGTGTAATAATCAGCATTATCATTATTCGGATTTTGCAATTTTATATCGTACAAATGCTCAGTCGCGTGTATTAGAAGAGACGATGCGTAAATTTAATATCCCATATAGAGTTTATGGAGGGCTTTCGTTTTATCAGCGAAAAGAGATTAAAGATGTGATAGCTTATTTAAGATTTGCGGTTAATCATAATGATATCGAGGCTTTTAGACGAATTGTTAATTTTCCAGCACGAAAAATAGGAGCTACAACTGTTAATAAAATTCTTAAGTTTTCTAATGATAGCAATATCCCAGTATGGGATTTAATAAGCGATCCGCATAATTATAATCTTAATATTAATTCGGGAACGGCCGATAAACTAATCTCATTCGCTAATCTCATAGATTCGTTTACTCCAAAAATTGAGACACTAAATGCTTATGATTTTACAGTAGAAATTGTAAATAAATCTGGCTTAAATACCGAATTGTTTATGGATAAAACTCCTGAGGGAGTGAGCCGATATGAAAATATTCAAGAATTATTAAGTGGGGTAAGAGATTTTTGTGAAAATCGTGAAAAAGATAGTGTCATTACTGGATTATCAATACTGGATTATCTCGAAAATGTATCCTTACTTACAAATCAAGATATTGAAGAGGACGATAATGTTGAGAGAGTAAGCATGATGACTATTCACTCGGCAAAAGGTTTAGAATTTACTAATGTGTTTATTGTGGGGGTCGAGGAAAATATTTTGCCAAATTCAATGACTTTGTTTTCTCCTGATGAGGTAGAAGAGGAGCGAAGACTGTTTTATGTTGCTATTACCAGAGCAAAGGAAAATTTGATTATTACATATTCGGTCTCTAGATTTCGTTTTGGAGATATTACGAGTATGACCTACAGCCGATTTATTGATGAACTTGACCCTCAATTTATAGAGTGGTTAGAAAAGCCAGAGCCTCAATCGCAATCTTTATCTTTTGATGACGAATTGAAGAAATATGCTGATGTCGTTTACCAAAAACCGATTCGAAAAATTGAGAAAAAGTTAATTAAACAAGAAAAACCTCTAAAACCCAAAAACTTAGTTTCTGTAAAGGAGATTGATAAACAATTGGCCTCTGCGGGTGTTGTCCCTATCAAACTCGATGATTATCGACAAGGAATAAAAGTGAAACATAAAAGTTTTGGCGAAGGCGAAATAATAGAGCTTTTGGGCGAACTACCCGATATAAAGGCTGTAATTCAATTCGAGAACGAAGTATTTAAAACAATTCTTCTTAAATATGCCAAACTTGAAATTTTGCAATAGAATTTTTGGTTGTAATACAATAAATAGTAAATTTGTGCAAATAATATAAATAATGGATTATAATACACAACGTAAACAACTTCCACTTCCTGAATATGGAAGAACAATTCAACAAATGGTAGATTATTGCTGCGCTTTAGAGGATAGAGAGGAGCGTACCAAAGCCGCTCATACTGTAATCGCAATAATGGGAAATATGAATCCACATTTAAGAGATGTGGCTGATTTTAAACATAAACTTTGGGATCATTTGGCAATAATGTCGGATTTTAAACTAGATATTGACTGGGCTTATCCTTTGCCCAATCTTGAACTTTTGAGCGAAAAACCCGAAAAGCTCCCATATTCTGAAAATAAATTCAAATATGTTCATTACGGCAAATTTACCGAACAGATTCTTTCAAAAATTCATGCGATGGAGGATCCTGCCGAAAAAGATGCACTAATCGTAGTTATGGCTAATCACATGAAAAGATCATATATGGTTTGGAAAAGGGAACAAATATCAGATGAAATAATCTTTAGAGAGTTGATAAAGCTGACACATGGGGAGTATGAAATTCCATCAGACCTAAAATTGGGCGATTTTAAAGATGTACTCGCTTCTCAAGCTGCTGCAAGTAATTCAAAAACAGTAAAACGCAAAACGCAAAAAAGAAGAAAATAATGAGTACCTTTAAAATTAGTGGAGGAACAATACTTGAGGGAGAAATTACACCTCAAGGGGCTAAAAACGAAGCCCTTCAAATAATATGTGCTACTCTTTTGAGCCGTGAGACAATTAAAATTTCTAACATCCCTGATATCAGAGATGTAAATAAACTAATTGATTTACTAAGCTCACTTGGTGTCTTGGTAACTAGACATGGCAAAGGAGAATACAGTTTTAAAGCTGATTCGATAGATCTCGAATATTTAAAATCAGATGCTTTTAGAAATGACGGTGCTGCATTAAGAGGTTCAATAATGATACTTGGACCACTATTAGCACGGTTTGGACACGTATGTATGCCAAAACCAGGAGGCGATAAAATTGGAAGAAGAAGATTAGATACACATTTTATAGGGTTTAGAAAACTTGGTGCAGATTTTAATTACGACTTTAATACAAATTTTTATACCTTAGAGGCAAAAGAACTTAAAGGCACTTATTTGCATCTCGAAGAAGCTTCGGTTACTGGTACTGCAAACATTATTATGGCTGCGGTACTTGCTAAAGGAAAAACTACAATTTATAATGCCGCATGTGAACCCTATATTCAGCAACTTTGCCTTTTGCTAAATAATATGGGCGCAAAAATAGCTGGCATAGGATCAAACTTATTGTACATCGACGGCGTAAAAGAACTCCACAAAGCTACCCATAGAATACTTCCCGATATGATAGAAATCGGTAGTTTTATTGGAATGGCTGCAATGACTGGCTCACAATTGAAAATAAAAAATGTTAGGTACGATATGTTGGGGATTATTCCTGACTCTTTTAGAAAATTAGGAATTGAGTTACAGCATATTGATGACGACATTTTTATCCCCGCACAAAAAAATTATCAGATAGCTAGTTTTATTGATGGCTCAATTATGACTTTTTCCGATGCAATTTGGCCAGGATTAACCCCCGATTTGCTTAGCGTTTTCCTTGTCGTGGCTACACAGGCAAAAGGAAGTGTGCTAATTCATCAGAAAATGTTCGAAAGTCGGTTGTTCTTTGTTGATAAACTAATTGATATGGGAGCACAGATAATTTTATGCGACCCACATAGAGCTACGGTTATCGGAATGAATCATCAAATCAAACTTAGAGGAACAACAATGCAATCACCCGATATTCGTGCTGGTATGGCTTTGCTTATTGCTGCTATGTCGGCCGAAGGAACTAGTATAATTCATAATATTGAGCAAATTGATAGAGGTTATGAAGATATTGATAGCCGACTTAATAAGCTTGGTGCAAAAATCGAAAGAATTAATTATTAAAAAGTACCAAGTTTATGCTTTTGTTTACAATAACTGTAGTAATTAAAAATAATAAACATTCCTAAAATTAAGTATGAAAAAATCTTTTGTTATTATATTGGTTATTCTATATGCAAGTTTAAGTTTTGGACAAAATGTAGGAATCGAAATCGGTAATATTGCCCCAGATATTAAATTGCCTACGCCTAAAGGAGATTCTGTAAATTTGTATTCGTTGCGTGGACAAATCGTACTTATCGATTTTTGGGCTTCTTGGTGTGGACCTTGTCGTAAAGAAAACCCAGCGGTTGTCGAGGCTTATAATGAACATAAAAATAAATCATTTACGATTGGGGAAAAATTTACTGTTTTTGGTGTGTCATTGGATAAGAATAAAGAATCATGGGAAAAGGCAATAAAGGATGACGGCCTTAGTTGGACAAATGTTAGTGATCTTTTGTATTGGAATTGTGCATCAGCAAAAGACTATAATGTTAAAGGTATTCCAGCAAATTTTCTTATAGACGGTAAAGGAGTAATAATTGCTAAAAATTTAAGGGGCGAAAAACTTGAAAACGAACTTGAAAAATACATAAGAATTGATCCTGTAGTTGTGTTTGAGATGACCCTTAATGAACTTGAGTTAGAATATAATCTCCTTGAAAGCTCTGAAAAATACGCCGATAAAAAAGAACTTAAAAAAATTAAAAAAAATATTGGCACTTTAAAAAAAATTGTCCAAGGAATTAAATAGTGTCTGACAATAACTCATGTTTAACTGTCAAAATGTCGTAAAACTCTATTGGCAGTGAATTTGATAGTAGGCTGCTAATGCAAATGCAAAAAAATGAATAGTGATGAAAAAAAATAATGACGAAATAACTGAGATTCAAGAAAATATTGGAAACATTGAAAATATTGATGATGCTGAAAATATAGAAAACACGGATAATTCTACATCTAAAAAGCCAACAGTTAAAAAAGCAAAAAAATCTAAATCTAAAACAGCAGAGGATAAGTTGAAAGACGAAAATATGGCATTAAATGAGGCTCATGGTGAGCTTAAAGATAAGTATTTGCGACTGATAGCAGAATATGATAATTATCGTAAGCGTACATTAAAAGAAAAAGTTGACTTGCGCGAACAGACAAAATCGGCTCTTATGTTTGATTTTTTAGATATTGTTGATGATGTGGATAGAGCTATTGTGCATATTGATGATGTTAAAGATATTGATGCAACTATCGATGGCGTGAAACTTATTAATAGCAAGTTTCGAGATTTTCTTAAATCCCAAGGAGTTGAAGAGATTGATGCGATGGATGAAGATTTTGACACGGACTTACATGAGGCTGTAACAAAATTCCTTGTCCAAGATGAGGATAAAAAAGGGAAAGTTATTGACATTGTTCAAAAAGGTTATAAAATTAACGACAAAGTTATCAGGTTTGCTAAAGTTGTTGTAGGAGAATAAAGTAAGATGAGTAAAAGAGACTATTATGAAGTATTAGAGGTTGGCAAAGAGGCAAGTCCTGAGGAAATAAAAAAAGCTTACCGTAAAAAAGCAATTAAATTTCATCCCGATAAAAACCCAGGAGATGCTACGGCAGAAGATAAGTTTAAGGAGGCTGCAGAAGCTTACGAGGTGCTTAGTAATGCTGACAAAAAGACAAGATACGACCAATTTGGACACGCTGGATTATCCGGAAATGGTGGAGGATATGGTGGAGGTATGAGCTTTGAGGATATATTCTCTCGCTTTGGTGATGTGTTTGGTGATTCCTTTGGTGGAGGGTTTGGAAGTTTTTTTGGCGGAGGAGGCTCTTCGAGTGCTGGACGCAGACGAGTTAATAAGGGAACAAACCTTAGAGTTACTGTTAAATTAACTCTTGACGAGATTGCAAATGGAACTACAAAAAAGATTAAATTAAAAAAATATATTGCTTGTAAATCATGCAGCGGAACTGGAGAAAAAGACGGGAGCTCTAGTAAAACTTGTCCTACTTGTAACGGCAGAGGTGCACAAACAAGAATAGTTAATACTATGCTTGGGCAAATGCAGACTTCAAGTACATGTACTACTTGTGGTGGTGAAGGTAAAATCATTTCTGAAAAATGTAACACTTGTTTTGGCGAAGGCGTGGTGAGTGGAGAAGAAACAGTTGAACTGAAAATCCCAGCTGGTGTTAGTGAAGGAGTGCAATTGTCTGTCTCAGGAAAAGGGAATGCTGCACGTAGAGGTGGTGTAAATGGAGACTTACTGGTAATAATTAAGGAAATTTTACATCCCGAGTTTCAAAGAGAACAAGATGATCTAATTTATAACCTTTTTATTAGCATTCCAGATGCAATTATTGGCACACATGTCGAAATACCGACACTCCAAAATAAAGTGAAAATTAAAATAGATGCTGGTACTCAGTCTGGTAAAACTTTACGCTTAAGAAATAAAGGCTTACCCAATCTTAACGGATATTCAAAGGGAGACCTATTAGTTCGGATAAATATATTTATCCCGACATCTGTTACAAAAGAGGATAAAATATTATTAGAAAAATTAAAACAATCTGATAGCTTTAATCCCGAAAATAAAAAACACGAAAGTATTTTTGATAGATTTAAAGGATATTTCTCACAATAAAAAGTAAATTTATTTTATCTCTCTAAATTTTACCGTAAATTGCATTTGTGAAAGAGACAAATGATATATCACAGCTTGTTAAAGTACTTCCCGAAACTCCGGGGGTTTACAAGTATATCGACAAAAATGATAATGTAATTTATGTGGGGAAAGCTAAAAACCTTAAAAAAAGGGTTAAGTCATATTTTGTTAAAAAACAGCCTTCTTATAAAACAAATTTACTGGTTAAGCGTATCCATAATATTGAATATATTGTGGTCGATACCGAGGGAGATGCCCTTTTATTGGAAAATATACTGATAAAAAAATTAAAACCTAAGTATAATGTATTGCTTAAAGATGATAAGACTTATCCTTGGCTAATTATTAAAAATGAAAACTTCCCACGAGTTTTTTACACACGACAAAAAATTGATGATGGAAGTGAATACTACGGGCCCTTCCCATCGGTTTATACAATAAAAACTTTGCTCTCACTTATCAAGCAATTGTATCCTATTAGAACTTGTAATTTGAATTTGTCAGAAAATAATATTAAAGCTGGCAAATATGCAGTTTGTCTGGAGTATCACATTGGTAATTGTAAGGCTCCATGTATCGGCAAAATTGATGAGGATACATACAATTCATACATTGACGATATTAGAAATATTGTAAAAGGTAATTTACATATTGTGCTGCAATATTTAAAACAAAAAATGCAGTTATATGCACAGAAATACAATTATGAAAAAGCTGCCGAAACAAAAGAAAAAATTGAAATTGTTGAAAACTATAAAAGTAAATCGACAATTGTAAATTCAGGCATTTCTAATCTTGAGGTTTTTGGTTTTGCAAAGGATATAAATTCAGTGTATATTAATTACCTAAAGGTGCAGAATGGTGCTGTGGTGGGAGCACAATCAACAGAGATAAGAAAAAGAATGGATGAGTCTGACCAAGATGTTTTGTCTTTTGCAATTGTTGAGTTTAGGAATATGTTTAATAGTAATGCAAAGGATATTATTGTTCCTTTTATGCCCGAATATAAACTTGAAAATCTTAATTTCTTGGTGCCAGAAAGGGGTGATAAACGAAAATTGTTAGATTTAGCAAATAGAAATGCAAAATTCTTTATGCTTGATAAACATAAGCAAATTGAAAACAAAGATCCTGAAAAACACACTATTCGCAAACTTGAAACATTGAAAAAAGATCTTCATTTAAAAGATTTACCGATACATATTGAGTGTTTTGATAATAGCAATATACAAGGTACAAACCCAGTTGCTGCATGTGTAGTTTTTAGAAATACCAGACCAGCAAAAAAGGATTATAGACATTATAATATAAAGACAGTTATTGGACCAGACGATTATGCCTCAATGAGAGAAATCGTATTTAGACGATATAAAAGATTATTGGACGAAAACCAAGCATTACCGCAGCTTATTATTGTGGATGGGGGTAAAGGACAGTTAAGTGCTGCTGTTCAAAGTCTTAAACAACTTGGTCTCTATGGAAAAATCGCTATTATTGGAATTGCCGAAAGATTAGAAGAAATATATTTCTCCGAAGATTTAACTCCTTTATATCTTGATAAAAATTCCGAATCGCTTAAAATCATTCAACAAGCACGAGACGAAGCTCATCGTTTTGGAATAAGTTTTCATCGTGATAAAAGATCAGAAAAATTTATAAAATCGGAGCTAAGCGATATTCCGGGGGTGGGACCTAAAACCATAGAGGAATTGCTTAAAAAATTCAAGTCTGTTTCAAAAATTAAAGAGACAAGTTTAAGTGAACTGGAGACTGTTGTCGGAATAGCAAAAGCGAAAATCATTTACGAGTATTTTACATCAACAAGCTTGTGAAACTTGACAAGTATAAAATTATCTATTACAGTTGGCTTTAGCTACTGTGAAAACTTTTTCTTCTTCCACTTGCTTTAGCATCATTTTTTAAAATTGTCAAATTCAATAACCTGATTTCGGTATAATTTTTAAGTTCAGAGTTCCTGGTCTATTCGCAAATCAGCAATCCCAAGATGTAAGAAACAGCTTTAAATTTGTAGTAAAAATTTGACTTTACATTGCCAACAAAAAAATCAAATCCCATTCCTGCCAGTAATGGAGGCAATGTAAACGTCAGTAAATAAATAAACAATAATAAAAACCAATAAAAAAAGGGCTAAAAAGCCCTTTTAATTTAATATATGTGTTTTATGTTTATTTTGTAGCTTTTCTTTTCTTCATAAAATCATAAGCCAACGGTGTAGCAACAAATATTGATGAGTAAGTACCAATAATAACACCAATTAATAAGGCAAATGTAAATCCACGAATAACCTCACCACCAAATATAAATATTGCAAGTAGTACAACGAAAGTACTTAATGAGGTATTTATTGTACGGCTAATTGTTGAATTGATGGCAGAGTTCATTACATCTTCTGTTCCACGTTTTTTGTATAATCCTAGGTATTCTCTCAAACGGTCAAATACAACTACGGTATCGTTAATAGAATAACCAACTACCGTAAGAATAGCAGCAATAAAGGCCTGATCAAGCTCCATATTAAATGGCATAATTGAGAATAGCAATGAATACAAGCCTAAAACGATGATAACGTCATGAATAAGTGAAATCAACGCACCAAGAGAATATTGCCATTTTCTAAACCTTACAAGTATGTATAAGAACATAACAATAAGTCCGAGGGTAATTGCTATTATAGATTTTGATTTAATATCATCTGCGACTGTTGGTCCGACTTTTTGTGAAGTTTGACGATAATCGGTATAGAATTCGTCCAGACTCACATCATCTCCTAACATTGGTTTTAAGCCTATATATAATAGTGAATCAGCC
>Ga0265295_1004418_pt1 | contig 18960 bp, 11 predicted proteins | sample Munlansysbiofilm_FD_192503 | JGI IMG/M metagenome (GOLD analysis project Ga0265295, IMG submission 192503) | Leachate microbial communities from a municipal landfill in Southern Ontario, Canada - Methane capture system biofilm | ecosystem: Engineered > Solid waste > Landfill > Unclassified ... | reverse complement strand
CGTGGTGGTCGTGGGCTGCTCCAACTGCCGCGACCAGATCATGCGCCGCATCCCCAAATTCTACCCCGATTGCACCTACGAGGTGAAATACATCTGGCAGCTGGTGGCCGAGGCCCTGGTCATCGAACCGTGGGAGGCCGAGCGCGTCGCCACGGCCCAGGCCGAGGCGCGGGAGCAGTGGGAGCGGCTGGGGCTGGAGCCGATGGAAGAATAGCCTGTTTTCAGTCTTTGAGCTGTTTTTCAAACAACTTCAAAGGCCGCCCGGCAACGGGTGGCCTTTTTTGCTGGGTTTCGGAGGATGAAGAAAGGGGTCGAGATGAAACAAATTCAAGATTCAAGATGCGACCCCTGAGATGAGTCTGTAACCAGTCAGCAAAGAGCAGGGGGATGACGCCCCAGGCGGCGAACCGCCTCTTGCCCGGAACCGGGTTTTGCCCTAGGTTTGCGCCCTTCCGTCCAATCCATCAGCAGGGTTATGTCCATGATCCATCCAACCATTCTCTCCCTTATCGGGGCCACTCCCGTTGTCTATCTGAACCGCGTCTTTCCGCATCCGCGCATCCGCCTGGCGACCAAGCTCGAAGCCCAGAATGTTGGCGGGTCCATCAAGGATCGCGTGGCCCTGGCCATGATCGAGGCGGCCGAGGCTTCCGGCGAATTGACGCCGGACAAGACCGTCATCGAGGCCACCAGCGGCAACACCGGCGTGGGGCTGGCCATGGTCTGCGCGGTCAAGGGCTACAAATTGACCCTGCTCATGCCTGATTCGGCCTCCGAGGAACGCAAGCGCATCATGCGCGCCTTCGGCGCGGAACTGCGGCTCACTCCGGGGCGGCTCGGCACGGACGGCGCCATCGAGGAAGCCTACCGCCTGGCCCGCGAAGAGCCGCAGACCTACGTGCTCATGGACCAGTTCAACAATCCGGCCAGCATCGCCGCGCATTACATGGGCACGGGCCGCGAGATCATCGAGCAGACCGAGGGGCGGGCCACCCATGTGGTCGTGAGCCTCGGCACCTCGGGCACGGCCATGGGCATCGCCAAGCGCATGAAGGAATCGGCCCCCGGCATCCGTGTCGTGGCAGTGGAGCCCTATGCCGGGCACAAGATCCAGGGCCTCAAGAACATGCAGGAGTCCTATCCTCCAGGCATCTATGACAAGCGCGCCCTGGACCGGATCATCCATGTCGAGGACGAGGAGGCCTTCGATTGTTCGCGCCGCTTGGCCCGGGAAGAGGGGATTCTTTCGGGAATGAGCGCCGGAGCGGCGCTGGCCGGCGCCTTGCGCGTCGCACGGGAGCTGGATGAAGCCGGGGAAGAGGGGCTCATTGTGTTCATCTGTCCCGACACGGGTGAGCGCTATCTTTCGACCACGCTCTTTTCGCCCCAGGCCCGGCATGGACTGGGCGTGCGCAACGTGGCCGGTGATTGCGTCGAATGCCTGGGCAGCCCCGCCGGCGGGCACGCGCTGTTCACGCCCGGTCCGAGCCTGGACGATCTTGGCGAGCTGGACGTGTGGCGGCGCATCGTCTGGCTCGATGTTCTGGGCAGGGCGCTGACCGAGCGCGGGCAGAAGGTCCGCATGGCCGTGGGCCTGGCCGACATGGACGACCGCGCCCTGGCCGCCGCCCGCGAAGCCAAGATCGGGTTGCGGGACTTCGGGGCGCGGGCGAGGGAGTTCATGCTGGCCCAGGCCGGGAGGCTTGGCGTTTCCGACACCGTGCTTTTCCCTCTGGCCGGAGCCAGTCAGGATCGGGCCCTGGATCTCGCTCGCAAGCTGCTGGCCAAGGGGCAGGCCTACGAAAAGCTGCGGTCCGTTTATTTCGACGTGGCCCGCGACAAGACCTACGGGCGGATCTCCTGCGTGGACACGGCGGGCATGAATCTGGGCTATACCGTGGATCTGGCCGACTATGCCAAGGAAAATCCCGCCGATTTCACCTTGCTGAAAAGGGCGACGCTACAGGACTTGAAGCTGGGCGATGTGCTTGAGACTGAATGGGGCAAGGTGCGCCCGAGCTGGTTTCTGCAACTGGCGGCCACGGCCCTGGATGCCCTGGGCTCGGTGTCGGTCATGATGGCGGGGGAGTCGCACCGCTTTCCGCATCTGGATAATTTCGGCGCCATCTGGAGCGCAGGGGCCGGAGTCCGCCCTCTGGCCTGGATGGTGTCCCAGCCCGTGACCCCGCGCGAACAGGGCGAGACCGTGCCTTCCCTGTCCGAGGCCCTGGAGATCGCGGGTGCGGGAGCGGCCTTGCGCCTGTGGTTCTTGTCCGCTTCCTACATGAAGTCCCTGGCCTTTTCGTCGGAAAGTCTGGTCATGTGGGTAAAGAATCAGAATCGGCTTCAGGATGCCTACGTTTCCGCCTCCCTGGGCGGCGAGGGGACGGGCATGAGCCCGGAACTGGAGCAGGCCAATTACGACCTGAAGACCGCCTTCGCCTCGGCCCTGGATGACAATCTCGATCTGGCCCATTTCTGGCCGGTCCTTTTCGCCTTCGCCAAAAGCGTCAACAGCCGCGCGGGCAAAATGAGCGCCCCCGAAGCCGCCCTGGTGGCCGAACAGCTGCTGTGTTGCGACCGCGTGCTCGGTTTTCTCGAACATTCGCGCCTGCCTCTGACCAGGCGGCAATGGCCCCGGGAGGCTTGCGACCTTGTCGCCCGCCGCGACGAGGCGCGCCAAGCCAAGAATTACGCCTTGGCCGATGCTCTGCGTGCGGAATTGGCCGCCATGGGGCTTAGGCTGGAGGACCATCCCGCCGGGGTGCGTCTTTTTTCGCTCGGATAGGCGCAACGCGCGGACACAGGCTGCAAAGGCAACGCCTGCGGGCGGCCTTGGGCTGGAGGGGCTTGGTTTCAAGGCCCGTCGGTCATTGATCGTGGTGCTGCTTGAAATGTTTTTTGACGCTTTCCGACGCCTGAAGAATTTTTTCTTCGATTTTTCTGAACGAGGCTTCTATCTGACGCATGTCGGTTGAGGAATGACAGGTCGATTCGAGTTCCTTGGCCAGTTTGTTGATTTCCCCGGCCCCGATCATCAGTGACGACCCCTTGATGCTGTGTGCGAGCCGCTGGCACTCCTTGAAATTTTTTGTTCTCAGGTACGAGGCGTATTCGGCGATGAACTTCGCCCCGTAATCGGGGAATTCCCGCAAAATGTTGAAAAAAGCGGATTCGTAGCCCATGAAGTTTTTGATGGCGCGGCTGGTGTCGAATCCTTCGATTCGGGGCCCTGCGTAGACCGGCTCGTCTTCGGTCGCAGTCTGCCTGGAAAAATACGATTCGACCCAAGCTCCTTCAAGCGGCTTGCGCAGAACGCCCAATTTCAATCCTTGCGCCGTCGTCTTCACTTCCGCGATGTCCTCCTCGCCTGTGAGCAGGAACACCGCTTCTTTCATGACGTTGTCGAATTCCAGGATTTCTTCCGCGAGCTGCTCCCCGTTCATGTCCGGCATGTGCATGTCGAGCATGATGAGATCGTAGGCGTGGTGTTTGGCCAGGGTGACGGCGTGCTCGGCGTCGGGGGCAAGATGAACGCGCAGTCCCAGGTTGCCCAGGATTTCCCCGGTCACGCAGCGGCATATCTCGTCGTCGTCGACAACCAGAACTGTTTTTCCTTCACACGCACGATACTTTTTTTGCATCCGTCATCCCTTTTTATATTCGACGACCGTTATTGGCCGCCCAAGCGGCTTGCGCCTCACTGTTTGGCGTCATCTTCCTCGGGCAAAAATAGGCTTCCGTGGCGCAGCTCGTTGCAGCTGTTGATGCCCAGTTTGCCGAGAATATTGGAACGGTGCTTGTCCACCGTCTTGATGCTGATAAAGAGCGATTCGGCGATCTGCTTGCTTTTTTTGCCGTCGATGATCAGCCGCACGATCTCCTTCTCGCGCGCGGTCAGGCTCTGCATGGGCGGCAGCGCCTTGCGTTGCCGGTTCACCAGGAGATAGTCCTTGACGATGATCCGGGCCAGATGGGGACTGATGAACAGATCGTCATCCATGGCGTAGGCCATGGCCAGGAAGAGTTCGTCGGGATTTGATCCTTTGAGGACATAGGCGTTGGCGCCATGCTCCAGCGCTTCGTAGATGAAGTCGTTGTCGTCGCTGGCCGTGAGCACCACGACCTTGGCCGTCGGCTCGATTTCCCTGATTTTGCGGAGCACTTCCGTTCCCGGCATGTCCGGCAGGCGCAGGTCGAGCAGCACTATGTCCTGCTTTTTCATGCGAAATGAACGCACCGCGTCCTTTCCGTTGGCGACGTCGTCATCGACCTCGTACTTGCCGTGCATGTCGATCATGGATTTGAGACCCATGCGGAGCAGATGGTCGTCTTCGACCAGCAAAATCTTTTTTTTGGTCATGGGCGTGTACTCTTTGTTTGTGCCTGGACAAAACACGGGTATGGAAAGTGGCTGCGGTCGATGGTCTGGAACTGTGCGCGTCTGGTCGTCAGTCGGGAAACGAAGACCGATGGCACGCCAGTTGTCGCTCCAACTGCCCAGATTCATTAACCCGCCCATTGTCCTTGCAATTTATAGGGGCTAATAAATAGTTTTATGCATCTTTTTAACGGAGATTAAACAGTATTTTTGTCTATAAAAAATACGTATTTTTCATAAGTAAATCAAGGGCCCTAAAATTTTATTTCTATCTAATGTATTGAATATACGAAAAAATGTATCGCAAGCCAGACGCGTCGTATCGTACAGGCGTCATGATCATGTCCCGACAAAAGCCGTACTCGCGGATGCATGTTCGGAGCAGGCGAGGGGGCGCGAAGGGTTTTCATGAGAACAAGCGCAGGGAGCCGGGATTTGACTTTAGGAGGAGGCGGGGCCAAAAAAAAGCCGCTTGACGCGGCTTTTGCGAGAGAGGAGGCAGGCGCTACTTGCGTGAGCTTTTGTTGATGGTTTCCACCAGCTCGGCGGCGACCTGGATTTCCACATCCTGCTCGGTCTGCTCCTCAAGAAGCTGGGATTTGGGCCATCTGCATCGGTGATAGGAGATGGTGGCCTTTTGCGAAAGCTGCTCGATCTTGGCGAGCATGATGCCCATCGCTTCCTGGGTTATGGTGAAATGTCCGCATTCGGAACATTTGGGTGCTGGAACATCCTCGAAGCAGAACAAGTGGTTACGGCATTCCATCTGGTAGGAGATGGTTTCCTCGACAACACTTTCGCTTCCGCATTTCTGGCAGATCATGACAACCTCGCGTGGTCTGAATTGAATCCGAAATAATCGTTCCGTGTAAGCATGTTTTTGTGTTTTGGCAAATAATACTGTAATATATTGAAATCATAGTTTATTGTTGATATTTTCATGTTGGGCTGACGGTGTCCGGTCTGGTCCGGACTGTGTAAACGGCCTGCGATTTGGCACTTATCTTGAATTAACCCTGGAGGAATCATGAGCAAAATAGGTTGGATCGGAATAGGGGTCATGGGCCGCTCCATGTGCGGACATCTGCTTGCGGCGGGACACGAGATCAAGGTCCATACGCGCACCAAGGCCTCCGCCGAAGGCATCATCGCCGCCGGAGCGCAGTGGTGCGACACTCCGGGCGAGGCGGCCCGGGATTCGGAATTCGTGTTTTCCATCGTTGGCTATCCAAGCGATGTGCGGGGCATTTACCTTGACCGTGGCGGACTTGTGGAGCAGGCCGCGCCGGGCAGCGTGCTGGTGGACATGACCACCTCGGAGCCGGCCCTGGCCGTGGAGATTTTCGAGGCTGCCCAGGCGCGGGGAGTGGCTTCCCTGGACGCGCCCGTGTCCGGCGGCGATCTTGGGGCACGCGGGGCGAGTCTGGCCATCATGGTCGGCGGCGAAGCCGAGACCTTTGAACGGACAGTGCCCCTGTTCGAGAAGATGGGAAAGAACATCCGGCTCATGGGCGGTCCGGGCGCAGGCCAGCATACCAAGATGAGCAATCAGATCCTCATCGCCGGCACCATGATCGGAGTGGTCGAGTCCCTGCTGTACGCCGTGAAATCAGGACTGGACGTGGATGACGTCATCGACGTCATCGGCAGCGGGGCGGCCGGGTCCTGGTCCATCAACAACCTGGGGCGGCGCATAGCCAAGGACGATTACGATCCTGGCTTTTTCATCAAGCATTTCGTGAAGGACATGGGCATCGCCCTGGCCGAGGCCAAAAGAATGAAAATCGCTTTGCCCGGCCTTGCACTGGCCGAGCAGCTCTATATCGCGGCCATGGCGCAGGGGCTGGAAAACATGGGTACCCAGGCGCTTTTCACGGCTTTGAAACACGTGAACGGCATGAAATAAGCATACGCTGACTGCGTGTTTCAGCAAGAGAACGACGGGGCTTTAGACGGTCTCGAAAGAGGATTTTTCTTTTCGAGACCGTTGCCTCTTTTCCGGTAAATATCTGGAGACAGCGTGCGGAAGATAGTATTTTGTCTGTGTATTCTGCTTTTTTTCAGTTCTGCTTTGGCCAGTGAAGAAAAAAAGATCAATGTTCTGTATATCAATTCATACCATAACGGATATGAATGGTCGGACAGTATTTTTGATGGTGTGCGCGAAACTTTTCAGAAGAGCGGAAAAAATATTTATCTTCAGATCGAATACATGGATTCAAAAAGGTATTCCGGAGAAAAGATTAACGAAATATTGTTCAATTATTATAAATTCAAATACAGAACGACGCATTTTGACCTCATCGTCACGTCGGATAACAACGCCTATGAATTCATTTCACAGCATGGCGACGACCTTTTCCCTGACGCTCCCATAGTTTTCTGCGGCATCAACGATGTCGAGGCCGGGGAGGTGCCCATGCGCACCCGCATGACCGGCGTTCTGGAAGAATTCGAGGTGCCCTGGAACATCGATCTGGCGCTCAAGTTCCATCCGGGCAAGAAGCGCCTGGTGGTCATCGGCGATCAGAGCATGACCGGTGTGGCCATCGCCAACCAGGTCAGAGCCCAGCTGCCGGGTCTGCCCGAAGATATCGAGGTCGAGTTCCTGGATGAATTCACCCTTGACGAGCTGGTCCAGAAGGTGCGTTCCGCGTCCGCGGACAGCATTTTCTTCTTCATCCCCTTTTACAAGGACGTGGGCGAGGCCGTGTATTCCGCCCAGGACCTGCTGGAGATAGTCTGGCAGAAGACGGGCGTGCCTTTGTACAGCGCCTGGGAATTCCTGCTTGGCCACGGCATGGTCGGCGGACAGATGATCAGCGGCTTCAGTCACGGCCAGGCCGTGGCGGAGATGGGGTTGCGCATCCTGGACGGGGAGTCCCCGGCGAACATCGAAATCTCCGTCAGTCCCGACGATCCGCCCAAGTTCGACTACCAGGTTCTCAAAAGCCTGGGCATCGACCAGCGCCTTCTGCCGGAAGGCAGCATTCTGATCAACGAACCCTCGCCGTTCTATTACATCAACAGGCATCAGTTCTGGACCATCATCGTCAGCCTGGTCATTTTGTCCCTGGTTCTGGTTCTGCTGGTCATAAACATCTGGGAGCGCAAGCAGATCGAGGTGCGGATCAAGAACCAGCTCTCGTTTCTGCGCACGCTCATGGACACCCTGCCCATCCCCATCTACTTCACGGACCGCAGCGGCGCCATCGCAGGCATCAACCGCGCTTTCGAGAACTGGTTCGGGGTGAGCTGGGAGCATGACAAGGGTTTCGAATCCCAGGACCTGGCCCTGGTCGAGACCCGTTTCGCCCCGTTGCTCGACGCGCGCATGGATTCCTACGAGGCGCAGATCCGGCACTGGGACGGCACGCTGCGTTCGGCCGTGCTGCACAAGGCCACCTACGCCGACGCCCAGGGGGACAACGCGGGCATCGTCGGCGTCATCTACGACATTTCCGACCGCAAGAAGGCCGAGGACGATCTGCGCGCCGCCGAGGAGAAATACCGCACCATCTTCGAGAACTCGGCCCTGGGTATTTTCCAGACCTCGCCCGATGGCTCCTGGATGGTGGCCAACCCCGCCCTGGCCAGGATGCTCGGCTATGCCAGCCCGGAAGAGCTCGTCGCGGCCAATCCGAACATCGCTTCCCTGTATTTCCAGCAGAGCGACCGGGAGCGCGTCGTCGATCTCTACCAGCAAAACCGGGGCAGCATCGAGTTCGAGGTTCTTTTCCGCACCCGCGACGGAGAGGTCATCACCGCCAACCTGAACGCCAGGGCCGTGCGCGGCTGCAATGACGACTTCTGTCATTTCGAGGGGTTCGTGGAGGACATCACCGACCGCAAGGCCGCGGAGCTGGCCCTGGCCGCCTCCGAGGCCATGCTCCAGCTTGTCCTCGACACCATTCCGCAGCTTGTGCACTGGAAGGACCGGGACTTGAGAATCATCGGCGCGAACCGGAATTTTCTGGCGCATGTCGGCCAGACCGATTTTTCGGCCATTCACGGCAAAAAGTACGGCGAGGTGGTGAGCAATGAGCACGAGGTGGAGCAGGTATCGCGCCTGGATTCCGAGGTGATCGAAACCAACGAGCCGCGTTTCAGGTTGCGCCTCGAAACGCGCAATCTGGCAGGCGAGCCGTTGTGGCTGCTGGTCAACAAGGTGCCGCTGCATGGACCGCACGGGGAGGTTGTGGGCATCCTCAGCACGGCCGAGGACATCACCCAGACCATGAATCTGGAAAAGCAGTTGCTGCAATCCCAGAAGATGGAGGCCATTGGCACGCTTGCAGGTGGAATCGCTCATGATTTCAACAATATCCTGACATCCATCATGAATTCGACCGAGCTCGCCATGGAGGACATTCCCGAGGACAGCCTGAACTGGAAGGATCTGGAGCGCTCCCTGAAGGCCGCCATCCGGGGCAGCGGTCTGATCAAGCAGATCCTGACCTTCAGCCGCCCGACCCAGGAAGGCTTTCTGCCCACGGACCTGCGCGAGGTCGTCAGCGAAGCCGTGGCTCTCATTCGTGTTTCCGTGCCGCGAAACATCACGGTCCTGTCCGAAATCGAGGACGATCTGCCCCTGTGTCTGGCCGACCCGACCCAGGTGCACCAGATCGTCATGAACCTGGCGACCAACGCCTTTCAGGCCCTGGGCGAGGGCGGAGGGCGCATTTCCATCCGTCTGGAACGGATGGCCCTGGATCGCGACGATTCGCAACTGGGCAGCCTGGCTCCGGGAATCTACAGCAGGCTGTGCATCGAGGATGACGGGCCGGGCATAGAGCTTGGCATCCAGGACAAGATCTACGATCCGTTCTTCACCACCAAGGGCAAGGGCGAGGGCACGGGACTGGGGCTGGCCGTGGTGCACGGCATCGTGCGCAACCACGGCGGAGAGATCAGGCTCATGAGCGTGCCGGGATTGACCCGCTTCGACATCCTGCTTCCGACCCTGAACGACATCTGCCTCCTGCCCGGCGAATGCAGCGCGACGCTGCCCATGGGCACCGAACGGCTGGCCTTCATCGAGGACGAGGAGGATCAGCTGATGCTCATCCCCAGGGTGCTGGAGCAGTTGGGATACACCGTGCATCCGTTCCAGAATCCCGCCGAGGCCATTGCCGCCATCCGCGACGAGGGGCTGCCTCTTGATCTGGTCATAACGGACTTCGACATGCCGGGCATGAACGGCTACGACGTCGCGGGAGTCTTGCAGGAGTGCAGGCCCGAGCTGCCCGTGATCATGGTCTCGGGCCGCAAGCAGGCCGAGGAGTTTCTTGGCCAGGCCGGAAACATCAGGTTCTTTCTGAGTAAACCCTACAACAAGGACATGGTCGGACGCGCCATCCGCGATGTCCTGGACAAGGAAGCATGATGGCCAGAATTCTCATCATCGACGACGACCCGCAGGTTTGCGAAACGCTGCAAAGCCTCATTTCCCGTCTTGGACACGAGTGTTCGGCGGCGCATGCGCTGAGGGACGGCCTGGCGCAGCTGGGACGTCTGGAGTTCGATCTGGTCTTTCTCGATGTGCGGCTCCCCGACGGCAACGGACTCGACGCGCTGGGGCAGATACGCGGACAGGCCGATCCACCGGACGTGATCGTGCTGACCGGGCAGGGCGACCCGGAAGGGGCCGAGTTGGCCATTCAGGGCGGGGTGTGGGATTATCTGGTCAAGCCCTCTCCCATCAAGCAGATCAAGGATACCTTGAACCGGGCCTTGGCCTATCGTCAGGAAAAAAAGGCCATGGGCAAGGCCATGGCCTTGGATCTCAAGGACGTGGTTGGCGAGAGCAACGTCATGCGGCAATGCTACGAGCGCGTTTCCCAGGCCAGCGGATCCGATTCCACCGTGCTGGTCACCGGCGAGACGGGAACGGGCAAGGAACTGCTGGCCCGCACCATCCATCGCAACAGTCTGCGCTCGGAGCGCGCCTTTGTCGTCGTGGACTGCGCTTCGTTGACCGAGTCCCTGCTGGAGAGCATTCTCTTCGGTCATACCAAGGGGTCGTTCACCGGCGCCGCCCGGGACAGGGTGGGGCTTGTCAAGCTCGCGGACCAGGGCACGCTCTTTCTCGATGAAATCGGAGAGCTTCCTCTTTCGGCCCAAAAGACGTTTTTGCGGGTTCTTCAGGAGCGCAGGTTCCGGCCCGTGGGATCGAACCAGGAACTGCAGAGCGATTTCAGACTCATCTCGGCCACGAACCGGGACCTCGTGGCCATGGTCAAGGCCGGAGAGTTCAGACAGGACCTCTTCTACCGCATCAACACCATCCAGCTGCATCTGCCCCCTCTGCGCGAACGCGAGGAGGACGTCATCACCCTGGCCCGCTACCATATCGACAAGCTGTGTCGTCAGCGCAACATCCCGATCAAGGAGATGGATCCGGAACTGGTCGGGATGCTCAAGCGCTACGATTGGCCGGGCAATGTGCGGGAACTGTTCAATACCATAGAACAGGCATTCGTCCTGTCGGGAGCGGAGAAAACGGTGTACGCCCAGCACCTGCCGCAGGCGGTGCGCATTCGTGTGGCGAAATCCATTTTGGGCAAGTCGCGGGCGGATGGGGAAGCGGGGCCGGAAGATGCGCTGGATGAGATGGAGGAGGCCCTGCCCACGTTGAAGGACTTCAAAGCGTCCAAGGAACGGGAATATCTTTTGCGGCTCGTGGGCAGCCACGGCAAGGATATTCAGAAGATGCTCCAGGTTTCAGGACTGTCCAGGTCCCACCTGTATGCCATGCTCAAAAAGCACGATATCGAGGCCTAATAGTCCTGCTCTTCGTCCTGCTCTTTTCCGAGCCAATATTCCTTCCAGGAATCAACGATATATTCAGTCTTGACCAGGACGCTGTCGCCGTCATTGATGCGTTGCTTTTGCATCGAAGTCAGCAGCTGTGACAGCTGCATTGTTTCGTTTCGAGACAATCCCCGGATCACGCCGTTTTTTGTGATGCTTTTTCCTTTCATAGTACACCTCCGGATACCTATATATAAAGCAGTCTTGTCTTTCATGGCAAGCCGCCTGATTTCTTTTTTGTGCAAAAATATTGCCAACACTTCCCGCCAACCCCGAACGCGATGTCACAGCGCGAAAATAAGCTCCGTTTTTCAGCACGTTGCGCCTGGGCTTTGGTCATATTGTCCGCCATCCAGGCTGGGAATGCCCATTTTTTGATGTGCAAATTTGAAACACCGACCGCGTCATCGTGATACGGTTTGTGCAAATTTGAAAAACAAACCCCATTGTCCATCGCCCATTTGACGGCGACGGGTTCTCGGTTCGGGCGCAAGCGAGGCACACTGGAGAAAAATGGTTGTTTAGTCAACCAAATTGTAATACGCTCCGAAAACCAACTCGGGTCCGAAAAATCGGACATGTTGTGCGCGTTCACGCCAAAGATGTGGAACGGCGTGGCGAGGAAGGGTATGACAGGATGCGGATTGTCCGGACAGAAGGCTGCGCGGGACGGAAATTTGAAAATCGCGGAAAAATTTTGTCCGAAAAAACAGACTGGAGGCCGGAATTCGATTTTATGACCTTTAACCAGCCAATTACGCGCGTTAACCGGATTGAGGTTGTATGTTTGCATTCCCGAATTAACGTGCTATTTCCAGGATTAAATACATGTTGTCTTTTTTTTCAGACAAACCGGAAGGGGGGCTATGAGCAATACGAAAAGTGTCTCATAATTTCATTTGATTTCAGTTAATTAGGCAATGTTTGTTGAGTGGCACAAAACTTGTTTAAAGCGCGTGAAGGCTCGAAAAAGCGTCACGAGATCGCTTGAAAACAATAACTTGGTTTTTAGGAGAAGATACATGGCTAAAAATATGAAAACCATGGATGGAAATACCGCCGTCACCCATATCGCCTACGCGATGAGTGACACGGCCGCGATTTATCCGATCACCCCTTCCTCGACCATGGGAGAGATCGCCGATGAATGGGCCGCGCAGGGGCGCCTCAATATTTTTGATCAGAAGGTCATGGTTCGCCAGATGCAGTCCGAGGCCGGCGCGGCCGGCGCGGTGCACGGCTCCCTGGCCGGCGGAGCGCTGACCTCCACCTTTACCTGTTCCCAGGGCCTTTTGCTCATGATCCCGAACATGTACAAGATTTCCGGCGAACTGCTCCCGGGCGTCTTCCATGTCAGCGCGCGCGCCGTGGCCGCGCATGCCCTGTCCATCTTCGGCGATCACCAGGACGTCATGGCCTGTCGCCAGACCGGCTTCGCCATGCTGGCTTCCAGCTCCGTGCAGGAATGCATGGACCTGGCCCTGGTCGCGCATCTGTCCTCCATCGAATCGAGCATCCCCTTCCTGCATTTCTTCGACGGTTTCCGCTCTTCCCATGAAATTCAGAAGATCGAGGTCATCGACTACGAAGACATCAAGAAGATCGTCAATCACGAAGCCATCGCCGAATTCCGCGAACGCGCCATGAGCCCGGCCAACCCGTCCATTCGCGGCACCGCCCAGAACCCGGACATTTATTACCAGGGCCGCGAAGCCTCCAACGTCTACTACGATCAGCTCTCTTCCATCGTGGTCGAGCAGATGAAGAAGGTCGCCTCCATCACCGGCCGCTCCTACAAGCCCTTCGACTACGTCGGCCATCCGCAGGCCGAGCGCGTCATCGTGGCCATGGGTTCCTCCTGTGAAACCATTGAGGAAGTGGTGCGCCACCTCCTGGCCAAGGGCGAGAAGGTCGGCCTGGTCAAGGTCCGCTTGTATCGTCCGTTCCTGCCCGAGTACTTCCTGCAGGTCCTGCCCGCCACGGCCTCCGTCATCACCGTGCTCGACCGCACCAAGGAGCCCGGCGCCAAGGGCGATCCGCTCTACAAGGACATCTGCACCGCCTACATGGAACGCGGCGAAATGCCCGAGATCGTCGCCGGCCGTTACGGTCTGGGCTCCAAGGAGTTCACCCCGGCCATGGTCAAGGCCGTGTATGACAACATGATGGTCGCCCAGCCCAAGCATCACTTCAACGTGGGCATCGAAGACGATGTGACCCACACCTCCCTCGACGTGCCGGCCTTCGCCGACACCACCCCGGCCGGCACCGTGCAGTGCAAGTTCTGGGGCCTGGGCTCCGACGGCACCGTCGGCGCCAACAAGGAAGCCATCAAGATCATCGGCGACAACACCGACATGTACGCCCAGGGCTATTTCGCCTACGACTCCAAGAAGTCCGGCGGCATCACCGTGTCCCACCTGCGTTTCGGCAAGGAGCCCATCCAGTCCACCTACCTGGTCAACGCCGCCGACTACATCGCCTGCCACAAGGCCAGCTACGTGCACACCTACGACGTGCTCGACGGCATCAAGGACGGCGGCACCTTCGTGCTGAATTCCAACTGGACCGCCGAGGACATGGAGAAGGAACTGCCCGCCTCCATGCGCCGCACCATCGCCAAGAAGAATCTCAAGTTCTACAACATCGACGCGGTCAAGATCGCGGCGGAAGTGGGTCTTGGCAACCGCATCAACATGGTCATGCAGACCGCCTTCTTCAAGCTGGCCAACGTCATGCCCTTCGAAGAGGCCGTCGCGCTCCTGAAGAAGGCCATCAAGAAGGCTTACGGCAAGAAGGGCGACAAGATCGTCAACATGAACATCGCCGCCGTGGATCAGGCCTCCGCCAACCTGGTCGAGATCAAGGTTCCGGCCGCCTGGGCCGACGCGGCCTGCGAGTGCGCCTCCGAGCAGGACGTGCCTGATTTCGTCAAGAACGTCATGCGTCCCATCCTGGCCCAGAAGGGCGACAGCCTGCCTGTCTCCGCTTTCGAACCGGACGGACTGTTCCCCGTGGCCACCTCCCAGTTCGAGAAGCGCGGCGTGGCCATCAACGTGCCCGAATGGATCCCGGCCAACTGCATCCAGTGCAACCAGTGCTCCTTCGTCTGCCCGCACGCCGCCATCCTGCCCGTGCTCTTGACCGAAGAGGAAATGGCCGACGCTCCCGAGACCTTTGACACCATCGACGCCATCGGCAAGGAATTCAAGGGCATGAAGTTCCGCATCCAGGTCAACACCCTGGACTGCATGGGCTGCGGCAACTGCGCCGACATCTGTCCGGCCAAGAACACCGCCCTGGTCATGAAGCCCCTGGAAACCCAGACCGGACGCGAAGTGCCCAACTACGACTTCTCGGCCACCGTTCCCTTCAAGGACAACCTGGTTCGCCGCGACACCGTCAAGGGCAGCCAGTTCCAGAAGCCGCTCATGGAATTCTCCGGCGCCTGCGCCGGCTGCGGCGAGACCCCGTACGTCAAGGTGCTGACCCAGCTCTTCGGCGAGCGCATGGTCATCGCCAACGCCACGGGCTGCTCCTCCATCTGGGGCGCTTCCGCGCCGACCACTCCCTACACGGTCAACGCCGAAGGGCATGGGCCGGCCTGGGGCAACTCCCTGTTCGAGGACGCCGCCGAGTTCGGCTACGGCATCCAGATGGCCTATGCCCAGCGTCAGGCCAAGCTGGCCGACCTGGTCGCCAAGGCACTGGAAGGCGAACTGCCCGAGGACCTGGCCGAAGCCTTCAAGGGTTGGCTGGAAAATCGCGCCAACGCCGAAAAATGCAAGGAATTCGGCGACACGATCACTGACATCCTGGCCTTCATGAACCGCGACGAACTGCTCGACGCCATCTACGAGCGCAGCGAGCTGTTCGCCAAGAACTCCTTCTGGATCTTCGGCGGCGACGGATGGGCCTACGATATCGGCTATGGCGGGCTGGACCATGTTCTGGCCTCTGGCGAAGACATCAACGTTCTGGTGATGGACACGGAAGTGTACTCCAACACTGGCGGGCAGTCCTCCAAGGCGACCCCGCTTGGCTCCATCGCCAAATTCGCTGCCGCAGGAAAGCGGACAGGGAAGAAGGATCTCGGACGCATGGCCATGAGCTACGGCTACGTTTACGTGGCCACGGTTTCCATGGGCTACGACAAGCAGCAGCTTCTGAAAGCCTTCCGCGAGGCGGAAGCCTATCCCGGACCGTCCCTGATCATTGCCTACGCACCGTGCATCAACCAGGGCCTTCGCAAGGGCATGGGCAAGACCCAGCTCGAGTCGAAGCTGGCCGTGCAGTCCGGCTACTGGCCGCTGTACCGCTTCAACCCGATGCTCGCGGACGAAGGCAAGAACCCCTTCACCCTGGACTCCAAGGCTCCGGACGGGTCCATCCAGGAATTCCTGGCCAGCGAAAACAGGTACGCCTTGCTCGAAAAGATCGCGCCCGAAGACTCCAAGCGTCTGCGCACCCAGATCGAGCGAGACTATCTGCAGCGTTTCGAGATGTACGATTACCTCTCCAAGCAGGTTCCATCGACGGCAAAAGCGGCTTCCGCTCCCGTCGCCGGATCCGCTCCGGGCGAGGGTTGTACATTGACGGCGACGGCGGAGCATTCGGGGGCCAACAAGCCTGCCGAGCCCTGCGATGACGGCCGCGCCGGCAAATAGGTAAAGGCAAGCCGCCGGCCCGAGAGGGTGGGGTCCCATTCGGGCCGGCGGTCCATTCATCAGTTTTATTGGAGGGAGATATGTCAATTTCTGTCTTGGCAATGGTGGCTTTGCTGCCCATCCTGGTTGCTCTCGTCCTGATGGTCGGCATGCGCTGGCCGTCGACGAAAGCCATGCCACTGGCGTGGCTCGTATGCGTGCTCGGCGCCATTGGGGCGTGGAACCTGCCTGTAGGCTATGTGGCGGCGCTTTCGTTGCAGGGTATCGTCGTTGCGATAGGCGTTCTGATCATCGTCTTCGGCGCCATCATCATCCTGTACACCCTGAAATACTCGGGTGGCATGGAAACCATCCAGTACGGGATGCAGGGCATCAGCCGCGACAAACGCATCCAGGCCATCATCATCGGCTACATGTTCGCGGCCTTCATCGAAGGCGCGGCCGGTTTCGGAACGCCCGCCGCCCTGGCCGCTCCGCTGCTCTTGTCTCTGGGCTTCCCGCCCCTGGCCGCCGCGGTCATCTGCCTTGTCTTCAACTCCTTTCCTGTTACTTTCGGAGCGGTGGGAACGCCTGTCCTGCTCGGACTGACTCCGCTCAAGCAGCTGGTCGAAGCCGCTGCCACGTCTGGCTTTGTCGGTATGAATTTTACTGATTTCGGCACATTCTGTAAGGTCATCGGTCAGTGGGCGACACTCATGCATGGTCCCATGGCTTTCATTCTGCCCATTTTCATGCTCGGTTTCCTGACCCGTTTCTTCGGCAAAAATAAGTCCTGGAGCGAAGGCTTCGCCGCCTGGAAATTCTGTGTTTTCGCCGCCGTGGCCTTCCTGATCCCGTATCTGACCTTCGCTTGGCTGGTCGGACCTGAATTCCCGTCCATGATCGGCGGTCTGGTTGGTCTGGGCATCATCGTGGCCGGCGCCAAGGCCGGGTTCTGCATGCCCAAGGATTCCTGGGATTTCGGCCCGCAGTCCACTTGGGACGCTGAATGGACCGGCACCATCGCCACGAGCACCAATACTGAATTCAAGCCTCACATGAGCCAGTTCAAGGCATGGTTGCCCTATATCCTCATCGGCGCCATCCTGGTCGTGACCCGTATCCCTGAGCTTGGTCTCAAGGGCTTCCTGTCCGCGCAGGCAATCCCCTTCAAGGATATCCTTGGCTACACGGGCGTCTCCGCATCCATTCAGTACCTGTACCTGCCCGGCACCGTTCCCTTCATGCTGGTCGCCATCCTGACCATCCTGCTCCACGGCATGAAAGGCGAGGCCGTCAAGCAGGCCTGGACCGAATCCTTCGTCAAGATGAAGGCCCCGACCATCGCGCTTTTCGCCGCCGTGGCCCTGGTTTCCATCTTCCGCGGTTCCGGCGTGGCCGATATCGCACTGAACCCCAACAGCTATCCCTCCATGCCCCTGGCCATGGCCAAGACCGTCGCCGCCATCGCCGGCAACGCCTGGCCCATGCTGGCCTCCTATGTCGGCGGCCTCGGCGCCTTCATCACCGGCTCCAACACGGTCTCCGACCTTCTGTTCGCCGAATTCCAGTGGGGCGTGGCCCAGCAGCTTGAATTGCCCCGTCAGATCATCGTGGCCGCACAGGCTGTCGGTGGCGCCATGGGCAACATGGTCTGCATCCACAACATCGTGGCTGTCTGCGCCGTGACCGGCCTCATCGGCCGCGAAGGCATGATCCTGAAGCGCACCTTCTGGCCCTTCCTGCTCTACGGCGTTGTCGTGGGCATCATAGCCAGCTTGATGAGCTTCGTCTTCCTGCCGCACCTGTTCTAAGATGCCAGGCGGTCCCGAAAGTTCGCGCAAGGCTTTCGGGACCGCGTTTCTTGAGAATCCGTAAGAATCTCACGCAAGGAGAGAATAATGATTTCGAAGAGTCTGCTCACTGAGTTCACAAACCTGCTGGGCAAGGATAACGTCCTCGACAGCGAGTCCGACCGGCACTCCTATTCATACGATGCCGCAGTGCTTGACGCGGTCATCCCGGAGCTGGTTCTGCGTCCGACAAACAGCGAGCAGCTGGGCAGAACCGTGGCGCTGTGCAACGAGAACAAGCTGCCCATGACCGTGCGCGGCGCCGGCACCAACCTGAGCGGCGGCACCATTCCCACCAAGGAGCATGGCGTGGTCATTCTGACCAACGGCCTCAACAAAATTTTGGAAATCAACGAACAGGACCTCTACGCCGTGGTCCAGCCCGGCGTGGTCACCGCCAAGTTCGCGGCTGAAGTTGCCAAGCGCGGCCTGTTCTATCCGCCGGATCCGGGTTCCCAGGCTGTTTCCACCCTGGGCGGCAACGTCAGCGAGAACGCCGGCGGCCTGCGCGGACTCAAATACGGCGTGACCAAAGACTATGTCATGGGCGTCAATTTCTGGAACGCCGAGGGCGAATACGTCAAATCCGGCGGCAAGACCGTCAAATGCGTCACGGGCCTCAACATCGCCCAGCTCATGGTCGGTTCCGAAGGCACGCTTGGCGTTTTCGATGAAATCATCCTCAAGCTCGTTCCGCCGCCGGTCGCCTCCAAGGCCATGCTCGCCGAATTCGACGACATCGCCAAGGCTTCCGAAACGGTCGCGGCCATCATCGCCAACAAGATCGTACCCTGCACCCTTGAGCTTCTGGACAATGCGACCATCAACTACGTCGAAGACTTCACCAAGGCCGGCCTGCCGCGCGACGCCGCCGCCATTCTGCTGATCGAGGTCGACGGCGGGCATATCGCCCTGGTCGAGGACGACGCCGAGAAAGTGGTCGAAATCTGCAAGAAGCACGGCGCTCGTCGTGTACAGATGGCCAAGGACGCCGCCGAGAAGAACAAGCTCTGGGAAGCCCGCCGCAACGCGCTTCCCGCTTTGGCCCGCGCCCGTCCGACCACCGTGCTCGAAGACGCCACCGTGCCGCGCAGCCAGATCCCGGCCATGATCACGGCCATCAATAAGATTGGCGCCAAGTACAAGCTGCAGATCGGCACCTTCGGCCATGCCGGTGACGGCAACCTGCACCCGACCATCCTGACCGACAGGCGCGACAAGGAAGAATTCCATCGCGTGGAGCAGGCCGTTGACGAAATCTTTGATG
>Ga0265295_1004417_pt1 | contig 18967 bp, 17 predicted proteins | sample Munlansysbiofilm_FD_192503 | JGI IMG/M metagenome (GOLD analysis project Ga0265295, IMG submission 192503) | Leachate microbial communities from a municipal landfill in Southern Ontario, Canada - Methane capture system biofilm | ecosystem: Engineered > Solid waste > Landfill > Unclassified ... | reverse complement strand
CCCGGTCCCGAAGGACCGGATCAATCAACTTTAAAGTTCGCCCCAGCAATACGGCACAGCAGGCTGGCCCCGCTATGCCCGAATTGACTAGGAAGCCCTTCTAGCTTCCAAAACACTCGATCAACGGCCGAAATCGGCAATCATCGGGTGCTCTTATCTTCTCTTCCCTTCTCTCATATCTCTGTCAAAAACCAGCGCTTGGCAAGCATTTCTGCTTGGCGCGCTCGGATAACATACCAAAAGTGCACCATTAGTGTCAAGCGTTATCTCAACAATTGCGCTAGAATCGTACACCTCGTTTTTCAAGCAGCTCATCAACAATCCTGGCAAACCCCTCGCCCCCCCGTTCGGTGGCGACATACCGGGGCAGGATCTCCATCCGGCCGCTCGCCTCGATGATGTTGCCGACCCCGAAACTCAAGGGAATCCTGGCAAACATCACCTGGTCGTTCGGGGCATCCCCGCAGTAGCAACTGCGCTCGAGCAACTCCTCCTGGCAGAGGCCGAGGACCTCTTTGAAGAAGGTGAGACACCCCTGCCACTTGTCAAAGGACCCGAACCACGCATTGATGTGGATCGAGCTCACCGCCGTGGCGGCCCCCTCCCCCTTGCAGACCGCCACGACCTGGGCAATCTGCTCCTGGTTGAGGTAGGGCGGCTCGCTGCCATGGTCGAAGGCGACATCGTAGAGGCGGGCGAACTGGTCGCTGGAGAGCTTGGCGCCCCTGACGGAAGCCAGAACCGCCTCGATCAGCGCACGCTTGCGCTCACTATAATGTCCCTGGTCGATGGAGGGGTGCACATAGTGGGTGATCACCCCATCCTTTCTATAGAGGCTCACCGCCCCGCTCTCGGCGATCACCGCCTCGACGGGCCATTGGCGCAGGTAGGTGTCAGCCCAGCCGGCGGACCCGCCGGTCACACAGATGGTGCGCAGCCCCGCATCTTGCAGCCGGTAGAGGGCTGCCAGGGCGGCGGGGCGCAGCTTGCCATCACTGGTGATGGTGTCATCGACATCGGTGAGCAAGAACTCAACCGAACGAGCCTCCGCCTCGGTAAGGTCCGATATGCCTCTCATACGCCTACCGGGTCATCGAGGAGAGGGAACCGCTCTTGATAATCGCCTTCACATAGGTCAGGAAGGAGGCCACGCTTGCAACAGCTGCAAGGGCAAAGATCGGCGTGAGTGCCCGATCCACATACCCGGAGAGCGCTGATGCGGGAGCCCAGGAGCCCAGCGCAATCGCCAGGATTCCCACAGCCCCGCTAATTGCATAGAGCACCGCCTTGCTCTTGCCCCAGATGTTGGCGGGCACGGCAGAGCCCCTGCCCATCATCAACATCCGGACAAAGAGAATCGAGAGCTCGCGCCACATAATCAGGATGAACGCCCAGATCGGCATCATATCAGCGGAGACGAAACAGACAAAGTACGTCATCCGGCTGATGGTGTCGGCAAATGGGTCCATCACCTTGCCCAGATCGGTGACCATATGTCCCCGACGGGCAATCTGCCCGTCGAGAAGGTCACTGAGCTCAGTGCAGACCCACAGGACGATGATCAGGATCGTCGAGAGGGTCTGCAGACTGGCGTCGATCCACACCGGCAGATGAAACGCAATAAAGAAGATCGGAGCCATGACCAGGCGGCTGACGGTCAGCTTATTGGGGATATTCATAGCTGCACCTTGCTTGCCACCGCCTCTTTGACGAGGGCAATGAAGGCATCAGTACTGAGGCCCCCCTCTTGCTTGCCGCCACGATAGCGGACCGAGACCTGGTCGGCTTCGGCCTCTCGTTCGCCGATGATCACCATGTAGGGAATCTTCTCGGCGTTGGCGTTCCGGATCTTTGCGTTCATCCGATCATCGCTGAGGTCAGCATCGGCCCTGAGGCCCGCCTTGCGCAGTCTTCCCTCAACGCTCTTTGAGTACTCATAGTACGCCTCCCCAACCGGAATCACCTTGACCTGCACCGGAGAGAGCCACGGGGGGAAGGCCCCACCGTAGTGCTCGATGAGGACACCGAAGAAGCGCTCAATGGAGCCAAGCAGTGCCCGGTGGATCATGTAGGGCCGCTTCTCGACCCCATCACGGTCAACGAAGGTCAAGTCGAAGCGCTCGGGCTCATTGAAGTCGAATTGCACGGTGGAGAGCTGCCACTCCCGCCCGATGGCATCCTTGATCTTCAGGTCGATCTTCGGCCCATAGAAGGCACCGCCGCCCTCATCGATCTCATAGGGAAGCCCCTCCGCCTCGATGGCCTTGCGCAGCGCCTCGGTGGCGTCGTCCCAGTCCTTTTGGTCCCCGACGGACTTCTCGGGCTTGGTCGACAGGTAGGCGTTGATCTCCTCGAAGCCGAAGGCGCGGAGCATTGCAAGGCTGAAGCGCAAAACCTCAAGGATCTCGTCCCCCATCTGGTCGGGGGTGACGAAGAGGTGGGCATCATCCTGTGTGAAGCCGCGGACACGGAGCAGGCCATGGAGCGCCCCTGCCTTCTCATAGCGGTAGACGGTGCCAAGCTCGGCCCAACGGAATGGCAGCTCACGATAGGAGTGCTTGCTGTTCTTGTAGATCATGATATGGAAGGGACAGTTCATCGGCTTGACGTAGTAGTCGCTCTTGTCCATCTCCATCGGCGGGTACATCCCCTCCTTGTAGAAGCCGAGGTGACCGCTCTTCTCCCAGAGCCATGCACGACCGACATGGGGGGTATAGACCATCTCATAGCCGTTTGCGTAGTGCTCAGCCCTCCAGAAGTCCTCGATCTGCTGTCTGATGCGAGCCCCCTTCGGGTGCCAGTAGACCAGGCCGGGTCCCGCCTCCTCATGGAGAGAGAAGAGGTCGAGCTCCTTGCCCAGACGCCGGTGGTCCCGCCGCTCGATGTCGGCGATGCGCTCCAGATAGAGGCGCAGCTCCTTGCCATTCTCCCAGGCGGTACCATAGATACGGGTGAGCATCGGATTGGTCTCCTTGCCCCGCCAGTACGCCCCGGCGATGTTCATGAGCTTGAACGCAACGCCCTTCAGTTCCTTGGTCGAGGAGACATGGGGGCCACGGCAGAGGTCGACAAAGGAGCCGAGGCTGTAGAGGGAGACCTCCTCATCCTCTTCAATCGCATCGAGCAGCTCGAGCTTGAAGTGCTGGTCGGCAAAGCGCTCACGCGCCTCCTGGCGGCTGACCACCGTCCGCTTGAACTCGAGATCCTGGGCTATGATCGCCTGCATGCGGGTGGTGATCTCCTCAAGATCCTCGTTCACCAGCTGCCTGGGCAGATCAAAGTCATAGTAGAATCCATTCTCAATCGCCGGCCCGATCGCAATCTGGGCCCCGGGAAACATCTCGAGCACTGCCTCGGCCATGACGTGGGCCATCGAGTGCCTGATCCGGGAGAGCTTCTCTCCCCGCTCTTCACTAGCCATACCATCTCCTACAAAAAAGAACCATCACGACTTCGCCTCCGGTCTCCCGGCAAGGACGAAGACATGAGGGCTCTCATCTCCGCGGTTCCACCTTGCTTCCCCCGCTGGCTCTAGGACGCCAACAGAGGCACTCATTGTCCCTGTCTCGCCAGGGGGGCGGCATAGCCTACTGGGTGCTCCGTTCGGTATGCGGCTCAAAAGGGGTTTTCATCGCTCGCCTGCCAGACCCCTCTCAACCGTGGAGGTCCTCTCTGTGGCTCCGATGACGACTACTCGTCTTTCTCACTGCCTTGGGGAAAATATGCGCCTTAAGCGCCACTTAGTCAAGAGTAGAGAGCAGCGACAACAACTGAAACAACCTCGACCAGACGCCGCTCATCCTCCTCGGTGAAACGAGCGAGCCGGGGGCTGTCGATATCGAGCACCCCCCTGACCACCCCCCTTGGATCGATGAGGGGAATGACCAACTCACTGCGGCTTGCACTGTCACAGGCGATGTGGCCGTCGAAGGTGTGCACATCATCGATGCGCTGTACGCGCCCTGTTGCCGCAGCAACGCCACACACCCCACGCCCAAAGGGGATTTCGGTACAGGCGACCCGCCCCTGGAAGGGGCCGAGCAGGAGCAGATTCCCGCTCTCTCCGGTCAAGTAGAAGCCGACCCAGTTGATCCGGTCCAGCTGCTCGTTCAGATATGCAGCCACATTGGAGAGGGCCCCGATCCTTCCAAGGTCGCTCTCATGATAGCCTTCCACCAACGCCTTGACCGCTGTTACCACGTAGTGCTCCCACTGCGGTGCTTCTTCTGCTCGAGGCGAAGCTTCACCTGCGCCGACAGCACGGCGAAGCTGGTCGCCAGGTCGGTGCGTTGGACCACCACATCCTCGGGGAGCTTGAGGTCCTTGGGGGCAAAGTTCCAGATGGCACGCACCCCGTAGCCCACCACACGGTCAGCGACAGCCTGTGCGTGGTCGGCCGGTACGGCAATGACCGCGATATTGACGTGGTTCTCCTGGATATAGGAGCCCATCTCATCAGGGTTGTAGATGGGGACGTTGCCTACCGCAGTGCCCCACTTCCTCTCATCGGAATCGAAGGCGGCCACGATCTTCAGGCCATAGTTGCCAAACCCCTCATAGCGGGCGAGCGCCGTTCCCAAATGCCCCACCCCGACCAGGATGGCGTCGGTGGCATTATTCCACCCCAGAGTCTCGACGATGGCATCGATGAGGCCGATCACGGAGAAGCCGACCTTCGGCTTTCCCTCAATCCCGGTGCAGGAGATATCCTTGCGCACCTGGATCGGCTTCAATCCCAGCTCATCGGCGAGCAGCGTCGCCGAGACCATCTCCATACCTTCATCACGGTACCCCTTCAGGAGGCGAAGGTAGGAGGGGAGTCGCTTGATCGTGGGGATGGGTATTTCATTGTAGTCTGAACTCATTGCTGCTCCTGCTCAAGGCGTTGTATCACGTCATCGATGACTTCGGTCGGTGTCGATGCGCCTGCTGTGATCCCCAGTATAGCACAATCATGCATCTCTGGTAGCACATCATCCGGTCCTTCGATGTGCCACGCCTTGACGCCGGCTTCCAGTGCCAATAGGTAGAGGGCACGGGTATTGGCACTGTTCTTCCCACCGATGACGATGATGGCATCGCACTCCTCGGTGAGGGCAAGGAGGGCGCTCCTGCGGTTTACCGAGGAGGAGCAGACATCGTTGACAAAGATTACCTCACAACCGTTTGACCGGAACCCATCGAGCTTCTCTTTGATTACGCTCCACGCAATCTCGTCGAAGGTCGTCTGCACGAAGACTGCATAGCGCTCGCCTTCATGGCACTCACCGACCTCATCGAGGGAGGTGATCAGACGGGAGTTGCATACGGTGCCGGCGACCTGGACCCCCTGCATAGCCAAGGTCTCGGGATGGCCCCTGTGGCCGACGATGAGGATCGTATGGGTCTTGCAGTAGAGGGCGATCTGCCTGAGGTTGTGTTTCACCACCGGGCAGGTGGCATCGACCAGCTGATAGCCGCCGGCAGTGAAGGCCTGGCGCAGGTGGTCGGGAATGCCGTGCGCCCGGACGACGACCACCCCGGCCTCCCCCTCTTCGGGGCTTTCGATCTCCCGTACCCCTTGGGCGGCGAAGCGCTCGTTCACCTGCCGGTTGTGGATCAGCTTGCCGAGCGAGTAGACCGGTTGCCCCTCCGCTTTGGCCTGGTCGATCGCCTTCTCTGCCATCGCCAGGGCGCGTGAGACGCCGCTGCAGTACCCCATGGTCTGTGATAATCGTATCTCCATTGGTCCAGTATGACAAAAACGCTGCCGTAAGATAACCCCACAGCAGCGCCTTGTTGTCGTTTGACCCTGGTTACGTGGTCTTCTTCTTCTTTGACTTATCCTGTGCCTCACTGATCCAATAGAGGAGCGTGGGGGCAAGGAAGTTGGAGGAGTAGGTCCCGAAGACCAGACCGAAGATCATGCTGATGGAGAAGAGGCGGATGTCGCCGCTTGCAAAGATAGCCAGCGGCACGATGACCAGCAAGGTGGTCAACGCACTCATCACCGTCCGACTCATCGACTGGGTTACAGCCTTGTCGATCTGGCTCGCCAGCGTCGCATTCTTGTTGATCTCCATGTTCTCGCGCACCCGGTCGAAGATGACGATGGTGTTGTTCAGCGAGTATCCGATGATCGTCAGCAGGGCCGCGATGGTCGTGCTCGAGAACTCCATACGCAAGAGTGTGATCATGGTGAGCATGGCAAGCACGTCATGTGTCAGTGTGACCAAAGAGGAGATAGCATAGGCAAAGCGGAAGCGGAACCAGACATAGATGAGGATCAAACCCATCGCAACAGCGATGGCCAAGACCGAACTCGAGACGAGGTTCTTGCTGAACTTCGGCCCGATATAGTCGCTCTGCAAGACAACGACGTTGCCACTACCAAAGTAAGCGGCCAATGCGCCCTTCACCTCATCCTCAAGCGAAGCCTGGGTAGAGCCATCCTTGATACCGAAGCGAATCTGGAAGGTCGAACTCTCTACACTGCCAACGGTCTGCACCTTTGCATTGCCGATGACATCGAGGGCCTTGCGTACTTCGTCGATCGAGGTGCCCTTGCTCCCCTGGAAGTTCAGCTTGACCGCACTCTCTCCGAGGGTGGCGGGAAAGCCGTACCCTGAGAGGAGGGTCGATGACTTGAGCGAACCATCGACGGCCGTTGCCGTGATACCGCTCATGGCGTTGAGCGCTGTAACGAGATCGGCGGCACTCGGGTAGTCGGCAAACCGCAGGCTGGTGACCTTCACCCCTGCGTCCCCGCGCATCTCAATTGAGAGGGCGGTCGAGGAGATGGAGAGCACGACATCCTGGGTGCCGTCGTAGGTGACTTCGATCCCAACCGGAGCGATCCGGATACGCTGGCTCAGGCCACTCTCAAAGTCCACACCGAGGTTGAACCCACCGAAGAGGATGTATGCGAGCAGTCCGCCAGCGAGGAGGAGGATGGCCAAACCCCATGCGGCCCAGCGCAGTTTGATGACCGGAATATCGTTCTTTAACATTAGTTTTTCCTCCAGCTGATAAGAAGCTTCTTGCCTTCCCGATCGGTGATCGCAGCATCAAAGATCAGGTGCGAGACGAAGAGGGCGGTGAAGACCGAGCTGACGATACCGATGGCCAGCGTGTTGGCAAAACCCTTCACCGAAGAGCTGCCGAGCTGGGAGAGTACCAATGCAGCGATGATTGTGGTGATGTTCGCATCCATGACCGTCCAGAACGCCTTGTCAAAGCCCGCCTTGATGGCGGCAATATCGCTCTTGCCCGCCCGTCGCTCCTCCTTGATCCGCTCATAGATGATGACGTTGGTGTCAACAGCCATGCCGAGGGTCAGGATCAGACCGGCGATGCTGGTCAGTGTGACGGTGAAGTTGAAGGCACTGAGCACACTGAGCATGATGAAGAGGTTGAGGAGCAGGGCCAGGTCTGCCACCAGGCCGCTGACGTTGTAGTAGGCGAACATGATCAGCACCACGAGGGCGAAGCCCAGGATGATCGCCTTCATTCCAATGGCGACGGCGTCCTCACCGAGGGTCGCCCCGACTGCCTGCTGGCTGGAGACGATCAATTCGATGGGGAGAGCTGCGGTGCGCAGCACGATGGCCAGGTCATTGGCCTCGGCGGCGTTGAAACCGGAGATTTGCACGCTGTTGCGGATCCCTTCGTTGATGGTGGCCATCGCCTTGACCTTGCCATCCATGACAACGGCCAGCGTCTTGCCGACGTTGGTGGAGGTGAGCTTGTAGAAGATGTCACCACCGAGGTTGTCGAGGTGGAAGTTCACCACCGGGCGCCCCGTGATGCCATCGGTGCCGGTTGTGGCACTCTCGAGGTGGGTGCCGTCAAGGCCGACCTCCTCATTGATGACCACATACCGCTCAAGCTCATCGATGCCGTAGTCGTCGCTGACGTAGTAGCCGGCCGCAATCTTGCCCGCTGGCAGGAATGCCGGCTGCTTGAGCGCCCCGGTGTCGGTGTAGACCTCACTCGGGTTGGCCTTGTAGTAAGCATCAAGCTCGGCGGTCAGGTCGGTGTCGACCATCTTGAAGACCAGCGAACCCTTGCCACGGAGGAAGGAGTTCACCCGCTCGGGGTCGGCTGCGCCGGGGATCTCGATGAGGATCTGGTCGTTCCCCTGCAACCGGATCACCGGTTCGCTGACACCGAATTGGTCGATACGATTCTCCAGGATCTCGATGTCCTGACGAATCGCTGTGTTGATCTCACTGGCCGAGGCACTACTGCCCTTCTTCGCCTCATAGGCGGCGGTGTCCGCCTCGAGGAGGATGCTCATACCCCCACGCAGGTCTAGACCAAGTTGCAGGGCCTTGTTGCCAAGGGCCTTGGTGTTGAGCAACGACGTGCGATAGTACGACTCGATGGCGTCGAACAGAGCCTGCTCGGAGTAGAAGCCACCAAGGAGCGCCTGGACGGTCCAGTTCTTTGGAACCGAGCGCTTGGTCGCCTTGTAGGTAGCCTTTGCGCTCTCCTTGAGGAAGGAGTACTGGGAGGGCAGCGCTGCATTGGCATCACTGGCAACCAGCTCCTTGAGGTCCCTCAGATCACGAGAGGCCTGCCCACGGGCATACTCCTTGATCTGTACATTTGAGCCTGTTGCGAGTTCCTTGGTCTGTTGGGGTACGAACCCATACCACTTGATGGTGGGATAGAGGAAGTAGCCGCACAACAGAACGACTACCAGTACAATCAACAGACGACTGCGTTTATTCATGATACTCTCCGCCTTGTCTTCTTACTTCTCTTCGTTGGTCTCGGGCGCGGCTTCAACATCGGCGTCAACCACCTCAGCCTCTACCGTCTCCGCCTCTGCGGCCTTCTTTGTCTTCTTTGTTGCAGCAGGAGCTGCCGCTTTCTCAGAGGCAGCCTCGATTGCCGCGTCGTCCTTCTTCGCCTCGGTGGCCTTCTTCGACTTCTTCGCTGCAGCGGGGGCCGGGGCGGTCTCGCTCTTCGGCTTGATGATGGAGTTGATCGCATTGCGGGAGAACTCAAGGCGGGTATTGTCATCAACCTTGACGACAACGGTGCTCTCCTTGACCACCATCACGGTCCCGTGGATCCCGCCGATGGAGACGATCTTGTCGCCCTTCTTGATGGAGGCGAGCATATCCTTGGTCTCCTTGTCCCGCTTGCGCTGGGGGCGGATGATCAGGAAGTAGAAAATCGCGATGATCAGACCGAAGGTAATGAAGGTCGTCATCATCGAACCACCGGCACCGGCTCCCGCCTCAGGGGCGGCCATGGAACTAAGCAATGAAAACATGGGGTATCCTCACTTTATACATTGAAATCGGATGCAGAAAAGAGGTGCAGCCTGTGATGCATCCAATTTTCCAAGCATCGGTTAACGTACCACGTTCACAACGTGATAGTCAAGTTTTGCCCACAGAGCAAAAAGGGGCCGAAACCGGCCCCTTTTTGTTCTCTTGAAACCCTTACATCATCCCGCCCATACCCTCAGGTCCTCCTGCCATGGCAGGGGCCGGGGGAGCCGGGATATCGGTGATGGCACACTCGGTGGTGAGAATCAACGATGCAATGGACGCTGCGTTCTGCAGTGCACTGCGAGTGACCTTCACCGGATCGATGATGCCAGTATCGAACATATTGACCCACTTGGAGTTCTCGGCGTCAAAACCGATGCCGGCCTTCTCGTTCTTACACTTGTCGGCGATCAGGGAACCGTCGAGTCCTGCGTTCTCGGCGATCTGGCGGATCGGCTCCTCAAGGGCGCGGCGAACGATCTTATAACCGACTTGCTCCTCTTCACTCAGCTTGGAGAGGTCTGCCTTCTCCAGGATCCGGGCGGCCTGGATCAAGGCGGCGCCACCGCCGGGGATGACCCCCTCCTCGATCGCTGCACGGGTTGCACTGAGGGCGTCCTCGACGCGGTGCTTCTTCTCCTTGAGCTCGACCTCGGTGGCGGCCCCGACGTTGAGGACTGCCACGCCACCGGCCAGCTTGGCCAGGCGCTCCTGCAGTTTCTCACGATCGTAATCACTGGTGGTGTCGCCGATCTGGACCTTGATCTGGGCGATCCGGTCCTTGATGTCGCTCTGCTTGCCCGCCCCGTTGATGATCGTGGTATTCTCCTTCTCGACCTTGATGCTCTTGGCACGGCCGAGCTGGGAGAGGTCTGCGTTCTCAAGCTTCAGGCCCAGCTCCTCGCTGATGACCTCGCCACCGGTGAGGATGGCGATATCCTCGAGCATCGCCTTGCGACGATCGCCGAAGCCTGGTGCCTTGACAGCAACCACGTTGAGGATGCCACGGACGCTGTTGACGACCAGGGTTGCCAACGCCTCACCATCGACATCCTCGGCGATGATCAGAAGCGGCTTGCCGCTCTGGGCGATCTTCTCGAGGATCGGGAGCAGCTCCTTCATGTTGGAGATCTTCTTGTCGTAGATCAGGATGAACGGGTCATCGAGGACGGCGGTCATCGTGTCACGGTTGTTGCAGAAGTAGGCGCTGAGATAGCCGCGATCGAACTGCATGCCCTCGACGAAGTCGGTGGTCGTCTCGATGGTCTTGGACTCCTCGACGGTGATGACACCGTCCAGGCCGACCTTCTCCATGGCATTGGCGATCTCGTCGCCGATGGTGCGGTCGTTGTTGGCGCTGATGGTGGCGACCTGTGCAATCTCCTCCTTGTCCTTGATCATCTTCGCCTGCTTCTTGATCTCGGCAACCGCATCGGCAACGGCCTTGTCGATACCACGGCGGATACCCATCGGGTTGATGCCTGCGGCAACGCTCTTCATCCCCTCCCTGGTAATGGACCAGGCGAGGACGGTAGCGGTGGTGGTCCCGTCTCCGGCCACATCGTTGGTCTTGGTTGCGACCTCCTTGAGCAGCTGGGCACCCATGTTCTCAAACGGATCCTCAAGCTCGATCTCACGAGCGACCGAGACTCCGTCCTTGGTGACCGACGGGGCACCAAACTTCTTGTCGAGCACGACAAGACGGCCCTTGGGGCCCAGGGTGGCCATGACAGCCTTGGAGATCTTCTCGACACCAGTCACCAATGACTTGCGTGCCTCTTCGTTGAATTGCAATTGTTTAGCCATGTTGAAATATCCTCACTGTTTAAAGAATATGCTCTATTTTTTGGCGCTTGGGCAACCAAACGCCTACCGACATGTAACATACAAATAAAAATCGAGAGAAGCAAGGGCCACCAGATAATCAGCTGAGAATCGCCATCAGCGAGTATGCGAGGAGGCTTGCAACCCCGTTGCTCACCAGATTGACCATATCATTGTCAAACCACCGCACCCCTCGCTCCAGAGGGAGGGAGCGGCCCCCCTTCTCAGGGTGTTCCGTGATCGTATCGCTCTCCTCATCCCAGTAGTGCGCCTGCACCGTCGCCCCGAGTACGCTGTCGATCAGGCAGCCGAAGAACGCCGCGGTTGCGATGACCGAAACCTCCTTCAGGCTCGCCCATGACGATGGAAGGAGCAGCGCCCAGACCGTACAGGCGATGAGCAGGGCACCGATCATCCCGCTGGCAAGGCCGAGGGGGCTTACCGCACCGCTCAGGCCGCGCTTCATCGGCCTGCCGGTCAAGATCGAGACCGGGTCGGTGCGGCTGAGTACCCCTACATCCCCGGCAAAGGTATCGCTGGCCGCCTCGGCCACCGAAGCGCCGAACGCCACCAGGTAGAGCGGTGAGGGGGAGAGGGCATAGAGCAGGGCAGCAATGAGGGCGAAGAGGCCGTTGGCCCACACCTGCATGGCATCACGACGCCCCCCCTTCGCCTGCAGGCCTGCCATCTCCTTGCCCCGGATCCTCTTGGAGACTTTGGAGAGCACGCCGGCGGTGATGAAGAAGAAGAGCAGCGTGGCAAGGGCACCGAAGCCGAGGACCCAGGTCGTACCGAAGCCCACCAAGAAGGCCGCCACCGCCCCGCTTGCGGTCAGCTGGCGGGCTCCATAGGCGGCAATGGCGACGATGGCCATGAGGACAAGGAGCAGCCAGAATGCATGGGGGAGGGAGAAGAACCAGCTGTCTAGGAGTGCGGCAAGCGATCCGTTGAAGGGCACCAGGTTCATACCAGAACCTCGATGAGCAGGGTCACCAAGAGCGGTACGGTCAGGTTGTCGAGCCCGAAGGGGGTGAGCACCTCGACCACTGCGCTGATCGCAGCGATCACCGCTGCTGAGACGATGACCATCCCCAGGGGGAGGTCGGAGAAGAAAAGAAGTGCCACCAAGACGATGGCCAGACTGACAGTGAACATCGTCAAGGTGCCGAGGTATGACTTCTTCGAGACATTGAAGGGGATCTCCCGCTTGCCCCACTTGGAGCCTACCAAGGCGGCAAGGCCATCGCCATAGCCCATGACCAACACCCCGACCGTCGAAGCGAGCGGGCGTACCAGGCCGTTGTACTGCAAGAGGACCAGGATGACCAGCGTCACCGGGAAGTAGATCAGGCCGTAGTTGCGCTTGCGGTCCCCCATCCCCAATGCCGTCCCCCAATCAAGGAAGGTGAAGAGGCTGTTGAGGATGATGAAGAGAATCGGGCCGACGAGCGCCCAGCCCATGGTGGTAAAGTACCTGAGTTCCAAAAACCACCAATTCGAGACACCGATATGGATGAATTTGCGCATCGACTCATCGGAGATGGCACACCACCTCTTCAGGGCGAGGGCCAAAGCGATGACAAGGGCAAGGAAGGGGAAGGAGATCAGGAGGCCGACGATGTTGCTGTCCATACCCGACATAATGGTCACAATCACCGTGAATTTCAAGCACGTGGACAGCAGGGAAAACGCAATTGGGCCGAGGGCGAGAATTGACAGCCCCATGGGCCCATGGTACCGTTTGGGTGCTTTCGATGTTGTGTTGCAGACCTCTCGCTTTGTGTTTGACTGCGTTCGTTACTGGATGGATTTCGCTGACAGCCCAGAGTCCAAGACTGCGCCACCGAAAACAATATCATTAGACAGGCGTTGCAGTCTGCAAAGGATGCGTTGCATGGCAAAGAAGATCTATGTCGGTAACATGAGTTACAAGACCAGTGAAGAGGAGCTCGCGCAGCTCTTTGCCCAGTACGGAACCGTGCTGAGCGCCAACATCATCATGGACCGGGAGACCCATCGCCCCAAGGGGTTTGGGTTTGTCGAGATGGAGGACGATGCCTCCGCTGAAGAGGCGATTGCCCAGCTGGACGGCACCGAGTTCGGGGGCCGGAACCTTCGGGTCAACGAAGCAATCGCAAAGAGCCGCCCCTCCTACGGTTCATACCACCACTGACCGAGTACACATCCAGTAACGCATGGGCTGCCGTCGAGGCAGCCCATTTTTATTGTTACCAGGCCCCTCCACCCCCACCGCCAAATCCACCGCCACTGAAGCCCGACGAGCCGAATGAGCTGCGGATCGGCGAGCGGCTCCCACCACTCGACTGGGTGTAGATTGCCTTCTCCATGACACTGGAGTGGATGCGACTCGAGAGGGCGCTGTAGAAGAGCGCGTCGGCTATCGGGCGGGGACCCACATACCAGGAGGCCTGCTCGATGGCAATCCCCTTGAACTTCTTTGCCCAGACGCTCTCGAGGCCCAGCACGATGGCGTAGCCGAGCACGTGGTAGAAGAGCTGGGGATCGGACTCGACCATCAGCTTCAGGCGTGGCTTCTCCACCGCCTTGATGAAGGTCATGTAGCCGGCAATCTCCTCGAGACAGAGCTGGGCATAGCTGCTGCGCTTGGCGGTGACGACTGTCAGGATTCCGAAGAGGAAGGGGAAGCCCACCTGCGAGAGGGAGATGACCAGGCTGTACACGGCCCCGTGTTCGAGCAGCTCAGTCTGGATGACCAGCACCACGAAGAAGAGGATGAGCATGAGCAGGGCGGCTGCGATGGACTTGATCACCCGCTTGACCGGTGAGCCGACCAGCCACGCCTGGTTGAGGCGGTGGGCCAAGAGGAGCGCCGCGGCAAAGGAGAAGAGGCCGATGAGGAGGAGCAGGACCAGCTCCCCCTCCCCTCCAAAGATCGATGAGGAGACCGCCAGCAGGATTGCACTCGTTGCCCCGTAGAGCAGGGCGAAGGTCCGTTTGCGCTCGGCGGTGGGATCGGTGAGGCGCCGCTCTCCCTTGTAGTAGTCCTGCACCATCCCCTTGACCTTGGTCATCGCTGAGGCAAAGGTGCCCTTCTCCAGTTGTTTGAGTGTCACCGTCACCCCATCGCCGGCGGCGAAGAAAGCGGAGAAGAGCATACGCTCATGGGCCTTGGCCGTCTTCAGTTCCTTGACCTTGGTGAAGACAAAGTCCCGCTTGCCCTGCTCCTCGATGGTCAGGTAGCCACCATCGGCCCAGTAGAAGAGCATGCTCGTCAGATCCTTGTTGTCCACCACCCCGTCGGCGAGGTAGCCGACCTCCAGGGGGCTGAGATCGGTAGGGGCTTCATAGCGCACCACCGGGACGAAGACCTCTTCGCGCCCATAGCGGGAGAAGAGCGTGAGGGCATGGGCCGCCATCGCCGCAACGACAAGCAGGGTGAGGGCGGTGAGCGGTAGGGTGTAATCGACATAGGGGACCACCTCACTGAAGTACCCCTCCTCCATCTGGACCCTCAGCGTCAACGCCTCGCCGGCCTTGAGGTTCTGGGCAGACCCGGTGATCGTCCTCCTGTCCTCACTGATCTCAAACCTCCCCTTCTGGGCAGTCGAGCCGTAGGCACCGCCGGTGAGGAAGACCATCGAGGGGTCGATTGCCTCGGGGAAGGAGATGGTGAAGACGAACTCCTTGATAGGAGCCTGCCACCCATCCCCGAGAAGGTTGAAGTAGAGCTCATCGTATTCGGGATTGCGGTCATCACCAATCTGGTAGGAGTAGGAGAGCAGGTACTCCTTCACTCCACTGACGGTTTGGTCCCCCGAGCCGAGGCGGAAGGTGACCCAATCGTTTGATGAGGAGTCGCGGGTGATCGGCTCACTGCTCTTCAGGTTCTCCACCTTGGTACGCACATTGCCGAACTTGACCGGGATCTCCCGGTAGATGCCATGGCGAGGGACGAAGAAGTTGGCCGTGATCCGCTCCTCGATCTGGTAGCTGTTATCCAAGCCTACCTCCATGGCCAGTTCGAAGCGCTCAAAGACGTAGTCCTGGGCGCCGAGAGCGCCCAGAAGCACGATTGAGAGCAGAAGAGAGAGCAGGGCCCGCTTCATCAGAACTTGACCTCGACACGTGCCCTCGCCTCATCCTCGATGACCAGGTACTCCTTCTTGGAGAAGTGGAGGACCTTGGCGACCAGGGACGAGGGGAAGAGCTCGATGAGGGTGTTGATCTGCTTGATCACGGCATTGTAGTACTTGCGGGCACCAAGCAGCTGCTCCTCAATCTTCTGCAGTTGCTTCTGCAGGTCGAGGAAACCCTGGTTTGCCTTCAGGTCGGGGTACGACTCGCTGAGGGCAAAGAGCGAACGCAGTGTTGAGGAGAAGGCCTTGTCCGCCTCATCGCGCGCCTCGAGGGTCGGGGCGCTGACTGCTTTGTTGCGTGCCTCGATGACGGCGGTCAACGTCTTCTGTTCATGCTGAGCATACCCCTTTACGGTCTCCACCAGATTGGGGACCAGGTCGTAGCGCTGCTTGAGGTGTGCATCGAGGGCCGAGGCGGCCTCTTCACCCTGGTTCTTCAGGCGCACATATTTGTTGTTCACACTGATTACATAGATAGCGAGCAGTACCAGTACTGCAATGATAATGATAAGTGTCATCTCCAGACCTCCTGACAAGCGTCACCACCAGCATGATACACCCATCTTTTTCGGTCAAGTATCAGGAGGAGAAGATCATTCGCTTATTGCTTTTGAGACAATTGTGCTGTATCTTTATTCGTGTTAAAAGCATAAATATTCACACAGGAGATATAGACGATGAGGGAACGACACAACCGACTTGCTGTTGTCAAGGAGTTGATCAAGAACAACCGGATCGACAACCAGGACATGCTGCTCGAGATGCTTCGGGTCGAGGGGTACAGCGTGACCCAAGCGACCCTGTCACGGGACCTGAAGATGCTCAAGGTGGGCAAAATCAGTGACGGTTGGTCGGGCTACTACTACAGCCTCCCCGATAGCGACCTGGTCAGCGAATCGGAGAAGAGCTATATCCAAGATGTGAGGCGCGGCATCCTCTCCATCGAGTTCAGCGGCAACTTCGGGGTGATCAAGACCCGCCCGGGTCACGCCAATTCGGTGGGCATCGCCCTGGACATCCTTGCCATCCCCGAGATCCTCGGCACCCTTGCAGGGGACGACACGATCTTCATCATCCTACGCGAGGGGATGAGCAAGGAGGATCTCCAAGAGAGTTTCAAGACCCGGATCCCGGACATTGAGGAGTAGACCATGACCTTCCAGAACCTCGACAAAACCAAGGCTTTCAACGAGCTCAAGACACTTCCCCGACCCTCCATCAAGGAGCTCCTGACCCCTGAGCGCATCGCCTCCTCATGGGTCGATGCAGGGGCATCAATGCGCTACAACTGGGCCGCGATGCCGGTGGATGACACGCACCTGAAGGCCTTGCAGGCACTCGGCGACGAAGCGGGCCTCATCGACAAGTACCGTGCCCTCCTCGACGGTGCGGTCATGAACACCGGGGAGAGGCGCCAGGTCCTCCACCACCTCGCCAGAGGCCAGGCGGGAGCGCCCGTTGTCGTCGATGGGGAGGACAAGGGGGCCTTCTACCTCGGTGAGCGTGCCAAGATCAAGGCGTTCAGCGCGGCGGTCCGCAGCGGAGCGATCACCTCATCTGCCGGCAAGCGCTTTACCACTGTCGTACAGATCGGCATCGGTGGCAGTGACCTCGGTCCACGCGCCCTCTACCTTGCCCTCAAGGGGTGGGCGGCGCACGAGGGAATCTTGACCCTCGACGCCCACTTCATCAGCAACGTCGACCCTGACGATGGAGCCCAGATCCTCGGTGACATCGATCTCTCAGAGACCCTCTTCGTCCTCGTGTCGAAGAGCGGGACCACCCTTGAGACCCTCACCAACCAGCAGTTCGTCAGCGAGGCGATGAGAGAGGCCGGTCTCGACCCCTCACGCCACATCGTGGCGGTGACCAGCAAGAGCAGCCCGCTTGCCGGGAGCAGCGATGTTCTCGATGCCTTCTTCATCGACGACTACATCGGCGGACGCTACAGCTCCACCAGTGCGGTCGGTGGGGTCATCCTCTCCCTCGCCTTCGGCTACGAGTGCTTTGCCTCCCTCCTCGATGGGGCCCACCAGGCGGACATCCAGGCGCTCAACCCCTCGATCAGGGAGAATGCGGCGCTGCTCGATGCCCTGATCGGCATCTACTTGAGAAACGTCCTCGCCCTGCCGTCGACGGCGATCCTCCCCTACTCGCAGGCGCTCAGCCGCTTCAGCGCCCACCTGCAGCAGCTGGACATGGAGAGCAACGGCAAGAGCGTCAACCGAGACGGGGAGCGCATCACCTACCCCACCGGGCCGGTGATCTTCGGAGAGCCGGGCACCAATGGACAGCACTCCTTCTACCAGTTGCTCCACCAAGGCACCGATATCGTGCCCCTGCAGTTCATCGGCTTCCTCCACTCCCAGCACCAGAGAGATGTCACCGTCGAGGGCTCCACGAGCCAGGAGAAGCTCAATGCGAACCTCGTCGCCCAGATCGTCGCCTTCGCCCGGGGCAAGGAGGATGAGAACGCCAACAAGCGCTTTGCAGGCGAGCGGCCATCGAGCCTCCTCTTCGCCGATCGTCTGACCCCGGCGGTCCTCGGCGCACTGCTTGCCCACTACGAGAACAAGGTGATGTTCCAGGGCTTTGCGTGGAACATCAACAGCTTCGACCAAGAGGGTGTACAGCTGGGCAAGGTATTGGCCTCAAGCGTGTTGAACGGTAGCAAAGGAGATGCGACGCTCAAGGCGTGGGCATCAATCTTCTCGCTCTAGAAGACGCGAAGCGAACGCAGACGGGCCTGATGCTTCTTGCATCAGGCCTTTATTGTGCAATCAACATAAAAAGTACACAAACACACGCCCTTTGCTTCCCACCCCCTCAGGTTGTCCACTTTTCCAAACTTCATTACTATTGAGGGGCAGCTTCTACAATAATAGGAATCATAGAGATGTTTCGTGAACTAAGAAAACAGACCAAGGGGACGATTGTGCCCACCGTCTTGACGATGACCTTCGTCATCCTCGAGGTGGCCATGGACGTGACCATCCCCTACCTCATGGCACATCTACTCGACCTCGGGGTCAGTGCCGGCAACATGGGTGAGATCTACAAATGGGGGGCGATTCTCCTCCTCTGTTCCGCTCTCGCGCTGACGCTCGGGGTGCTCGGCGGCCACTTTGCCGCCCTCGCCTCGACCAAGTTTGCACGGAACGTGCGCCAAAGCCTCTTTCAGACGATCCAGGGCTTCTCCTTCTCCAATATCGACTCCTTCTCCACCGCAAGCCTGGTGACCCGCATGACCGCCGACGTGACCAACGTCCAGCGCTCCTACCAGATGCTCACCCGCATCGCGGTGCGCAGCCCGGCGATGCTCACCTTCGCATTCTTCATGGCCCTGAAGCTCAACTCGACCCTCTCGCTGATCTACCTCATCTCCATACCGGTGTTGGCTATCGGCCTCTTTCTGCTGATCAGGCTCGTCTACCCCCTCTTTGGCAAGGTCTTCAAGACCTACGACCGACTCAACCTCGTCGTCCAGGAGAACATCAGGGGTATCAGGGTGGTCAAATCCTTCGTTCGCGAGGATTTTGAGAAGGAGAAGTTCAATGCGGTCAGCGACTCGATCTACAAGGACTTCTCCAAAGCGGAGAAGACGATGGCCCTGAACAGCCCCCTGATGCAGTCAACGATGTACTTCAGCCTCATCGCCATCTTCTTCGTTGCCGCCCGCCTCATCGTCGCAGACCGGATGACAAGCGGACAGCTGATGAGCTTCGTCTCCTACACCTCCCAGATCCTCATGAGCCTGAT
>Ga0265295_1004415_pt1 | contig 18972 bp, 18 predicted proteins | sample Munlansysbiofilm_FD_192503 | JGI IMG/M metagenome (GOLD analysis project Ga0265295, IMG submission 192503) | Leachate microbial communities from a municipal landfill in Southern Ontario, Canada - Methane capture system biofilm | ecosystem: Engineered > Solid waste > Landfill > Unclassified ... | reverse complement strand
GGCGATTACGATATCGAGGTGATCGAGGCGCACCACCGGCACAAGAAGGACGCTCCAAGCGGAACGGCGAAGACGATCCTGAAGGTGATCCAGGAGGAGGTCGGCAAACGCGAGGAGATGTACGGACGCGAGGGTATGACCGAGCGGAAAAACGAGATCGGCGTGCATGTGATCCGCGGTGGGGATGTGGTCGGGGACCACACGGTCCAGTTCCATCAGAATTATGAGACGATCGAGCTGAGCCACCGTGCCTATGACAGGGCAGTATTCGCACGAGGGGCCATCCGTGCTGCGGCATGGGCCCCGACAGCGGCGCCTGGTTTATACACTATGAAAGAGGTCCTCGGGCTCTAATGCCCGGCAACTCGAAATGTATTTCCCCTTCGAATAAGAGATATGGTAATTATACGAGGTAAATTCAAACATGCCAGCAGTAGTAAATAAAGAAAAATGTACCGGATGCGCGACCTGTGTGGACATCTGCCCGTCAGCAGCAATCGAAATTGTCGATGAAAAAGCAGTCATCAACGCAGATGAATGTGTCGACTGCGAAACCTGTGTGGATGAGTGCCCGGAAAGCGCACTCCACATGGAATAAATCTTTTTTTTCTTTTAGAGTAGTTACGCGGTTTTATCCTTAATCCAACTCAGGAAGGGTAAGGTTGGGTGTGGACACATGAGAAAAACCCGTCGCAAACTTTCAGTTTGCTCTCCATTTCGCTTCGCTCACCAGCATGCGGGTTTTTCTGTTGTTTCATATTATATTGATTTCACAAAAAGAGGTGTTAACGAAAAGAAAATTCGCCGGCAGAGGTGCGTTCACCTCTGGTCTGCGAGAAAACTCGCAAATCAAAGATTTGGTCGCAAGTCTATCGACTTGCTTCGCTAAGGGACCTAAAGGTCCCCGCCTCAGCTAAGATCGCCGGCTGCGCCGTCGATCCGCCACACAAACTCATAACCAAAGAAAACCAATACTACATCAACTATGGCAATACATCCGATAGACTTCCGGTACGGAACTCCCGAAATGAAACGTGTATGGAGTGAGGACAACCGGTTTGCCTGCATCGTCCGGGCCGAGGTCGCCCTTGCCCATGCCCAAAGCATCGTAGGCATGATCCCCGCTGAAGATGCCGCGGTCATCGAAAAAAACGCCGGATCCGCCTCACGCATCCGTGCAAAAGAAATAGAAGCAGAGATCAGCCACGACACTATGGCCATCACCCGGGCCATCGCCGAAGTCTGCGGGGATGCCGGACGCTGGATCCATTACGGCGCCACCTCCAACGACATCCTCGACACCGCGACCGGCCTCCAGCTCAAAGAAGCCTCTGACCTGCTCGAAAAGAAACTTGCCACCCTGATGAGCGTGCTGTTGAAACGCGCAGGGGAAACCAAAAATCTCATCTGCATAGCCCGGACCCATGGTCAGCACGGCGTTCCTACCACCTACGGACTGCGGTTCGCCATCTGGGCATCCGAAGTCTCCCGGCACCTCCAGCGGCTCCGGGAAAGCCGGTCCCGGATCGTCGTCGGCCAGATGACCGGCGCTGTCGGAACCATGGCGGCGATGGGCGAACACGGCATCGAAGTACAGGCCGAGATGATGAAGTATCTTGGGATCGGCTCAGTCGACGTCTCCTCCCAGGTCATTTCCCGCGACAGATACGCCGAGTACATCTTCCTCCTCGCCAACATCGCGACCACCCTGGACAAGATCGGCATCGAAGTCAGATCCCTCCAGAGAACCGAGATCGGCGAAGTCGAAGAACACTTCTCCAGAAAACAGGTCGGCTCATCCACCATGCCCCACAAAAGAAACCCCATCAAAAGCGAACAGGTCTGCGGTCTTGCCCGCATCGTCCGCGGCATGGTCGAACCCGCCCTCCAGAACAACACCCTCTGGGATGAAAGGGACCTCACCAACTCATCCGCCGAGCGGATCACCTTCCCCGAGACAAGCATCCTCTGCGACCACTGTCTTCATGTCATGACCGGGGTCGTGGAAAACCTGACGATCAACACCGAAGCAGTAAGCCGCAATCTTCGCTACCTCCACGGGATCAATCTCGCGGAATCCGTGATGATCGAACTCACCAAACGCGGAATGAAGCGCCAGGAAGCCCACGAGATCATCCGCGAAGCAAGTATGGAAGCCCTCGCCGCAAAAATACCGCTCGCCGGCCTTCTTGCGGATAAACCGGAAGTCACTGCGTATGTCTCCGCCGATGAGATCAAAAAACTCCTCCAGCCCGAGACCTACGCCGGTCTTGCGGCCGTCCAGGTGGAAAACCTCATCCGAAAACTCGCGCCGTTTTGTGCACTGTAAAAAATCAGGATCAGGGATCACCGGCCGGTCTTCAGCCGGTAGATCTCCCCCTCTTCCCTGACAAAAAAACCTTCGCCGGCCATAGCATCCATTATCCGGCGGACACGCTCCGGATCCTCGTCCATCTCTTCTGCAAACAACTCCGGCATCCCGCTTTTCTGATCAAGCATCCGTTTCAGCACCCCGCCCCGGATCTGCCGGTCGGACCCCTCGAAACTCTTCTGTTTAGTATACTGACGGCTCCGCTGATTCGGATTTTTCACCGCTGATTTCAGCGCTGTTCCAAGATCCATCAGCGCCCAGTACCACTCCCGGGAGTTTGCCGGAAGCATGGCCGAGACAAGGGGCAAAAGCTCGCGGTCATCGACTGCCTGGTCCTCTTCGAAAAAATAATGGATGAACACTCTTCTGATATTCGTCTCGATGAACACGACCGGCCGGTCGAACGCGAACGCCGCGATCGAACAGGAAGTGGCAGGCCCGATCCCCGGCAGGGTCAGCAGGACCGCCGGAGCGTTTGGGATCTTCCCGCCGTATTCGTCAGCGATAACGCGGGCAAGTTTCTGCAGATTCAAAGCCCGGCGGTTGTACCCCATCCCCTGCCATGCCGTGAGAAGATCCGCATGATCCGCCTTTGCGAGAGCGAAGATATCAGGAAACTTCTCGATGAACTTCGGATAGATCACCGCGACCCGCGGGACCTGGGTCTGCTGGAGCATGACCTCGGAGACCAGGATCTTATACGGATCATCCGTGTGCCGCCACTCCATATCATGCCGGCCCTTCGCCGCATAAAACTCCATCACATGCTGCTGAAAATCCAAAACAAGCGAAGGGGTGATCCCCTCTTCCCGAAACCGGGTCCGAAGACCGGAGACGAGCATAATTACTGGGACACCATGCGGTTGATCAGGATCTCGGCGATATCTGAGCTGTACTCCGTGATCCGGTGAAGACTCTGCGTTATCTGGGTCACGGCGACCGCCTCGGGGACCCGCATCTTGCGGATCGAATCAGCAAGGCCGTGATACTTCGGTCCCATCTCCTCGACTTCGGTGATGATCTTATTTGCTCCGGGAATACTGCCCGAGTAGATGGCCTGGATGCTTTTATTGAAGATATCGAGTGAAAACTCACTGAGTTCCGTCAGCTTCACAACCAGCATACGGTCGACCCCTTTGTCGATGAGGATCTCTGCCGCTTCGGCGATCAGGACCGTGTGATCGCCGACACGTTCGATTATCCTTGAGATCTGGTAATAGGTCGCGGCGATCGCGGGAGTGATCCCCATCTTCAGAGAAAGGGAAGGATTTTCCACGATCAGGGAAAACTGCCGGTGGACCAGCCAGTGAAGACGGTCGACATCCGTGTCTCTGGCGACGACGTCTTCGGCGAGATCGCGTCTTCCCTGCTCGAGGGCGTTGAGGGCGTCCTCATGCATGCCTTTGACGATCACATACATCCGGCGGATGGTGTTTTCAAACGGCATCTCCGTCGGATTGAGGATATCTTTGAGAACGATACTGTTGTCCGTCTCCTCGGAGACCTCCTGGCCGATCGTCATCTGAGTGAACTTGCGAACGACCATCCGGACTTTAGGCGGGATCCTGCCGGCGGATGTTATCTTTATCGTTGTGTATCCGGCGATGTATGCGCCGATCAGTGAACGCAGAAGCGTTGTCGGGTCGGGATAATCCTTGAGTCCGAACTCTTTTGTCCGGGCAGTGCTGTCATTGTGCAGATTCGGGGTGATCAGGAGCGTCCCGTCGGCCTGGGACACCACGCCGAGGGGATCGTTTTTCTGAATATTTCTCTCACGTATCCACGCTTTCGGGAGAGACAGCACATACGATGACCCGCCGGTCATCTGAACTTTCCGGATTTCCATTCATTACATATTTACCTGCCCGGTATTTAATCTCTGTGAAAAACTATAGAGATATCATAGTCCGATAGAAATCATGGGGGGATATAGTCACATCATGATTTACTCAATCTATGTCGAATATCACTATATCTGCCAATCTTCAATCCGATTATGGTTATGAAAAGAAAAACCATGAGTATTGTTGGAGCCGCAGCCCTTCTTTTTGCTGTGTTCCTTGTATTTGCTTCCGGCTGTGTGAGCCAGGGAGAAGAACCGGAGACCATCACTATCGCCGGATCCACGACCGTCCTGCCGGTCGCCCAGATCGTTGCCGATGTCTATATGGATGAGCACACGACGGCCGACATCCAGATCAGCGGCGGCGGATCAGGCGTTGGCGTGACCGCTGCAAAGGAAGGAACTGCTGACATCGGCATGCTGTCACGCGATCTGAAGTCCTCGGAAAAAGAGGGAAGCAGCCTGAAAGAGTATGTTATCGGGAGAGACGGTATTGCGGTTATCGCCCACCCGTCAAACACCGTCTCAGACCTGACAGCAGCACAGATCAAAGACATCTATCAGGGGAAGATCACCAACTGGAAAGAGGTCGGCGGCAAGGATCTTTCGATCGTTCTGATCGGCCGCGACAGTGCTTCGGGCACCCGCGAGTTCTTCACCGAGTTCGTGCTGAAAAAGGAGGATGCGGCAAAGACGATGCAGGAGTACAGCTCCAACGGCGCTGTGCAGAAGGCAGTCGCCCAGACCCCGGGCGCGATCGGCTATGTCTCCCTGGAATATGTCGATCAGACGGTAAAAGCCTTCTCGATTTCCGGCGTGCAGGCAACGGTCGATAACGTGATCAACGGCAGTTATACGATTAACCGCCCGCTTCTGATGATCACGAACGGTGAACCGGACGGACTTGCAAAGAAGTTCCTTTCATTCATCCTATCGCCCGAAGGTCAGAAGATCATCGCAGACAACGGATTTGTTCCTGTAACCGTATGACCGCACAGCTGACAACGGGATGGAGAGAGAAAGGTATCCGATCAGTATGGCTGGCAGCCGCTCTGGTCGCCGCCTCTTCGGTGGTGTTCATTCTCGGATACCTTATCCTGACCTCACTCCCGATTTTTTTTGAAACAGGTTTTGCCGGATTTTTCTTCAGCACCAACTGGAACCCGACCGGGAGCACTCCTTCGTTTGGGATCGCCGCTCTTCTGATCGACACCCTGCTTGTCACCTTTGGCGCGATGCTTTTTGCCGTCCCGCTTGGTCTGACGGCGGCGGTGTTTCTTGCTTATCTGGCGCCGCAAAAACTCCGCGATATCGTCAAGCCGGCAATAGAACTGCTTGCCGGGATCCCGTCTGTGGTGTACGGATTTTTCGGGATGATCGTTCTGTGCAGTTTTCTTCAGCAGACCCTGGATATGCCGAGCGGTTTTTCCTGGCTGGCCGTCTCGATCCTTCTCGGCATCATGGCGCTTCCGACGATCGTTTCGGTCTCGGAGGATGCTCTTTTTGCGGTCCCGAAGGATTATAACGAGGCGTCTCTAGGTCTCGGGGCGACGAAATGGCAGACCATCTCCCGCGTGCTTGTTCCGGCGGCGGCGTCCGGCATATCGGCGGCGGTGATCCTCGGTATGGGCCGGGCGATCGGCGAAACGATGGCCGTGATGATGGTCGCAGGAAATGCGGCGGTTATCCCGTCCCCGATCTGGGACGTCCTCTCCCCGGTCCGAACGCTGACCGCGACCCTTGGTATAGAACTCGCTGAGGTCGCGTCCGGGTCGATGCATTATTATGCCCTCTTCGGGGTCGCCGCGGTCCTGCTCGCGATCACTCTGGGGGTGAACCTGATATCGGTCTGGATCACAAAACGGATCAAAACCGGCAGACCGCTGGTTTCGATGCCGGCAGCGGCCCGGCGGATCCTGATAATATGCGGCATGCTGATCGCCTTCACCGCAGGTATCGTGATCCTCGGGATCGGCCCGATCCTTCTCGTGGCCGCGCTGCTCGCCGGCTATTTCCTTCTGCGGGGCCGTGTGTCCCATAAAGTTACGGAACGTGCGGCGTTTGGCGTGATCTATGCAGGAACGGCGCTTGTTGTCGCCACGCTGATCATTATTCTCGCCGACATCTTCATACACGGCCTTCCGGCGATATCATGGGAGTTTCTGACGACAGCCCCCCGGGATCTCGGCCGTGAGGGCGGGATCTTTCCGGCGATCGTCGGGACCCTTCAGCTTGTCGGCGGCGCGATCCTTCTTGCCCTGCCGGTGGGGATAGGGGCCGCGGTCTATCTGAACGAGTATTCGGCGGATACGTTCCTGACCCGGCTTTTGCGGACAGGAAACGACCTGCTCGCCGGCACGCCTTCGATAGTGTTCGGCGTCTTCGGGTTTGCCTTCCTCGTGATCTTCCTTGGATGGGGGGTCTGTCTCCTTGCCGGTATGATCTGTCTTGCCCTGATGATTCTGCCGACGATAATCAAAACGACCGAAGAAGCGCTCAGGTCCGTTTCCCCCTCGCTTCGTGAGGCATCGTTCGGTCTTGGGGCGACCAGGTGGCAGACGATAAAAAACGTCGTCCTCCCTTCCGCTGCGCCCGGTATTCTGACCGGCACGATCCTTTCGATCGGGAGGGCCGCCGGAGAGACCGCCCCGATCATGTTCACCGCGGTGGTCTTCTCCAAACGGTTCATCAGCCCGGACCTCTTTGAGCCGGTGATGTCGCTTCCTTTCCATCTGTATGTTCTCTCGACCAGCGTGCCGGGAGCACAGACCCAGCAGTATGGAACGGCGGTCGTTCTCATCTGCCTGGTCCTGCTGATCTATCTCGGCGCGATCCTTCTGCGCACGCACTTTCGAAATAAACTGACCTGACCATGACACCTATCTTATCAACCAGAAACCTGAACCTCTCCTACGGAGCGAAACAGGTCCTCTACGACATCGATCTGCCGTTCGAGGAAAAATCCGTTACCGCGCTGATCGGCCCGTCCGGGTGCGGAAAGTCGACCCTTCTCCGGTGTATGAACCGGATGAACGATCTGATCGCCGACTGCAAAGTGACAGGCGAGATACTCTACCGCGGCGAGGAGATCATGAACAGCGATCCGGTCCTTCTGCGCCGGAAGATCGGCATGGTCTTCCAGCGGCCGAACCCGTTTCCAAAATCCATCTACGACAACATCGCCTACGGTCCGCGTGCTCACGGAACGAAGGATGCAAAAACCCTCGACAATATCGTCGAGAACAGTCTCAAAGGAGCGGTCCTTTGGGATGAGGTGAAGGACCGTCTGCACGAATCGGCTCTCGGCCTCTCCGGCGGTCAGCAGCAGAGACTCTGCATCGCCCGGACGCTGGCCGTGAATCCTGACGTGATCCTGATGGATGAGCCGTGTTCGGCTCTCGATCCGATTGCCACGACCAAGATCGAGAATCTGATCATGGACCTCAAAAAGAAGTACACGGTGATCATCGTGACCCACAACATGCAGCAGGCTGCCCGGATCAGCGATACGACCGGGTTCATGTACCTTGGAAAACTGATCGAGACCGGAACGACCGGAACAATCTTTTCCAATCCGAAAGAGGAACTGACCGAACGCTACATCACCGGGAGGTTTGGATGAACGACTACTTCCACCTCGAACTCGATGCCTATAAAAACGAGGTGAACTGGTATGGGCGTTTTTCGCTTGCTTTGCTGAAAAATTCCCTTATGGCGTTTGAGTCGACGGATCTGATGATCGCCGCGGATATCATCCGGCAAAAGGAGTATGTGAACAATCAGTATGAGATCCTGAATGAACGGGGCATCCTTTTGATAGCGCTGAACCAGCCGATGGCAAAGGATCTGCGTTTGATCTCAAGCTGCATGGACATCGTGACCTCTTCTGAGCGGATCGGCCGCTATGCAAAGGACATCACCGAACTTGTCGTTGCGAGCCGGCCGGCAGATATCCCGCCTGCCCTTCACAGAGAAGGCGAAGCCGCGGTCTCGATTTTGAATACGGTGTATACTGCGTTCGAGTCGGGGGATGTTTCACTTCTTCACGGATGTGTGAAGATCGAGGAGGAGATCGATACGCTGTATGCCTCTCTCTATAAAGAACTCGTTGCGGCGATGGAATCAGGCCGGATGACGATCCCGTTTGGGAGCGCCTGCCATATGGTGAACCGGTATCTGGAACGCTGCGGGGATCATGCCTGCAGGATGGCGGAGAAGGTGTATTATCTGCAGACCGGAAAAAGGGTGCCTCTCGAAGAGATCAGTGAGCTTTGACCTCATTGAATACTCTTTTCCCGGCTGCCGTGTAATAGAGTTGATAAGCCATGAACCAGATAACCGGATCTGCACAATGCAGTTCATATGACCGGGAAGAGGTATGCCGGGCAGTGGAAAGGGCAGTTGAAGCAGCCGGCGGACTCCCGGACCTTGCAGGAAAAAAGGTCCTGCTCAAACCTAATCTCCTCTCGGATGCGGGATACGAAAAAGCGGTGAGTACGCATCCTGAGGTCGTCTTTGCGGTCGGAAAACTGATCATCGATGCGGGCGGCATCCTTATGATCGCGGACAGTCCCGGGGCAGGAATATTATATACGCCCCGCGTGATGAAACGCGTGTATCAGAAATGCGGGATCACGCAGGTGGCCGGCGATCTCGGGGTCGCGATGGACCCAGAGACCGGATCAAAGGATCGTTCCTATCCGGAAGGGAAGGTGATGAAGCATTTCACGGTCATCGATCCTGCGTGCGAGGCGGATGTCATAATCTCGGTCTGCAAACTGAAGACCCATATCTTCACCAGATTTTCCGGTGCGGTCAAGAATACCTTCGGGGTGGTGCCGGGTCTCGACAAACCGGTGTTCCATTCCCGGTTTCCCGATCCTGCGGATTTTTCCGAGATGCTGGTGGACCTGAACGAGTTTATCAAACCTGATTTTGTTGTGATGGACGCGGTTTTCGGGATGGAAGGGAATGGGCCGATGGGCGGCGAGCCAAGGAGGGTCGGCTATATTCTTGCTTCAAAGTCGGTGTATGCTCTTGATGTCACCGCTCAGAAGCTTATCTCGATGGATCCTCTGCGGATCCAGACGACCGCCGCGGCCGCCGCCCGCGGTCTTGTGGATCCGGCCCGCGTCGTAACGGCCGGGGACCTGGTGATTCCCCTGACCGATTTTGTTTTGCCGTCGACGTACACCGCTCCTTCCAGGAACACCTGGTTTAGAAGAAACGTTCTGCGCCGGTTCCAGACGATGGGGAAGTATTATGCTCCGGCGCCTGTTGTAAAAAAGGATATATGCGTCGGCTGCGGCCAGTGCGTGAGGATCTGTCCGGTCGGGGCGGCAGTGATGAAAGACCGGAAAGCGGGCTTCGATCATAGTAAATGCATACGGTGTTACTGCTGCCATGAGATGTGCCAGTATCACGCGATCGAGATGAAAAGAAGTGCGGCAGGAAGATTCCTGCATATGTTTCTGCGGTGAACCGGGGTCTCACGTTTTTCTGCGGCAGAAGAACGTGCATGTCTCCTGATTACACCGGCCGTCGCAGGGGTCAAGGTGCACGATCACGGTGATCCGGGGTATCTCTGCTTTGAGTTCATCCTCGACCTCCTGTAAAACTTTGTGGGCTTGTGAAAGCGGGGTCGCATGCGGCATCATGAGATGGAACTCGATAAATTTGTCGGGTCCGGCCTTTCGTGTTTTGAGACTGTGATAATTGGTATAGGCGTTCTGATGCCTGCAGATGATCTCGCAGATTTTTTCCATCTCTTTTTCATCCAGGCTTTCATCCATCAGATCACCAAACGACCGTCTGATGAGGGAGGCCGCCTCCCGCAGGATCAGGAGGGCGACAATGATGGCGATGACCGAGTCAAGGAAGGTGAGTCCGGTTATTTGTATCAGGATAAGTCCGGCAAGGACCCCGGCCGAGGTGAACACATCGGTCCGCAGATGCCAGGCATCGCTTTCAAGCGCGATGGAATCCGTCTCTTTGGCGACTTTCATGAGTTTTTGCGACACGAAGAGGTTCATGCAGGCGGAGATCCCCATCACGATCATACCGATGAAGAGCAGGTCCGCAGACAAGGTATCCCCTCCGTGGATCAGTTTGTTCACCGCTTCCCAGATGATGATCCCGGCGGCAAGGACGATGAGCAGTGCTTCGATGAGGCCGGATGCGTCTTCATATTTTCCGTGACCGAACGCGTGATCGGTGTCCGGAGGCATTGCGGATCTTCTGACAGAGAAGTAGGCGATAAAGGAGGCGGCCAGGTCCATCCCCGAATGGATGGCCTCGGAGATTATACTGACCGAGCCGATACTAAGGCCGGTGATCAGCTTCGCTATCGTGAGAAAGGCGTTTGAGAATATCGAAAGGCGCGCAACGTTTTGTTTGGCGGTATTTTCTGACAAGACTGCAGTATTACTGTTGAACTGAAGTACCCAAAAGGTATTCGCCTGCCATGCCCAGAAAAAAGGAGTATTTTGGTTATTTTTTCAGCATATGGTCTATCGCGACCGCGGCTTCTTTCGCGGTTCCCATCGCGAGAATCACGGTGGCAGCCCCTGTTGCGACATCGCCGCCGGCATAGACTTTTTGGATGCTCGTTTCACCCAGACAGTTCACGGCGACACTGCCGTTTCTGTTTCTGGTAAGTTCGGGCAGCATGCGGAGAAGAAGCGGGTTTGGTCCCTGACCGATAGCTTCTATCACGACATCCGCCTCGACCACAAACTCACTTCCTTCGATCGGGTAGAAGGAACACCGGCCGTCGTCTCCGGGCGTGCCGAGTTCCATCTTGATGGCTTTGACACCCGAGACGGCATTGTTCTCGCCAAGGATCGCGATCGGATTCGTCGCCGTCATGAAGAATACACCCTCCTCCTTTGCGTGACGAACTTCATCGAGTCTTGCCGGCATATCGGCTTCGCCTCTGCGGTACATCAGCGTCACATCAGCGCCCATACGCCGGGCGACCCGCGCCGCATCCATCGCCACGTTTCCGCCGCCGACGACCACGACCTTTTTGCCGACCTTTACCGGCGTATCGTTTTCAGGGAACTTGTTGGCTCCCATCAGATTCACGCGGGTCAGGAACTCGTTTGCCGAGTAGACGCCCGGCAGATTCTCTCCGGGGATACCCATAAAGTACGGGAGACCTGCTCCTGTTCCAAGGAACACGGCATCATAGGACAAAAGCTCGTCGACCGAGACCGAACGGCCCACGATATGGTTCGTTTTGATCTCGACACCGAGTTTTTTGACTTGATCGATCTCGTACTGAACGATGTCTTTAGGCATACGGAATGCGGGGATACCGTACATCAGCACGCCTCCCGCCTCATGCAGGGACTCAAAGACCGTGACCGAATGACCGCGGCGTGCAAGCTCGGCGGCGCAGGCAAGACCCGCCGGTCCCGATCCGACGACCGCGACTTTTTTGCCGGTGGCAGGCGCACACTTCGGGCATTTTGCTCCCTTCTTTCGCTCGAAGTCGGCGACGAACCGCTCGAGCTGGCCGATCGAGATCGGCAGATCCTTCTTGCCGAGGATACACTCGCCCTGACACTGGGTCTCCTGCGGGCAGACGCGTCCGCAGACGGCCGGGAGCATATTGTCTTTCTTAATGATATCCGCTGCGTCCTGGAATTTTTCATCAGCGATCGCCTGGATGAATGCCGGGATATCGATCCCGACCGGACATCCGCTGATGCATCTGGGTTTTTTACACTGGATACACCGTTTTGCCTCGGCAATGACCTCTTCTCTGGACAGTCCGAGATCCACTTCATTGAAGTCGGTGATCCTGAGGTTTGGATTTCGGTCCATTTACTCCACCTTCCTGCAGCGGCAGACGTGATGTTCCTCATGATACTCCATCGACTGCTTCTCCTCTGAGAGGTACATCCTCTGTCTGGTCATCAGATCGTTCCAGTCGACTTCGTGCGCATCGAACTCGGGTCCGTCAACGCAGGCGAACTTCATCTCGCCGCCGACGGTGACCCTGCAGCTCCCGCACATTCCTGTCCCGTCCACCATCACCGGGTTTAAGGAGACATAGGTCCTGATGCCGAAAGGACGTGTCACTTCGCTTGTGACCTTCATCATCATGCCGGGACCGATGATCCAGACCTTGTCGATCTTTCTTCCGGATTCGCACAACTCCTTTAAGGGTCCGCTCGCAAATCCTTTGATCCCGTACGAGCCGTCATCCGTCGTTACATAGAGTTCATTGCAGATCGCCCGCATGTCATCCTCGAAGATGAGAAGATCGCGGTTTCTCGCGCCGATTATGCCGATGACATAGTTTCCTGCGTCTTTTGCCGCCTGCGCAAGGATCGGGGTGCATGCGACACCGACCCCTCCGCCGACGATGACCACGGTCTCGGGTCCTTCGGCGATATCGCTCGGCATCCCAAGGGGGCCGGCGACATCGCGAAGTTCATCGCCCGTTTTCAGGGTTGCAAGCAGTTTCGTCGTCGTTCCGACAGCCATGAAAGCGATCCTGATATTGTCTCCGTTTGTTCCGGAGATCGTCAAAGGAACCCGTTCCCCGGCTCCATCGGCGTGGATGATACAGAACTGGCCGGCCTTTGCATGGCGTGCGACCTGAGGTGCATGGATCCACATCTCGAATACGGCCTCAGATAAGGCTCGTGCCTGAACAATCGTGTAATTTCCCATAATATGTTCCTTTGAGATATGTGATTGTACATTTGCTCTGACAGACATTAATAATGACGTTTATCCGGTCGCCAGATTCATCACTCTTGAGTACAAAATCATACATCAGATGAGTAACGACTTTGAGCGGGAGATGGTCGTCTGCATGAACCGGTTCTTCACCGAAAACAAAAAGAAGGGGTTTGCCTACCGGCTCAAACAGTCTCACTTCAACACCCAGTATGTGGATATCATCGTCGATTCGCTGGATCCTGTGTATTATCTTGCGATCGAGTGCAAATCCCTGAACGGAAAACGGCTCTACTTCACCAGCAATTTTCACAAAGATAAGGACGGCGTGCATCAGGTCGACAACATCTCCGGATTCGTGAAGTACACCGGCAGGCGCGGGTTTTTAGCAGTCGAGTTCCGGGGTCAGGGTTCAAAGAACGAGGCATATCTTATGCCTTGGACGACGGTGCTCGAGTTTTTCGAGACATCCGCCGGGATATCGATCGAAGATTTTCGAAGATGCATCCCGCTTGAACGCGTGTCGGGAGGCTACCGTTTGCCCTGCCTCAATCCATTATAGTAATTAGGAGTGAAAACCATATAATATAGAATTCATGACGGCAGCATCAAGATTCATATCAATAAACGGCAGACCTGTCAAAACCCCGATCGTACTCGCGTCTATGGCAGGGATAACCGACTCAGAGTATGTGCTTGCCCGCAGTAAACATGCCGGTGTCGCCTTTATCGGCGGATACAATACAGATGAACCCAGCAGAAATGCATCGGCTGAAATGGAGGCGGCAGGCCGGACGGAGTTCGATGCCGGTTTCGATGAAATAGCGACCGAGATCGATATTTTAGACGGGGCGGATATCATTCTCGGTCTCAACCTGAGGGGGGCGACGCCGGAAGCATTCGTTGCCGCGGCGAAACGGTTCGGCTCTTCGGTCATATACGAGATCGATGCCCACTGCCGTCAGCAGCCGATGATCGATGCGGGATGCGGGGAGTATCTTCTTCACAATCCTGAAAAGCTGTGTGCGATCGTTTCAGCCCTTGCCGCCGAGGGGGTGACCGTTTCGGTGAAGACCCGGGCGGGTGTCGCGGATGACCGAGAACTTGCAAAAAAGCTCTGGAAAGCCGGCGCAACGATCCTGCATGTCGATCTGATGGATACGGGACACACCAAGATCCGGCAGATTCGAAACAGCTGTCCTTTGATCCTCATCGCAAACAACAGTGTCACGAGTCCTGATAAGATGATGGACTACTTCGCTCACGGTGCGGATCTCGTGTCGGTCGCCCGAAGCGCGAGCGTCAGTGTCCTGCAGACCCTGGATAGATATATCCGGGCAGTCGCTGAAGAGATCGGCTGGTATAATGCGCCAAAACAGCTATGCCGGGGCGGCGATCTCCGCTCTCTTGCATTCTGCTGCATGCCGGTGAAACAGTGTCCTCTCCTGCCTTCCCTCGAGTCGCTAGGGATGAGCCGTGAGGGGTATCTGAATCTGAAAAAGGAACTGACGGCCGGGACCCCTCTTTCGCAAGGAAGCCATACCTGTTTTGGCAGTCTTGCCTACTGCTGCAAATCCTCGACGCCCTGTATGTTCCGGGATATGACGCTGAAGTCGATCGATCTCCCGATGAATGAGTATATGGCTCTGAAACGCACGCTTTCAGAGAAGATCGTGAAGAAGATCTTTGAAGATGTCTAAGCTTTCTCTGGCTGAAACTGCTGAGCTTTCGATGCTCCTTGAGGTGAGCGCCAGTATCAAACCGGGAAATATCGACCGGTTCCATGATTATGAGGACACGAAGTTCCGGCATTTTCTTGCATCGGCGGTTCTTGCCCGCGGTGTTTTTGAACGAGTTCCGCAGATGACGCTTGGCGAGGCGATGTATGCGGCAGTCGTTCACACGAACGGTCATGCGGGAGGGAACACCCATTTTGGGGCGTTCATTCTTCTTCTTCCGCTGATCAAAGGCAATGGTATCGCCGGGGCGTGTGAGGCCGTGAAACAGACAACGGTCGAAGACGCCGTGCTTTTTTATCAGGCTTTCGGCAGGACCCAGGTCCGGATGAACAAGGAGGATGAAATGGATGTGAATGATCCCGCGTCTATCGCTATGCTTCGGGAGAAACAGATGACGATGTATGATGTGATGGCGTATTCGAGCGGGACCGATATGGTGGCCCGCGAATGGACGAACGGGTTTTCACTGACCCGGAAAGCCGCTGATATCCTAAAGGAAAAGGACGGGGCCGATTCGATCCAGGATATGTTTCTGCGTCTGATGGCCGCACATCCCGATACGTTCATCGCGAAGAAGTTCGGGTATGCCAGGGCCGTTTCAGTGATGGAACGGGCACAGACGGTTCGTGCCGGCGGACTTTCGCTGAGCAGTTTCGATGAGGAGTGCATAAGGGGAGGTGTGAATCCGGGATCCCTTGCGGATATCTGTATTGCCGGGATCTTCACCGCGCTTCTGGAGGGGTGGCAATGGGACTGTTAGGCGAAGGGATCACTGAGGTGATCGCGGTCACGAAAGATAATGCGGCGCCGATCGGGATCATCGTCAGAGCAGGTCAGTATCCGAAGATGATCCTGTATAAGGGGTCAAAGACCGCGGAGAACGTGGCGAAGTACGGCTGGGTGACCGCAAACTTTGTGAGCGACTCCTATCTGTATCCGCTGTATGCATTTTCCGATGTGGCAAAACCGGATCTCCGGAAGGTGTTTGTCGGCGGAACGGTGATGCAGCTTCTCTGTGATGCGGATGCCTGGATGGCATTTACCGCCGAGGTGGTGAATGAGACGAAGGAGGCATTGTTTGTCGAACTTGAACCGGTGGGGTCAGAGTACTGCCGTGATCAGCTCCGGCCGGTGAACAGGGGGTTCAATTCAGTGATCGATGCAACGGTCCATGCCACAAGGTATGTGATGGATCATGATCCAAAACTGCGTGAACTGATTGAGTATCATCTGGGGATCGTGCGGAAATGCGGGGGAGCAAGGGACCAGGAAGCGGCGGCGCTGATCAGGGATGTATGCGGGCTGTAGGGATAGCGGGGACCTTTAGGTCCCTCAGCTGAGGCGGGGTGAACCGCAAGGTTCGGCCTTAGCGGAGCAAGTTTTCGAAGGAAACTTGCGACTAAACCGAAGGTTTGCGATTGCGGGTATCACACGAGCTTCACGAAAAAAAGGGGGCGAAAGGATTTGTCGGCTGAAAGTGAGATTTTGGAAGGATTTTGCTGGGTGCGGAAGCATGAGAAAGCCAACCGCGAATAAACCCACACTAACTCCGTACACGAAATCGAAGTGCCTATCATAAGTACCTCAGTTTTTTCATTTGAGATCATGCCGCCGTCTTCACTGCATGCGAAAGACGGATCCCGGCAACGCCCAAAACGATCACAAGCAGATCATAGAGAATCAGCATGCCAAGCACAAGATACCAGATCGGCCCTTCCGCAGGAATGGCGCCGGAAGCAAGCCCGCTCAGAACCGCCGTCAGCTGACTTGCAAAAAGAAGCACGAAAGCTGCGCCTCCAAGCGCCGCCACCAGGATCCTCATCCTCTGCGTGACCAATGACCCGATAAGGAGCAGGATCCATCCTGCCAGAACAAGGAAAAACAGCTCGGCCGGCATAAAATAATCCATCAGCAGCCTCCCGGCTGATAATGTTCCGATAAAAGCGGTCACGATCATCAGACCGATCGGGATCCACAGTAAAACCGTACCGGTCACTGCACATATCAATCCGGCTCTCTGACGGCCCGTCCCCCAGTTGCAAATCAAAGATTTGCTCGCAAGTCTGACGACTTGCTCGGCTGAGGGCGAGCCTGTCGCCTCACCCCGCCTCCGCTGAGGTCGGTCGCGTTTCGCGTCCAACCCGCTTTCTCTCATGATCCAGCATAGCGCGATATCAATATTAATAGTATGGATTGAGGACTTTTTCACGCGATATGCAGAAGAACAAGCTCCCAGGCATGTCCCGTTCCCCGCAGGACCGCCGAGAACCGGCCGGGTTTTCCGTCAGAAGTACACTCGCCCGACACCCAGGCGATCACGCCCTCCCCCTTCACCTCAGACCGTTCGAACACAAGAGGCTTAAGAGAAAACTGCTCGCGTCCGCGTTGTTCGATACCTGGTGCAAACAGGACCGCATCCGGCGCGATGATCTTTTCCGACCCGGCAAAACTCCCCTGCCGGGCACACGTCTCCACTTTTTTGAGAAGCGTAAGTATCTGATCTTTGGTCTGGGTCGAAAGAGGCATACTTAATAGATATGGGTCCAGACAAATAATACATTACTCATGGCAGACACCGCTGATTTTTTTCCCTACCAGACCTACCGGAAAAACCAAAAGGAAATGCTCGAAGAGGTTGAAAAAACCGCCGAACAAAACGGCGTCCTCTTAGTCGACGCACCGACCGGTAGCGGAAAATCCAGCGTCATTGCAAGCCTTCTCGCGAAAGCCAACGGACGAAAGATCCTCATCGCCGTCCGGACTATCTCGCAGCTCCAGATCTTTATCCGTGAACTCGATCTCATCAGACAAAAAAAGCAGCCGACCCTGAAATTCGTCTACCTGATCGGCAAAGGAAACATGTGTCCCCTCGGGGGATTCGGCGATGTCTACCGGAGATGCGAAGGAGTCAAAGCATTCACCTCATCTCTTATGCAGCAGAGGGCCGACCGCGGCTCCTTCGACCCCGCGACCGACAAAGTGATCCTCGACCAGATCAGAAAACAGGACCGGGAACACCCCCTTATCTGCCCCTACTTCGTCAACAGCCGGGTCTTCATCCAAAGCGAAGAAGGCGGCCGCCGGATGATCCCCTCGCCCGAACTCAGGCGGAAATCCGAGATCGCCCAGAAGCAGATCGTCCGCCCGAATGAACTTCTGAGTTTTGCCGGAAAGGTCTGCCCTTACGACCTCATGCTCTCAGCGGCCAAAGGGGCCGATGTTATCATCTGCAACTACTATCACCTCTTCAACGATGATATCAGGGAACAGCTCTACGTCAATCTCCAGTGCGAGGAGCACAACGTCATGCTCCTCTTAGATGAAGCCCACAACTTAGGCGACGTCATCCAGACGATCCAGAGCATCAGGATAAGGGACACCGACATCGAAGCCGCGGCAAACGAGATCGCTTCGCTTCGGGACAAGGTCCGCGGCTCCGAGGCGATCCGCCATATCCTCCCCAGGATCGCCGAATTCATCGACGGACTTCAGCGATCGAACGAGGCCGAAGACTGGTTCGACCCCCAGATCTTCAACCGGTTCATCATCAAAGGTTCCCTTTACGAAAAACCCGAGGCGATGCTGGAAGACATCATTTCCATCAAAGAGGCCATGCGCGAACGCGGCATCGAGCGGGGCGACTACCGCGAGTCGGCGATCGAAAAACTCTGCGAGTTTCTGATCCGGCTCTACCGCTCCTCGACCGACCCGGCATTTCTGACTGTCTACACCAAAGACACCGAGGTCATCACGCTCGAAGTCCGAAACATCGACCCTGCCGACAGACTTCAGGAGCTCGTCTCCAAACATGCAGCGACCGTTTTGATCAGCGGAACGCTCTCCCCGGTCGGTTCATACAAAAAATATTACTTCGGCAGCATGCCGGTGAAGACCCTGTCGCTTGCAAACTCTTTTCCCAAAGAAAACAGGATGGTTCTTGGGACAAGGGACATCACGACTGCATTTTCCAAACGGCAGAACGCTGAAAACACGCAGGCTATTCAGGAATACATCCTTGCCTTTGCCAAACTTCCGGGAAACATCGCGATATACTTCCCCTCCTATCAGCTCCAGAGCAGATTCGCCGAAGCATGCATAAGCAGGATCCGAAATAAACAGGTGTTCATCGAGCCGCGTGAGTCGGATGAGGCGAACGAAGCGCTCAAAGAGTTCATCTCCCTGCCGGGAAAACACAAATCCGGTGTACTTTTCGCCGTCTGCGGCGGAAAATGGAGCGAAGGACTGGATTACCGGGGAGATCAACTGACCGCGGCAATGGTCATCGGGCTCCCGCTCGCTCCGTTCACGCCGGTCAGGCGGATGGT
>Ga0265295_1004413_pt1 | contig 18981 bp, 15 predicted proteins | sample Munlansysbiofilm_FD_192503 | JGI IMG/M metagenome (GOLD analysis project Ga0265295, IMG submission 192503) | Leachate microbial communities from a municipal landfill in Southern Ontario, Canada - Methane capture system biofilm | ecosystem: Engineered > Solid waste > Landfill > Unclassified ... | reverse complement strand
CCAGATAAAAACCCCTGTCAACGTAGGAATAACGGCGGTTCTGGTAAGGCAGGGAGGACCGGCACCGTTCCTGTTCCCTGTGGAGCGCATCCCAAAAGGACAAAGGTTCGAGCTGCTTCTGGCGCTGCATATTCCAGTGGGAATAAGCCCTCTCGATGGGATTGCGCAGAAGCACGATCATTTTCATCTGCGCGTTGTATTCCCAGATCCGCCTGGGCGCATCGCGCCAATACATATAGCTCGGCGTCGCTTCGCCGACAATTTTATGGGGTGCACAGGGATCGAAAGCGGCATGATAACGAGCGTAGTCGGGCCTGTTTTTTCGAAAAAAATCCTCGTTGTCGAAAAAGTGCACCTCTTTTTTCCGGGCCATGCAGATTTCTGGATGTTCCCGCAGGCAGGCATCCAACGCCGTGGTACCACCCTTCTGGGTGCCACATACAATAAAATCCACAAGCCGGACGGTGTTTTTCCCCCAGGGAAACCACCGTCCGGCCTTCAGTCGCTCGATTGAATAGCGCATCCATCAACCCCAAAACCCTGCGATGCATCATTTGCAGCGCAGCGCATCAACAGCAAAGCCCGGCCCGTCAACAACCATCGGGACCGGCGAATTCACGACGAGGGTAACAAACACCTGAAGCCTTTATCATCCTTTGCCACCGGCGGCAATCGAAAACTGGCTGCCCGCTGGCCGGTCCTCAATCATTGCAGACCGGCCCGGGAGCACTGATATTGTTGAGAGATTTGGCGATTCGCTCTCTCTAAAACCGGTATCTGAAACCCGCGCCGACCAGATTGGAGCCGCCGGACACGCCGTCAAACAGACCGAACACCCCGGAACGGTGATGCACCCTCAGAAAATAGTCCCAACGAGGATGTTGCGGCAGGCAAAAAGCCAGCTCGAACAGCAGGTAGTTCAATAATTGCGAGGTCCGGCCATGTTTTTCAACCTCGATGGCCGGGTCGCGCGTGGCATAGGACAGCCCTTCACCGACGGCGAAACTGGTATCCAGGTAGCGGTCCCAGGGGAAAGGCAGCCAGCGAAGCACCACCAGGGCGTTGACTTCGAAATGATTCATCAGGTCGAAGTGTTTGACGAGCTGCCCCTCGGCCTCCAGACGCAGATAGTGTCGGTAGCCGGTCAGTTCCCGGCCGACAAGCAGGGCCGCGGCGTAGGAATCGGCGTATTCGCGGTCGGACAAAACCTCCCGGAGCGTATCGTACACCGCCCTGCCGCCGTAAAAGCCGAGGGACCAGTCCGCCTCACCGTGCGCGGTTCCCCCACCGAAAAAAACCAGCAAGACTCCCAACGACAGAAGCACCCTTCTCATAGGCACGCGCATCATGCTCCTTTCTGGCGATAGCGGATCCCCGCTTTGCACATAAATGGTAGAGCCAAAAAACCGGACATAGCCAAACCGGCAGACCACACTGCGTTCATCATCCATGGCAGCATCGGTTGACAGAAACCCGCCAGGAGCGCCACGGGCGGGGAGCATCCCACCACCGGCGAACCGAAACTGCACGATAGTCTTATTTTACACCAATGCTCATGCGGTGGAATACCGATCGATTGATGGGCCTACCGGCGGCTCGAAATTTTTTTCGGAGAGGGCCAGTTGTCAGATGCGACGTTCCGCAGGGAGAGCCTACGTTGCCTCGTGCCTGACCGTAACCGAACGCTGCATCGCCCACCCCTCACACACCCTGTAGAAAAAAATTGACGGGGAGGAATCAAAGGCCTACAAAGGATACTAATAATATTTTTCCATGGAATAACTCATGATCACGAAAATTCCTGAAATGCTGTCGGTATTTTACCGACCGGCGAACGGCACCCTTCCCGGAGACCGTGCCAGAAATACGCAGCCGTCAAACCTTACAGGAACATGGGAAGAGAAGTTCTTCAAAAGTGGAGGAAGCGAAGTTCCGGAAGACTGTTTCTTATCAGCGAGGTGGGCATGCGAAACGTTCTAAAAAAAGGGAAAATCCGGCTTTTCAAAAAAAACAAATGGTTGCTGTTTGCTTCAGTATTCCTATTGCTTTTATCGCATGCAGGGCTGGTGAGCGGAGGCGATCTTTTGGTAACGGGCAGCGACACCTTCGCCTATCCAAGATCGAGGATCCCAGAGCCGATTTCCCCCATGGGTACGGTTATAACCAACTTCACGAACTATTCCGCGGCCACCTTTCCCTGTGTCACGGGGGTTTTCTATGTATCGCAAGCTGCAGACTATACGGCCAACCTGCGATCTACCATTGCCAATGGCATCTATATTTCCCTTGGCCCCTTTGTCCCCTCCGCCACGAGCGCCCCTTCCACCCCGCTGTCCGATGTCATGTATTTCATCCAGAACGGAAACAACACGACGCTTTCAAATATCGACCTGCAAGCTGGAACCCTGTATTCATACATTTTGGTTTATAACGGGTCTCTTTCAGCGTCATTTGCATTCACTTTATCGGGGCTGGGGGATATTCACGTTCCAGGTTCGGATGAGGCCAGATTTCTCACCCACCTGCTTCCGGCCGTCCGCGATATCCTGACGACCAATGTTCGCCTGATTGGTCAAAGGCAGGACCTGAACAGAGGTCTGGCTTCCGGCGATGAGTTTCTCGGCAATGGCCACCTCTGGATGAAACCCTTTGGCTCGTGGGCCGATCAGGGCGACCGGAATGGCGTGGCTGGTTACAGCGCCGACACAACGGGCCTCGCTATCGGCGTGGAGGGCGACGTGGCCACATCGCTGAATATCGGTGGCGCTTTCATGTACGCCAGGAGTGACATCGACAGCGATGACAGCATGGCAAAGCAAGGCGTGGATGTCGATCTGTATCAGGCTGTGGTATACGGCAGCTATTTATTCGACGATCGTTCCTTCATCGATTTCCAGGTTGGCGCAGGCCAACATAAAAACAAGGGGTATCGGCAGGTCGTATTTTTCCCTGACTTCGCTGCGTCGGATTACGATGGCCGTTCCTACCATTTGGGAGCCGCCCTGGGGAGAGTTTTCCCGTTGTCGAGCCAGACCCGTTTCGTGCCGTCCATCCGCGCCGATTACCTCTGGATTGAGAATGATGGCTACCATGAGACCGGCGCCGGTTCCTTAAATATGACCGTCAGAAGCAATCGGGCAGAGGCCTTGATTGTCGGGATTGATGGCAAGTTGGTGCACCAGTTGAATCCCCGGATGTCCCTTGTTGGTGACCTGGGTGTCGGCTACGACACACTGAGCCATCGAGAAAGTGTCACCACGGTTTTTGCAGGCATTTCTGATGCCCCCTTTATCACAGACGGAATCGATCCAGAACCGTGGGTGGGTCATGCCGGCCTCGGTGCTATCTATAAAATAAAGGACCGCCTTGATATCAATGCGCGCTACGACGTGGATTATCGCGAGCACTTTTTCAATCAAACCGCATCCATGAATCTCCGTTGGATGTTCTAAAACAATAGCAGGCCCGGGGTCTACCATCGGAATCAGCAGATGGCGGGTCACCGGCCATGGTCCTCTTGGCTTGCAGCCCTCAAAAACCCAGGAGTCTGTCGGACTATCCGGGTCGAAGCGAAAATTTGGATGTTTGAGAACAGATTTCAGCTCGTTTCCCATATGAAAACTACGCTGTATCCATCCGGAGTTTCCGGATGGATACTAGTTCGTTTGAAGGTTCATAGCCGTAGCTGTGGGCTGAAAAGGAGCTGAAATATGGGCCAAACAGCCGAATTTGCAGCCGGCGCATGGATAGTTCGACAGCCTCCTAGAGTAAGAAAAAAGGTATTACTTTGGAGGCAGCATGAACTTGCGAGACCGAATCGCCGGCTATACGCATTCGCGCGCCGGAAACCAGCAGCAAGCCTCCCAACGACAGAAGCACAGTCCGAATCAACATAAGCATTATCTTTCTCGCTGCTGGCAAGACAAAACTGATCCTGCCGGCGCAGAAGTATCACCGCAAATCCCGCAGGGGAATATGCCGAAACCGTTCGTAGCCGGCGAGTCTGTTCAACTCGCTGGCCCAATCCTGCACCTGGGTCAAAGGCACCTCATGGCGTTCACCCAGTTGGGTATCGCCAAGAAAGGTCTGGTCGCGAAGCACCTCCGTCCAATCTGCGGCCATACGATCCTGGGCCTGCTGCCGACGGTCATGAGTCTGCTCGATAATGGCGCCGATCTCCCGCATGTCGCTGGCCGCTTTGTCGAGCCTCTGCCGATGCACATGATCGGCCACCTTCCAGTTGTTCCAGATTTCCATTAGCATGGGCAGATTGCGGGCGAAAACCTGGGTCGGAGCAGAAACGATGGACAGGTAAAAGGTCCACTGGTTGTATCCCGGCATGACTCCGAACAATGCCAGGCTGGTGAACTCCCGGGCCTGTGCACCCGTCCCCTGCTGCCAGTCGAAATGCACGAAAGCTGCCTGACCACCGTGAGGCCAGGGCGTTGGCGCGCTGTCGTGGATGCGCAAAATCCGTTGCGGTGACTGCAACCCAAACTGGGGAAACAGATTTTGCAGTGCCGTGACCGGATCACTGTAGGGAGCCACCGGCACGGGTACCGTGGCGCCCGGCATCTGCTGATAAGCCGCCCCCATTTCCGGTGTCAGCACCGGGCCGTGAATGCCCAGAGCGACATGACTGCCGTCGATGCCCAAAGCGTCCACCATGCCTTGACTGGCCGCAGCTATTCGCCAATCCGTCGGCAGCATCATGCTGCCACTGCCATCGGGCAAGGGCACCTGCCGCCAATCAACCGGCCGCGACGCTGGCTGATTCGCTGGCACGGAGGCAGGCAGGTGCCGTGCGATCGTCCGAATCATGGAGGGGAAACTTACTGACAGATTGGCTGGCGCATCGAACAGGCAGGCCGCTACCATAGCGTCATCCTTTCTGACGGCAACCAGCAATCCACGCTTTTCACCGGCGACAGTGTGAACCCTGAACAAGGCCCGCGTTTCCCGGTCCTGGTCATCGCCAATGACCGCCGCCAATATCGGGCGTTCCCCAAATGCCGGCTCTAGACGCTCGACGGCGTCCATCAGCGCCTGACGCGAGGATCGCTTACCCACCTCGTCGCACAGCCACAGTTCACCGCTGTCAGCCCCGTGCCGAACCCTGCTGTATCCCGGCGGGGGCTGCAGAAACGCGGAGTCGGCAGGAGTGTCGTCATCCCGGACCAGAAAATCACGCTGCGCCTCGATCTCGGAGTAATCCCTGCCCGCCCCTTCCAGATGCAGCGCGTCAAATTGGAAGCGCCCGCTGCCCACAGCCAGCAAACCCACCCCTTCGCCGGTAACCGCACCGCGACCGATGCTGCCGATGTCATAGCCATTGGCGCGCAGAATCAGCATGGATTCATCGACGAGGATTTCCAACCGGTTGAAGCCCTCGGTGCGGATCGCATCATGCGTACCGCTCATGCTGATCCGCGCACCCTCCGCGTCACGTTGCAGAACCGCATAGCCCTGACGGCCGGTGAGTATCAAGCCGATATAATGCTGTGTTCGCGGATCGAACCCGAACAGAAGGCCGGCACCGGAGAGTTCCTCTTTCCCCGGGGAATCCAGGGCCACGGCAACCATGGCACGAGCGCCTTCGGTAAAACAATTGACATCTTTCGGAATCAGATAACAATAACGAATAGCCCGAGGATCGCCGCGGTTCTCGAGAACATAGCGCCCCTGTGAAACCGTGCCGGACCATCCGTCATCTTTCCCCAGCAACAGATGGCCGCCGAGCATGGCGGCAGGATCCTTGCCATCGACGAAATCTTCCTGATACATGCTTCTTTCAGTCCTGTTGAACGAAGCGCGCGCGAAAAACAGCCCTGCCAACGCTACAACGGCCAGCAAGCCAACGGATAGGCGTATCCAGCTTTTTCGTTCCACGGCTGTCTCCTTCTCTAAACCGATCCTGATCCATCGATAACCCTGATCCTTGCCAAGCCGACGAGCCCTGCCTGCCACGGATGCCACCTGCCGGGGCTGCCACAGTTTTCCTCTGTTTCTGCAGCATAGCACTAAAAAATTACGTTGCCGCATCCTGTTTTCATCCGGGAACGGCGCTTCTGCGCTGTGGCGGCGTCAATGCGCAGGCCTTCTTGTGTCTCGGGCCAGGCCCTGGCCCTTGCCCTTCAGGCAGCCGAAGACTTTCCACTTTGCCAGCCTTCGCGTTATGTGGCGTACCGCTAAACGCCTTCGCGCACCCCCAGGGTTCCCTTGCCACAACGGAAAATGTCTCGTTTCCCATGTGGACACTACCTTAGGCCACGCTGGCAGTGCAAAAACCGAGCACAGCCAAATGAGAGATTCCCTATGCTTTGATTTTACACCAATGCGCATTTGATGCGATGCTTACTGGTTGACGAAAATACCTCCGGGCTGAATCTATCGCTCGTATTCGGAAAAAAGGACTCAATATCGACGCTTTTCATGGTATATCTTATTTAAAATAAGCTTATTGGCTTCCCATATAGGTAGTGTCAAGTTTCCGAATGGATACCGATTAACTTATTTCCTTGACCGAAAGGCAACCGGTGGCAAAGCCTTGCTTTCATGCTTATCGGCACCATGACTACGACCTCGAACACGTTTCCCGGGAGAAACACCATGCCTAGCAAATGCGGACACAAGGGCACATCCCCATCTCCCCGCCCCCGTGTAAAAAACCCCTCCGGCATAAACCTCTTTATCCACTGTCTTGAGACGCCGAAGCTGATAGTCCTTTTCACGTTAGCTCTTTTTCTTGCCGCGACACCGGCATTTGCGGATATCCGGGATTGGAACACGCTGGAGGGAGACTGGCTCGATCCGGGCAACTGGACAATCACAGCGGACCCCGCCGACCAGGCGAATGTGAACAATGACGGCATTGCCAGGTTGATGGGACCTGATGCCGTAGTGACTCACGAAACGGTCCATGTCGGCACAAACGGACAGGGACAGGTCGAAATTCTGAACGGTGGCACCCTGACGGCCACTTCCCTGGTTCAAGTCGGTGTTAATTCAGGAGACGGCACCCTTATCGTGGATGGCCCAGGGTCGCAATTGCAAACCCACCGCCTGGAACTCGGCTACCTGGGCACCACCGGCACGCTCACCGTGGCCAATGGCGCCAGCGTTGTTGTCGACGAGTTTCTCTTTGGGTACGGCAATGTTACGCTGAATATCGGCAATGGCGGTCCCGCGGGAACCCTCCAGATAAATTCAATGATATCGTCAAACAGAGACAGCAATACAAATATTGCAATCAACTTCAATCACAACGAAGAGGCGTTTTATTTCGCGCAAGACGACAGATGGTCAATGTGGGGAGATGTCGTACCCTTTTATGTCACGGAGATCAATCACCTTGGACCCGGCACCACGATTCTTGATGGCAATTACGACGATTGGTATGCCGTCGATACCACCATCAGCTCCGGGGTCCTGCGAATCGACGGGGTCTTCAGAAACTTCACCACCTACGTCAACACCGGCGGCACTCTGGCGGGCAGCGGCTGGGTTGGAAGCGTCCTCGTCAATGGTGGCACGGTCGCGCCCGGAAGCTCCATCGGCACGCTTAACGTCTCCGGTAGCGTGGATTTCTCCGGCGGCGGCACCTATGCGGTGGAGGTTGATGCCGCCGGCGACGCGGACCGGATCTCAGCCACAGGCGCGGCGACGCTTGACGGCGGCACCCTGCGCGTGATGCCTTTGCCGGGAGTTTATTCCGGCAATACCGAATACACGATTTTGACAGCAGACAGCATTGATGGCACCTTGGCTCTCGCCTCGCCGAGTTTGGCCTTTTGCGATTTTGCCCTGGCATACACCGCCACCGAAGCCACCCTCTCCCTGATGCGCCGGCCCTTCGACGCCATTGGCGGAACCCCGAACCAGCGGGCTGTGGGTGCGGCACTGAACTCGCTGGAAACAACCGGCGCATCAGGCATGGACGGACTGTTCGCAGCTTTGCTCGCCCTGGAATCCGAGACCGGCGCATTGTTCGCCTACAATGCTCTTTCCGGCATCCAGCATGCCCACGCCCAGACTCTTGCCCTGGAAGCGGGCCGGCAGTTCCGAAACCTTTTGAACGAGCGACTGTCTGCCGGCGGGGCTGTCAATGCCGATACCCGGCAGGTTCTTCTGGCTGATGCCAGCAGCGACCGGGGGCTGCTGGCTACAACGACGAGCCGCAGCCAATCCGTATCTGCCGGTCCAGAGGGAACGGACAAGGGGAGTCATCTGTGGGTGCGGGGGTTGGGTGGCTACGGCGATATCAACCGATCCTCCGAAGCTTCCGGTGCGGATTATCATACGTCCGGGGCTGCTCTGGGCGTCGATCGCATGTTGGCCAACGATCTCACCCTCGGCGCGGCCTTCGGCTACGTCAACACCGATGCAGATACCGCCGACGGCGGGCTTGATATCGACTCCTGGCAGCTTGCGCTCTACTCAGGGTGGATACCCGGCCCATACTATCTTCGTGGCATGGCCAGTGCCGGACTGCACCGGATCGGAGCCAAGCGCCAGGTAGCCTTCGGCTCCTTCGACCAGACCGCATCGGCCAGCTACGACAGCGTCACCTGGGGAGCCGATATTGAAGGAGGACGTGCCTTTGACCTGGGGCTGAACATAGCGCCTTTCGCCGGCCTCGAATACGCCCATCTCCGACGCGAATCCTTCATCGAAAGTGGCACCGATACCGCCGCTCTTGACGTGAAAACCGAAAAGCAGATGTCTCTGCGCTCACGGCTGGGAGTTCGGTTGGACAAAGAGTACGTTATCCGTGGCATGATAATCGCGCCATCCCTTGAATCCGCCTGGGTTCACGAATTTGCCGATGAACTCGCACGCATCGACGCGAGGTTTGCCGGCAGCGCAACAGTCAGCTTCGATATCGAAGGACCAGAGCTCGACCGCGACAGGCTCCAGATCGGCGTGGGCCTCGATGCACGCTTCAACACGCGTTTCGCCATGTCCCTCGGTTACCGCCTGGATGCCGCCAATAGCGACCAGCACCAGAAGATTGCCGCAACGCTTCACCTCCTGTGGTAAATTTTTTCCGAACCTTGTTGTCCTGACTTTTTGTGCTTAGCATCCATCCCACCAAGCTTCGCAGCTGTCCTTGCCCGGACCGGGGAAAACGCTGACGCATCAGGGACTTGCACCAAGCGGTTGAAATGGCAGCAAATCAAACCCGAGACCGCACAAGCAAGACTGCGGATTGACGCTGCCACGGCGAAAAAGGGCCGTTTCCGGGTGGAAACAAGTCAGGGGTTCCCGGTCTCTTTGTGCCAACCTTCCTGCGGCATGGAATCAAAGCATGTCGGCTTCGGGTTTATCCATTTGCCTTCCGGGGTAATCTGCCATTTTGTATAAAAATCCATGGGTGAAGCGGTCTTGTCTATACGATAGCCGTCGGGATGAAAACCGATCTGGATATCCGTAGCCTGGAATTTTTTCTCCATTATGTTCGCTCCTCGTTTCCTTTCAGGTTGCTGTGGGCATCGGTCGGGCCTGTTTTTATGAACGGTCGCAAATCCGATCGCAGAATCCATTCCAGTTCGGCGAAATTGTCCGCCGCGGTTTCCGTGAACAGGAAGCCGAACACCGGGTACTCGTGATAATCGACCTTGCGCAATTCAAGAGGCTTCTCAAACCGGGCAAGCAGCATGTCGTAATCGAAGCTCCGGATATGCTTCGCCTCGATGCCGGAGCCATTGTCCAACACGACAATGGCAAACAGCTTGCCGGCCTTCCCTTCCAGAAGACGCGGCCAATCCGGCCTTTGCCGGGAGAAATAACACAGATAGGGATTGAGACCGTAGGCGCGAAAGGTCAGATCCGCGGTGGTACACCAGCCGCCGAACCGCATGGGATTCACTTCGATGGGCACCACCCGGCCGGCCGCGGTGCGTCGGAGTTCGGCATGCACAGGGAAATTCCTCACCCCGGCCACCTTACCGATTTGCCCCAGAAGCTCGCTGAACGCGGCAAGGTTTTCTTCGATAATGGCCTTCGACGTGATGTAGACCCGGTCGCTCACGTCATATCCCGAAGCAAAGACATGCTGAAAAATCCCCAGCACCACGGGCGCCCCGGCAGCATCGAAATAAGCGTCCACGGCGAATTCCTCGCCGTCGATGCACTCTTCGACGATAAACGCGCGACTGTCCAGCACCTCCTCGGGATACAGGCCGCGGGTGCGGTCGATCTCGGACCGGATAGCTGCGACCGCAGCCGTCCATTCCTCTCGGCTGGCGACCTTGTGCACCCCCATGCTGAAAAACCCGACGGCGGGTTTGATGATGAAGGGCACGGGCAAATCGTCAAAACGGACGGTTGCCAGATCCTCGATGAGGACTTCGCGAAAATAAAACTCAGGGAAAAACGGCCGGGTCATCTCGCGAAATTTCAGCTTGTTTTTGAACAGCTCGATTTTGGCCGGGATGCCGGTAAACGAAAGATGTTCGGCGATCCAGCCGATGCAGTTTTCCGAAGTGGCATAAAGGAGCGGAACCCGGCCCTGTCGCGCCTGCTCAACCGCCTCGTCCTCGGCGAGAAACCGCGTGCCATCCTTCAGCCCCAGACTTTTCGCCACGGTCGTGGCAACCACGGGCAGGGCATTCTCCAAGAGTGTCTCTTTGACAAACTCCGAAACGTACGGCTTATCGACAAAAAACATGATTCCCTTCCGTAAGGGGATAGAAGTTTCAGATTGCGACCTGGAAAGACTCCCCCTCCAACGGGGTCACCCATTCTTTCACGCATAAGGCCCGGATCGTCCAACAAACGCGAAAAGCAAAGGGGCAACCGCGGAGAACGCTGAGCTCGTCAAGATGCTCCAGAAAAGTGCAGCTTGCTTTATGCTGTCGTGTTTAACCTGCGTACTTTGTGTGCTCCGCGGTTAATCATAGCTGAACCGTTTCTCCAAAAAAAGCCCCTCCGTATGACGAAAGAGGCCGGATTCGCTTATTTAAAGCTTGCGAGGAATTCTCCGTAGCCTTCCTTCTCCAGTTGATCCACGGGGATGAAGCGCAGGGCGGCCGAGTTCATGCAATAGCGCAAGCCAGTCGGTGGCGGGCCGTCGCTAAACACGTGGCCCAGGTGCGAATCACCGTGGCGGCTACGTATTTCGGTGCGCACCGAAAAGAGTTTGTGGTCTTCACGCTCGACGATATTCTCCTTTACCAGCGGCCGCACGAAGCTCGGCCAGCCAGTACCTGATGTGTACTTGTCGAGTGAACTGAACAGTGGTTCGCCCGAGACGATGTCGACATAGATCCCGGCCTGTTTGTTGTCCCAGTATGCGTTTTTAAACGGCGGTTCGGTGCCTTCCTTCTGAGTGACCTTGTACTGCAGAGGGGTCAGGGTTTTGCGCAGGGTGGCATCATCCGGTTTATGATAACGGGTGTTGCCGGTCATGGGAGCCGCCTTTTTTATTTCCTTGCTCCAGATCTTTTCCAGAAACTCGTCGCGCCCCGAATTCCGGCGGTAGCATTTGTAGCGGAGCGGATTTTCCTTGTAGTAGTCCTGGTGGTAATCTTCGGCGACATAGAAGGTTTTGAAGGGCAGAATCTGTGTCACGATCGGTTTGTCGAAACGTCCCGATTGCTGCAGTGCCTGTTTGGATTTCTCTGCCAGATCGTGCTGCTCTTGATCATGGTAGAAGATGGCCGAACGGTACTGGGAGCCGCGGTCGACGAACTGGCCTCCGGAATCCGTCGGGTCGATATGCCGCCACAGCACATCCAGTAATTGCTCATAGCTGATCCTTGCAGGGTCGTAGGTAACCTGCACCGCTTCAACATGACCGGTGCCGCCGGCCGATACCTGCTTGTAGGTCGGGTTCGCGACGTTGCCGCCGGTAAAGCCCGATATAACCTTGATGACGCCGGGCTCTTTCGCAAAATCGGATTCCACGCACCAGAAACAACCCCCGGCAAAGGTCGCCACCATTTGCTTTTTACCTTTATCCGTCATGTGTGCTCCTTGATCGGGCCCCGTCGCCGCTGCAGCTACGCCGGCCATAAATATCAACGTGGTGAAAAGAAGAGTCCTGAACCAGTCAATTATCATGGAGTCCCCTCCTGCTTGCTGAGAAGTATCACTTCATTATACGCGGCACGGGAACTTCGGTCCAATCGAGGGCAAAAGGCGAAAAGGGGTCACCCATTTCATCTCTGTCTCTGGGCCTTGAACTACCCAAGCGGAACGACACCTTCGGAAATACGAATATCTTTCATAGAGAACCTCTCTTCCTGATAGTTCCATGAAAAAATATACCCATATCTTGACCCGAATTCAGGTTTGTTTTCAATGGCAATTTTAGAGGATCACCTTATTAAGAGTCTGGCATTGAAAGCCCCGGTTTAAGGGATCATGGTTAGTTAAAGTTTTAAGAACGTCCCCGCCCATGACCCCGATTCAGTTCCTAATGCACTAAAGCAAGAATGTCCTCAGGGCCTTCTGTGGAGAAAACAATGGAACAAGGTAAACTGATATTGATGCTTATCCTGATCGTCGGCGTTGCTCTACTGGCTACTTCGACAATGGCCACGGATAACCATGAGCAACACAACGCGCCCGGATCCATGGGTCACGGTCGAATGCAGTCTATGAACGGCATGGAAGCAGGTATGGCCCATGGCCGGGGTGTGATGGTTATTTTAGGTGAGGACATCGATGAAGGCGTCAAGGCGATATGTCACCTGATGCCGATCGACTCTAGATAATGCCCGCCGGATCCAGGGCTATCCATCATCTGATGGTGATGCTGAGTGACGCCGACACCGGCAAGCCTGTGGAAAGCGGCATGGTGGCGGTGAAGATCGGCTCGCCTGACGGAACAGAAGCGGCACCGAAACGGCTGGTGGGCATGCAGGGTCACCTCGGTGTCACTCTTGCGCTCGATTCACCAGGTATCTGGCATTTCCTCATCGCCGCCAAATTGGCCGTTGGCAAGGTGCATAAATACCACGGGCATCATGTGATTGAATAACCCTCAAGCGAACAGAGAGGTCGCCATGATAGATCCCGTCTGCGGTATGGAAGTTATCCCCGAAAAAGCTGCAGGTAAAACGGAACACCAGGGCCAGACCTATTACTTCTGCTCGGAAAAGTGTCTGGAAAAATTCAAACAGAATCCTCGAGAATATCTGGACGAGGATCGAAGAAAGAAACAGAAATCCGACAGAGAAGATGATATCAGGGAATATACCTGTCCGATGCATCCCGAGGTGATCCAGATCGGCCCGGGCAGCTGTCCCAAGTGCGGAATGGACCTGGAGCTCAAAGAAGTCAACCTGGAGGAAGACGGAAAAAGCTCCGAACTGAAAGACTGGCTGTGGCGTTTCTGGCTGGCTGCCGCTTTGTCCCTGCCGGTTCTGGTGCTGGCCATGGGAGAAATGATCCCCGGGGTGGGTGGGTGGATCAAAAGCCTGGCCGCTCCCCGCACCCTGAACTGGATCGAAATGGTTCTGGCAACCCCCGTGGTGCTGGTGTCCGGCTGGCCAATCCTGGTGCGTTTCTGGAAGTCGCTGATCAACCGCAGCCTGAACATGTTCACCCTCATCGGTCTGGGTGTCGGGGTGGCCTACCTCTACAGCATCGTGGCGACGCTTTTCCCTGAGGTTTTCCCGGCATCCTTCCAGGGCGAGGAAGGGCAGGTGGCCGTCTATTTCGAGGCGGCGGCCATGATCACGACGCTGGTGTTGCTCGGACAAGTCCTGGAGGCGCGCGCCCGCAGCCGGACCGGTCAGGCGATTCGGGAATTACTTGGTCTGGCGGCCAAGACCGCACGGCGCATCACCAAAGACGGCAAGGAGGAGGATATCCCGCTCGAGGAAGTACAGGTGGGCGACAAATTGCGGGTTCGCCCCGGCGAAAAGATCCCGGTGGACGGGGAGGTGCTGGAAGGTTCGAGCAATATCGACGAATCGATGATTTCCGGCGAACCGGTGCCGGTTTCCAAGGAGCCGGGCGATTCGGTTACCGGCGCGACCGTGAATCAGAGCGGGTCTTTCATCATGAAAGCAGAAAGGGTAGGCGCCGATACCCTGTTGAGCCAGATCGTGCAGATGGTGGCCGAAGCCCAGCGCAGCCGGGCTCCCATCCAAAAACTGACCGACCGGGTGGCGGGATGGTTCGTTCCGGTGGTGGTGGTTGTCGCCCTGATTACCTTTGTCGTCTGGGCCGTCCTCGGCCCGGAACCGCGCATGGCCCATGCGCTAATCAATGCCGTGGCCGTGTTGATCATCGCCTGTCCCTGCGCCCTGGGCCTGGCCACGCCTGTTTCGATCATGGTGGCTTCCGGCAAGGGTGCCACCATGGGCGTACTGTTCAAGAATGCCGAGGCTGTGGAACATCTGCGCCAAGTCGATACCCTGGTGGTGGACAAGACCGGCACTCTCACCGAGGGGAAACCCAAGCTGGTGGCAGTAGTGGCGGAGGGCCTTGAAGAGAAAGAGCTTCTGCGTTTTGCCGCAAGCCTTGAACGGGGCAGCGAGCATCCCTTGGCAGACGCGATCGTCAAGGGAGCCGAGGAGAAGGGAATCGATTTCGACAAAGCGGAAGATTTCGAATCGGTCACGGGCAAAGGGGTCATTGGCAAGGTAGACGGCAAAGAGGTGGCCCTGGGCACCCAGAAGCTTATGGAGGAACGGAATATCGACCCCTCCGCCCTATTGGAGCGAGCGGAAGAACTGCGCAAGGAAGGGCAGACCGCCATGTTCGTCGCGGTGGACGGCAAGGCCGCCGGCCTGCTGGGGGTGGCCGACCCCATCAAGGAAACCACCGAAGAAGCGATTCGCGACCTGCATCAGAGCGATATCCGCATCGTCATGATCACGGGCGATAACCGTACGACCGCCGATGCCGTGGCCGCCAGGCTGAACATCGACGATGTGCGGGCTGAGGTTCTCCCCCAGGACAAAGCGGACAAGATCAAGGAACTTCAGGAGCAAGGCCGGTTCGTGGCCATGGCCGGCGACGGCATCAATGACGCGCCGGCGCTCGCCCAGGCCCAGGTCGGCATCGCCATGGGCACCGGCACCGACGTGGCCATGGAGAGCGCCGGGATCACCCTGGTCAAGGGTGACCTCCGAGGCATCGTTCGTGCCCGCAAGCTGAGTCAGGCGACCATGCGAAACATCCGCCAGAATCTTTTCTTCGCCTTTATTTACAACAGTCTCGGTGTTCCTATCGCCGCCGGAGTCCTCTATCCGTTTTTCGGACTGCTGCTCAGCCCCATCATCGCAGCGGCGGCCATGAGTTTCAGTTCGGTTTCGGTGGTCAGCAATGCCTTGCGGTTGCGGCGGGTTAAGCTGTGATGAACAGGGGTGGGGAGTTATTTCTGCTCTGGCTCCATCATCTCCTGGTTCATCATCCGGCCGTCCATTCCGTCCATCATCATTCCCCGGCCACCTATCCCGGACCCCATGGGGCCGCCCATCATGCACGGCCCCATCATGTCTCCGGACATACAGGCACCGTAGTAAGAGACGCCTTTTTCACGCATTTCAATAAACATATCCATGCGGTGTTCCTTGAGCTTGGCTTGAAGGTTGGCAATTTCCTTTCCCAGGGCCCGCGCCTTTTTGGCGTCGAACTTGTCCTGAGCCATCACGGCGTTGAGTTCCGCACCTTTACTGAAAAGCTGCTTTCTAAGTTCCATCATGGGGCCATGGTATTTCTGCATCACCTCCATGGCGGTTTTTTGTTCCTGTTCGCTCAGTTGCCACATCATGCCCGAGCCCATCATGTGGTAACCCTGTCCACGGGTCTGGCGGGCCTCGGCGCTTGCGGATACAACAAACAGTCCGAGAGCGATAAATGTCATGGTGAGTGCTGTCTTTTTCATTCCGTTCATGGCTGTTTCCTCCTGTTCCTGTAAGGGTGACTTCTTTAGGTAAACACAAATTTTGTGCACCGCAAGGAAGCAGGGGCAAATGTTCTGCAAGCCGACAAAAACGCCTTGCGCCGGTAGAGTCCAATCAGGTGGCGTAACAGGGCAGCGCCCTTGAAAAAAGAAGACCATCGCGGCATTCTCCTAAGCTAAAACCGCCAAGCCTCAGCGAAAGGAGAAAACGCGATGGTCGAATCCAGTGTAGAACTGCAGCACCATTTGTGCAAGACCCCTGAAATGGCCCAGCCGGATGTTTTGCGGAGTTTTTTGGTCACCATGATTCAAACCCTGATGAATGCTGAAGCCGATACCCTCTGAAGGCGAGAAGGGGTCACCCATTTCTGCTGAATGAATGAATAATGGCTTATTGCCGGAAACATGGTAAAGGTTAAATAATGAGTGGCGGGCCGACATAGTCAGGTCGGGTTTTGCCAATATTTCTCATCCTGGTCCGATCATCCAGACTGGAGTGAGGGGAACGAATGGGCGGAACCAGGGCGTTTGAAGAGTTTCGGCGGTGCCGTGCACGGGGAATCCTTGTTGACCGGTCCGCCACCCCCTTTTGCGAATCTGGGAGAAAAGCCATCGATGAATAAAGAACTCCGCATCCCCATCAGCGCCAGCATGCGCCATGTTCATCTCTGCCGACAGGATGTCGAGGCACTTTTTGGCGCCGGCCATCAACTTACACCCGCCAAGGCGTTAAGCCAACCCGGACAATTCGCCTGCGAAGAGACGGTCACCATCTGCGGGCCCAAAGGTTGTATCGAGCGCGTCCGCGTCCTTGGCCCGGAGCGTCAGGAGACGCAGCTTGAAATATCGCGCACGGACGAGTTCAAGCTCGGTGTCGACGCGCCGATCCGCGCTTCGGGCAAGATCGAGGATACGCCTGGCATTCGCCTCGAAGGCCCTCAAGGCGTCGTGGAGCTGAAAAGAGGTGTAATCCAGGCGGCGCGGCATATCCATATGACCCCGGCCGATGCCGAGCGCCTGGGTGTCGAAGACCGGCAATGGGTCATGGTGCGCGTGGGCGGCAAGCGGGGGATCATTTTTGATGACGTGCTCGTGCGGGTCAAAGAGAGCTACGCCCTCGATATGCACCTCGACACCGACGAAGCCAACGCGGCGGATCTCGGCCCCGTCGCGTGGGGCGTGTTGATCAAAGACCCCACCAGGGTTGCCCCCGATCCTGACGATTGATCGTCAAGTGCGACGAAGGGTGGCCCACAGAGACGGTAATTGCTTAATTTCTGGGCGGTTTTGTTGCAATTCCGTCTCCTGCAAGGCGATTCCATCCAGGATACGTCGAACTGCAATACCAAAGGAGAAAGCCATGAAAGTCGTAGCGTTTAACGGCAGCCCGAACAAGGAAGGAAACACCTGGCATGCCATAAGGATGGTGACTGCCGAGCTTGAAAAGAACGGAATCGAAACAGAGATCGTCCATCTCGGCAACAAAACCATCAGGGGCTGCACCGCCTGTTACCGTTGCGCAAAAAACAAAAATGAACAATGCGTGCTGCCTGGTGATGAGGTCAACGAGTGGATTCAGAAGATGAAGCAGGCGGACGGGATCATTCTCGGCTCGCCGGTGTATTTTTCAGCTATTGCCGGAACCATGAAATCGTTTCTGGATCGCGCGTTCTTCGTGACCAGTGTCAATGACGGCATGCTCCGCCACAAGGTTGGAGCAGCGGTGGTTGCCGTGCGGCGTTCCGGTGGCTTGCCGGCGTTTGATCAACTGAACAACTTCCTGAACTATGCCGAGATGCTGATTCCCGCTTCAAATTATTGGAACGTGATCCATGGCCGAACGCCGGGAGAAGTGATCCAGGACATCGAGGGAGAACAGATCATGCGGGTTCTGGGGAAGAACATGGCCTGGGTGATGAAGCTGGTGGAACATGGCAAAGGTGCAATTACCCCACCGGAACGGGAGCCTAAAACCTTCTTCAGCTTTATACACTGAACAACCGCTCCCGCACGACCGGCAACCATCTCGAAAGATAATGACGGATGAGGATTATCAGTGCATTTTCTTGATATGAATCAGTTAGTATCCATCCGGAAACTCCGGATGGATACAGCGTAGTTTTCATATGGGAAACGAGCAATTTTTCGTTGTGGCGAGGAAATCAAGGGGTTGCGCGGAGGCGTACATCGGTACGCCGCACAAGCAAGCCTGCGGATTGACGCCGCCACGGCGGAAAAGGGCCGTTTCCGGATGAAAACCAAATAGGTCTGTCCCGGTTTTTGATCAGGCAAGCAAAGATTTGCCCCTTATCCTTTAAAATCACAGTAGAGCCGATGGGACCTGCGCAATAAAATCTTCGATCTCGGACAGGCAAGCCAACGCATGCTCTGTCCAGAAAATTGTCATCGAGAGCGCCTCTGCTCACGGGCCGAGGCCAGTCTCGCCTTCAACTCCTCGGTGTCCATAACACGCCCGCTCTGTGAATCATCGAGACCCGCCGTCAACGATTCGATGAACCGCCACTGCCCCCTGATCTGATCATATTCACCAGAGGAGATCAGCACCGCCGCAGGACGCCCATGTTGAGTAATCACAACGGGGCCGTCCAATTGTTTCAGGTACCGGGATGCATGAGCCTTGAACTCCCCAAGCGGAACTACACCTTCGGAAATACGAATATCTTTCATCCGAAACCTCTCTTCCTGTCGGCATCACCCAAAAACATATCCTTTCTTTGATCCGAATTCAGGTTTGTTTTCAAGTGGAATTTCAGAAAGGCTCCATTTTAAGAGTCTGGCATTAAAAGCCCTGGCCTAAGGGCGCTAATGGTTAGTATCCATCCGGAAACTCTGGATGGATACAGCGTAGTTTTCATATGGGAAACGAGCAATTTTTCGTTGTGGCAAGGAAATCAAGGAGTACCCTTGGTCCGACCCTGCGGCCCCCACGGGAAAACATTTCAAGATAAAACAAAGACAATACTCTTCCAGGTTGATGTGGCTACACTATCCCGGACACACAAAATGAGGCAAAATACCTGACCATGGAGGTGTGTCCGATGCCATCGAAGTACTCGCCAGAATTTAAGCAAGACGCCGTGAAGTTGGCCGTCGATTCT
>Ga0265295_1004412_pt1 | contig 18982 bp, 16 predicted proteins | sample Munlansysbiofilm_FD_192503 | JGI IMG/M metagenome (GOLD analysis project Ga0265295, IMG submission 192503) | Leachate microbial communities from a municipal landfill in Southern Ontario, Canada - Methane capture system biofilm | ecosystem: Engineered > Solid waste > Landfill > Unclassified ... | reverse complement strand
AGAAAGTAATACATTTCCTTGTTGTCTTCTTTATCTCTAGCAATAAAACTATTTTGGAGTAACTTTAAGCAAGTTTTTGCAAATAATTGTTTTTGGCTTAAATTGAGTTCATCATATTTTTCTAAAATCATTCTTGGTACCCCCTAATTATTTCAAAATCATCTAGATCGAAACGTTTATTGTTTATTTTTTCATAAAGCGGATTTATTGAGTAATCTAGTTCTTCACCGGCATAAACTAAAATATAAAGCAGTCTTACGATTGATTCGTCCGTCATATCATCTCGCAGGATTTCCGAAGCTCTTATTGATGCGTTATGGCGGAAGTAAGTTCTTAAGTACTTAGCGATTACTTCTTCTGAGTAGTTTGTTTCAAACTCACTGTAGAACTCTTCTTGAAGTCTTCTATCTGGAGCTCCGTTATTTTCAACCAAGTACTGTGCATCTGCATGCTTGTATATACCTCTTGGAGTGTAAACGGAACGGCTTGAAAGTTGCTGGTAAGAGTTAATGTTAAATAGTGGAGCTATATCATTTAAAGCTTTGTGTGTTCTGTTTCTTCTAATACTATTACCAGTATATTTAAGGATTCTACTTAATTTCGTGATTACATTCTCATCATCTGATAATAAAAACTTGATCTTAGCGATTGTCGTGTTAACATATACTTTATTTTTATTATCAATCTCATCTATGATGTATGATATTGAGTTGAATATATCGATTATATCATCAATTTTTTTGTTGGCTTTAATTAAAGCGATTTGAGGATTATTCCCATTCTTGATTAAATATTCGTTGGCTATCATTTCCATAACAAGTGGATTTTGTTGGTATTCCTCTAATTTTCTAACAATATCTACTCGGTACTTATTGATATTATCGCTAGTTTTAAGTCTTCTATAGGCATGGTCTACCAATTCTACTTTATAGTTAACCAAGAGGTTGATCAAATCTTTTATTTCGCTATTATCCACAATGGTTCTGATATAATACTTTAATCTGGAATCCAGTTTTCTTATTTCTCTAACGAAAGCTACCGTGTTTTTATAAACTTGATCGATGGTTAAAGCGTATTCGCCGTGATCATTAGACAATAATGAGTAGACGGTGTAAATATAACCTCTAAATTCATGAGCTTCGCTTTCCTCGCCATAATAACTGTCATTAGCAATTTCTTTGAGTGCTTCGATGATTGTTATTGCATAGTCTCTGAAGTTCAGGATTTCTTCATAATCATTATTAACGTCTATATCAATCCATTCGCACTCTTCAAACCTTCTCAAGATTTGATTAGCCCGGTCTCTGTTTGTAATTAAAGAAGAATCGGTCTCTATTTCTTCTGGATTATCTTCTTCTAGTTCTTCTTCTAATGGATTAACGTCTAGATAATCAATAATAGCTTGTCTTGCTATGTTTTTATCAAGACCTAGAATCGATCCCTGTTCGTAGACTTTAAAAAGTTCCATTAAACATGCAACGTATACACGATGATTCTTGCTTGATAAAACACTGAAGAATTGTTTTGGAACAATATCAAATATATTCATAATCTCACATCCTTAACTTTCTCTAAAATATTCGAAATTACCACCAAATAAAGATGATAATGTATTTTCTATTAAAACCCAGTCTTTTCTAAATGCTTTTAGTTCTTTTTTACCTTTTGGAGTGATTTGATAATAACGCCTACTCATGCCTTTTTTGTTTTTACCGGTGTAAGTACTAATTTTTTCATCGTTAAGCAATCGCTTCAAAGCTATATATAGTGATGCTTCAGTAAGTTGAATGTTATTATCGCTGACAAATTCTATTATCTTTGACATTTCATAACCATAACTATCAAATTTTGATAGAATGGAAAGAATAATATAGTCTGTGAAACCACGAATAAATTCACCCGAGTTCGTCATTATCTCACCTCCTTTTTTATACTTAGTTTGTTTATACATTTACTTTTTATATATTGGCGTATTATATCTTTGCTTTTTATACATAGTATGTTTATATTATAACGCTTTGAAAAATTTTTGTAAACAGGTTTTTGATATTTTTTTAACTTTTTTTAATATAATAAAAAAGCAGCCAAATCTGGCTGCTTTTAACTCTTTTATTGTCTTGTAAAATTTGATTTAAAGCGGTCCCACCAGTTCTTTTGGGGAGCTGCTTCATCTTCTACTCTTAATAAATCTTCGAAAACTTTTCTTTGCTGATTATTAAGTTTTTGTGGTGTCACCACTGTAACGATAACATGTTGATCGCCAAGCTGCTTAGTTCTTATATTAGGTGCACCTTTACCTTTTAATCTAAATTTTGATTCTGATTGTGTTCCAGGTGGAATTTTTAACATTACTTGTCCGTATACTGTGTCAACTTTGATTTCAGTTCCTAGTGCTGCTTGCGCAAAAGTCAAAGGAACATTGACAATTATATCGTCACCCTCACGGATAAACTTATCTGATGGTTTAACTTCAAAGACAATATAGAGATCTCCGTTCGGGCCACCATTGGCACCTTTATTACCAAATCCTTCTAGGCGAATCTGCTGACCGGTTTCAATACCTTTAGGAACTCTAATCTCAACTTCTTTGTTAACTCTTTCAACACCTTCGCCATTACAGTTAGAACAAGCTTTGATAAACTCTTTACCTGTTCCTTTACATGTAGGACAAGTTCCTCTTGTTTGAGTTCTTCCGAATAATGTTTGTTGTTCCATAATAACTGTACCGGAACCACCACATTGAGAACATACTTTAATATCCTTTTTACTCTCGGCTCCTAAACCATGGCATACGTGACATTCATCATATACAGGTACTTTAATCTTCTCTGTTTTACCAAAGATAGATTCTTCAAACGTAATGGACATTCTTCTTTGGATATCAGAACCTTTTCTTGGCCTATTTGTCGCTCTAGATGTTGATCTTTGCCCTCCACCGAAGAAAGCACTGAAAATGTCACCAAAATCAAAACCTTCGAATCCGGCACCACCGAATCCTCCGGCTCCAAAGCCACCGTTAGTGGCTTGATGACCAAATTGGTCATACTGGCTTCTTTTTGTTTGATCACTTAAGACATCGTAGGCTTCCTGAACTTCCTTAAATTTAGCTTCAGCATTAGTCTCAGTAGAGACATCTGGATGATATTTTTTAGCTAAACGTCTATAGGCCTTTTTTATTTCATCGTCAGAGGCGGTTTTACTAATGCCTAAGACTTCATAATAATCTCTTTTTTCCATTAAACCACCCCTGACTTAAGATTATAGTTGACCTTAATTTTATACTTCTTTATAATCTGCATCAAAAACATCATCATCTTTCTTATCATCTTCATCGTTTGAAGAATCTGTTTGAGATTGTTGTTGGTTTTGAGTAGCTTGTGTTTCCTTATAAACTCGTTCTGATAATGCTTGTGCTGATTTTTCTAAAGCGTCTTTAGCAGATTTGATTTCATCTAAATCTTCGCCTTTTAGTGCATCTTCTGCCGCTTTGATTTTTGCTTCAGCATCTTTCTTCTCTGTATCTGTGACTTTATCACCTAAGTCAGTCATTGCTTTCTTTGTCATGAAAATCATTTGATCTGCTTCGTTTCTAAGGTCAGCTTCTTCACGTTTCTTCTTGTCTGTTTCAGCGTTTTCTTCAGCTTCTCTTACTAAGCGATCGATTTCGTCATCTGAAAGCGATGAACTTGATTGGATTGTAATTGAGTTTGCTTTTCCTGTAGCTACATTCTTAGCGCTAACATTAACAATACCATTGGCATCAATGTCAAATTTTACTTCGATTTGAGGAATTCCTCTTGGTGCTGGTGGAATATCAGTCAATTGGAAATGACCTAAAGTTTTATTGTCTTTTGCCATTGATCTTTCACCTTGAAGCACATGAATATCTACAGCTGGTTGATTATCCGCTGCTGTTGAGAATACTTGTGATTTTGATGTAGGAATAGTTGTGTTTCTTTCAATAAGTTTTGTGAAAACTCCACCTAGAGTTTCAATACCTAAAGAAAGTGGAGTAACGTCTAATAACAATACGTCTTTAACGTCTCCTTGCAAAACGCCGCCTTGGATTGCTGCACCCATTGCCACAACTTCATCTGGATTAATTGAACGATTTGGCTCTTTGCCAAGAATCTTCTTAACTGCTTCTTGAACTGCAGGTGTTCTTGTTGAACCACCAACCAATAATACTTCATCGATATCTTTAGCCGTCATTTTAGCATCTCTTAGAGCGTTTCTAACCGGTTCTACTGTTCTTTCTACTAAATCAGCTGTTAATTCATTGAATTTAGCTCTGGTTAAAGTTTTTTCTAAATGAACTGGACCACTTGCATTCATTGAAATAAATGGTAGAGAAATAGTGGTTTGAGTAATGCTTGATAGTTCTTTCTTAGCTTTTTCTGCTGCGTCTCTAAGTCTTTGATAAGCCATTTTGTCTTTGCTTAAGTCTACGCTTTGTTCTTTCTTGAACTCAGATACTAACCATTCTACGATTCTTTGGTCGAAATCGTCTCCACCTAGATGATTGTCACCGCTTGTAGAGATAACTTCAAAAGTACCATCGCTTAACTCTAGAATAGAAACGTCGAATGTACCTCCACCTAAGTCATATACTAAAACTGTTTGTTCTTTGCCTTGTTTGTCGATACCATATGCTAAAGCAGCCGCTGTTGGTTCGTTAATAATTCTTTTTACATCTAATCCAGCGATTTTACCTGCATCTTTAGTCGCTTGTCTTTGAGCGTCATTAAAGTAAGCTGGAACTGTGATAACTGCTTCAGTTACTTTTCCACCTAAATAAGCTTCAGCTGACTCTTTTAAGTTTCTTAAAATCATAGCTGAAATTTCTTGTGGTGTATAGTTTTTATTATTGATCTTTACTTTTTCATTAGTTCCCATTTTACGTTTGATTGAATAAACTGTATTTGGGTTAGTGATTACTTGACGTTTTGCAACTTCACCAACTTGGATTTCATCATCTTTAAATGCCACAACTGATGGAGTTGTTCTATTTCCGTCTAAATTTGGAATAATTTTTGCTTCTTTACCTTCCATTACAGATACACATGAATTTGTTGTACCTAAGTCAATACCGATAATTTTCATAATATCTACCTCTTTCTATTCTTCTTTGGTTTCTAAATTTTCTTCTTTAATTTCTTCTGTTGGTTCTTCTTTTAATTCTTCTTCTGGTTTTATATTGATGATGACCAATGTTGGCCTCAATATTCTATCTTTATATTTATAACCTTTTTTGACAACTTTTAAGATTGAATGCTCTCTTTTTTCCGGATCATAATCTTTATCCATCGCTTCATGGATTGTTGGATCAAAGTCGTCACCAACTTTTGATTCAATCATCATTACGCCTTCATCTTTAAGTGCTTGGAACATCATATCTTTGATCATTTTAAATCCATAAAGGAAGTTTTGTAAGTTTTTATCTTCTGTTTGCATATTAAGTGCTTGATCAAAGACTTCTATTGAATCTATTAGCTTATCAGCTAAAGACATACCTGCATATTTACGCTCTCTTTTTAAATCTTCAGTCATTCTTTTCTTATAATTTTCTGTCTCAGCCAGTGCACGATAATATTTGTCTTTAATTGATTGTAGTTCTTCTTGGATTGTTTCTAATTGATCTTCTAATTTATTCTTTTTCTTTCTTTTCGATTTTTCTTCGCTTTTAGTAGTTTCATCAAGCAATTCTTCTTTTTCTTCTTCTACTAAAATCTCTTTTTCATTATCACTCATTTTATTACTCCTCTTCGTATAGTTTTTGAATATGTTTCGCTAAGTATTTCATTAACGGAATTACGCGTCTATAATCCATTCTAGTAGGTCCCACCAATGAAATGGTTCCCTTTTCTCCGTCTACAGTATCATAAGTAGAGGAGATGACAGTACAATCTTGCATGGAAGTAACTTTATTCTCCGTACCAATTTTGACGGAAATGCCTTCTGAATCAGCTTCGACAATTTTGAATATTTCATTATTTTCAATAGTTGAAATGAATTCTCGTAATTTTTGAATATCATTAAATTCTGGTTGATAAAGCATGTTAGATTGCCCGGTTAAATAATATTTTGTTTGAGCAAATTTTGAGAACGCTTCTATAAATGAATCAACTATCGTATCACGATATTTTAAAAGTTCTTTTATATGAGAATGTTGAATTTCATAATGTAATTTTTCTGAAACTTTTGATATTGGGGTATCAACTAACATTTCATTAATTAGGTCGATAACTTTCATTAATTCTTCAGTGTCGATATCTTCTTGAATTGTAATTTGCTTTGACTCAACATAACCAAAATTGGTTATTACAAGAATCAAAGCTTGATGAGAAGTTATTGGTACGAGTTGAACTTTTTTCACTTTGGAATGATAAGCATTTGGCCCTAGGGATATTGCTGTACAGTTTGTTGCCTGAGACAAAAGGTCGATTGCTTCTTTGATTAAAACGTCTCTTTCCGTTTCTTTGTTGCTAAAAAGCTCTTCGAACTCAAAAAAACCATCGGTTTCTTCATCAAGATTCTTAACAATGGTTTCAATATAATATCTGTACCCTTTTTCTGAAGGTACTCTACCTGAAGATGTGTGAGTTTTTTCAATATAACCCAAATCTTCAAGAACTCCCATTTCATTTCTAATTGTAGCTGAAGAAACATTTAACATTTCCGATAAAGTTTTTGAACCAATTGGTTCAGCTGCTTTAACATATTCATCAACAATTAATTTTAAAATCATCTCTTGTCTTTTTGTCAATAAAATCACCCTTTAGCACTCAAACATTTAGAATGCTAATGATATTATACTAAAGGTCTTTAGCAATGTCAAGTCTAGAGTGCTAGTTTTTTTAAAAAAATAAAAAGCCTATAAAGGCTTTTAGTTCAGATTTGAAAAGTATGGATTAACCTGTAAAATCTCCGATAATCTTCCACCTTTACCATGACCTGGATATACCATAGTGTTTTTTGGTAAAGATGACTTGATTTTCTTTAAAGAAGAAAATATTTTTCCGGTATTGCCAGTAGGCAGATCGGTTCTTCCGATACTATCAAAAAATAAAGTATCTCCAGAGAAAAAGTGTTGATTATAAATTATACCTATCGAACCTTTTGTATGACCTGGAAGATGGATTATCTTTAATTCTTCTTTAACAAAATCAATTATATCTCCATCCACTAAAGTTTTGACTTTTATATTTTTTGATAACATAAAATCATGATTGAACATACTAGATAGGTTTAAATTCGGTTGGTAAAGAAAATCAAGTTCTTCTTGACAAATATAAACATTAACAGTTTCATCAATGTCAAGCAGATTGAAATCTTTAATGTGATCGTAGTGTCCATGAGTAAAAATAATACTAACCAATTTAAGATTGTGTCTTTCGAGATGATCAATTATCTCTTTGCCATTAAACCCAGGATCAATAACTAAAGCTTGATTATCTTTGGCTAGTAAATAGGTGTTGACATCCATGTTCTTACTAGCGAATTTTCTAATATTTATCATTTTACTAAATAACACGCTCCAAACATTCCGGCTTCATTTCCTAAAGTCGCTATCTCAAAATTAGTGTGACTAATAAATGGCACTACCAAAGGATAGTAATATTTTTTTATTTTTTCAATAATAAAATTTCCAGCATTCGAAATGCCGCCACCGATAATAAATATATCGGGATTGATGATATAGGTTACTTTCGCTAAAACACGTGCAAGATATTCCATAGATTTGTCAATTATCTCAGTAGCTAGATCATCACCAGCTTTTGCAAAATCAATAACTTTTTTTGCGCTAAACTCAGGATATCTTCTAAGTTTAGAAGGCTTATTTGATTTTCTAAGATACTCTTTTGCAAGTCTGACGATTCCGGTAGCGGAAGCAACCGTTTCAAGACAACCACTTTTTCCACAATTACAATCAAGATTGAATAAATCGTCAATATGTGTATGACCAATCTCGCCAGCAACCCCGTTAATTCCATCGACGACTCTCCCGTCAATAATTACCCCACCGCCGATACCTGTGCCTAAAGTAACCATAAATGCATTGATATATCCGCTTGCGACGCCCTTGTATATTTCACCGGCAGCTGCTAGATTAGCGTCATTAGCAACCCTTACTATGATGTCATCAATTGCTAGCAGTTCTTTAAACTCTTTAACAATGTCTTTTTCGCCCCAACCAAGATTAACACAACTGTAAATCATGTTTTTTGCAACAGGGCCAGGTACACCAATTCCAATACCTCTAATATCTTCAATTGTGAATTTATGCTTTATATAATCAGCTAGCTCAGGCAAGATAAATGAGCCTTTAGAAGTCTTATTTGTCCTAATTGAATCTGTCTGCAACAGATTTCCTTCAAGGTCAAATAAGCCTATTTTGATAGACGTTCCTCCGATATCGATACCTAAATTATATTTTTTCATGAATTACCTCATTTTTAAATAAAGAAAAAGTATCCAATAGGATACCAAATCATACGATTATTTTTTCTCTTTGTGTACAGTTTGTTTGCGACACGTTGGACAGTATTTTTTTACTTCCATTTTATCTGGGTGTGTCTTTTTGTTTTTTGTTAGTTGGTAATTTTCTGAATTACATTCAGTACATTTCAATGTAAATTGAACTCTCATAAACACTCCTCCATTCAATACTATTCTATTCTATAATTTATGACTTAAAAAATCAAGCATTTTTGACTTCAAATCAGTAATAAATTTTATTTGCCTGATTATACAATATATTATTTGTGAAAAATAATACGCCGCTATGTTTAGCAGCGTATATTAATTTAAATCACTCTAACTCTATTAACGCCTTCAATGTTTCTAAGTGCTTCAATCAAAGTTTCTGAAATATCAACTTTTAAGTCAGTAGCATAATATGCATAATCGCCTTTGACCTTAGAAACCTTATGAGTTATATAATCTTCTAAACTTGAGAAAATTTTTTCGATTTCTCTAGCGATTGAAGGTTGGTTTTTAGCTAAAACAATGATTCTGGCCTTATCAGTCAGATTATCTAATTTAACATTAGGATAATTTACCGAATTAATGATTTCACCCTTTTCAACATAACCCATTAATTGTTTAACAGCCATTATTGCACAATTGTCTTCTGACTCTTCTGTAGAAGCTCCTAAATGTGGAAACGCGATTACATTTTCTAGGTTAGCCACAAAGTGATTAGGGAAATCAGTAACATATTTCTTTACTATTTTACTATCGATTGCTTCTTTCAAGTCCTCATTATGAACCAACAGGTCTCTAGCGAAGTTAAGTAATACAACGCCTGGTTTAAGTTGAGCGAAAACGGACTTGTTAATCATTTCTTTTGTAGAATCTAATAAAGGTAAATGTAAGGAAATGAAGTCTGCTAAAGGATATGATTCCTCTAAAACATTGTTTATTTCAATATCATGATTTAAAAGAGCTCTAGCTTCATCAGATAAATAAGGATCATAACCAATTACCTTAAGACCTAAATCGCTGGCAGCATTCGCTACTTTACCGCCAATTGCGCCTAGACCAATCACTAAAATAGTCTTACCAAGGATTTCAGTTCCACCGAATGCACTCTTAGCTTTTTCAATAGATTTAAGAATATCTTGGTCTTGTTTATTGTTTCTTACCCAATCTATACCGCCAACCAAATCACGCGCTGACATTAACATTCCGGCGATAACCAGTTCTTTTACCCCATTGCTATTAGCTCCAGGAGTATTGAAAACTACAACTCCTGCATCCGCCATTTTATCTAGAGGAATATTGTTCACACCTGCTCCAGCTCTAGCTACAGCTAAAAGGCTGTCGCTTATCGGTTGTTCAAGCATATTGAAACTTCTGACTAATATCAATTCAGCATTCTCTGCTTTTTCAGTCAATTCATACTTAGAAGTGAAATTATTTAATCCTAAAGGAGATATTTTATTTAAACAACTAACTTTCATTTAGGACCTTCCTTTCGAAATCGCCCATAAACTTAACTAAAGTTTTTACACCTTCTAAAGGCATTGCATTATAAATAGAAGCTCTCATACCGCCGACAGAACGGTGACCTTTTAGATTGACTAAACCAGCTTGAGTCGCTTCTTTTATGAAACGATCATTGATTTCTTCACTATCAGTTACAAATGTAACATTCATTAATGAACGGTCTTTTTTTGCGACTGTGCCTTTAAATAGTTTTGAGTTATCAAGGAAGTCATATAATAGATTAGCTTTTTCCAAATTCCTTTTATACATTTCTTCAACTCCACCATTGGCAAGCAAGTGTTTGAAAACTAGACCGCAAATGTAGATACCATAAGTAGGAGGTGTATTGTATAAAGAATCTTTGTCCGCATGAATCTTGTAACTTAACATTGTAGGACAAAACTCAGGAAGATTATCTGTAAGAAGGTCTTCTCTGATAATAACGATAGTAGTACCAGCTGGTCCGATATTCTTTTGCGCCCCGGCAAATATAAGCGCAAATTTCGTAACGTCAAAAGGTTCACTTAAAATGTTGGATGACATATCTGAAACAAGATCTTTTCCTTGAGTATCTGGAAGTTCAGTGAATCTAGTTCCATAGATAGTATTATTCTGACAAATATATACATAGTCAGCGTCGGAACTAACTTTTAAGTTTGATAGTTCAGGTATGTAAGTGAAGTTTTTATCTTCTGAACTAGCAATCTTATTAGCCTTTAAGTATTTTGCACCTTCTTTTACAGCTTTTTTAGCCCATTCTCCAGTGATTATGTAATCAGCGACTTTATTCTTCATTAAGTTGATCGGAACCATAGAAAATTGTAAATGTCCGCCACCTTGAAGGAATAAAACTTTGTAATTGTTAGGGATATTCATTAATTTTCTTAAATCCGCTTCAGCGTCTTTAATGATTTTGTCATACACTTTTGAACGGTGTGACATTTCCATAACGCCCATTCCACTATTTTCATAGTTAAGCATTTGATCAGCAGCTATTTTTAATACTTCTTCTGGCAATACTGCAGGTCCAGCTGAGAAATTCCAAACTCTTTCCATAACTTTCACCTCTTTATAATATTTTTTTACCTTCTAGATAATAACGTTTTTCTTCAGCTTCTCCTAATGAGAATGATTTTCGTGGAAGAACTCCATTTTCTCTGATATAAGGTAATAATTTTTCTCTTTCTAATGCCGGCATGGTTATACCAACACAATCATTGTTATTTTTTACTATTTTTCTTAAACTGTCGATTCCATGAACAAAATCGATTTCTACAAATTTATTTTTTTCTAAATACTCATCAAGAATCTCTTGAATTTCTTTAATTGCTATAAATGGATTCTCTGGAACATCAATTGTTATTGTTTGATCATTGTAAAAGACATCTAGTTTACCATTGCCTTGAAGACGGTTTTCCAAAATGCGTACTAAAGAAAGGTCAACATTAAACAAAACTCGATGGATTGGTTCAAAAGTCAAACCTTCGTCATAAAGACTGATAAGTTCCACCAAAGCGTAACGAGCTGGATGATTTAACATCTCTACATCAGAAAGATTCTTCTTGATGTTTTCCCAGCACACTTTAGCTGATGCTAATGAATGATTACCGTCGCCGACAATTAGGTTCAAATCGTTAGGTAATTTTTCAATCTCGTCGATTATCGGTTTAGTATCTTTGATCTCATAACCTTTGATGTAACCACCATTCATGTTAAGTTTGAAATCATATAGTTTTTTGTAGCTTTTACGATTTTTATATAGTTTTGTGATGATTTCTTTGCCTTGATCATCTAAAAGCACTAGTACATGTGGTAATTCGATCGGTGCATTTTCTCTGATTTGTACACGAGGAGGGATTCTTTCTGGTACTGTTTTTTCAGTAGCCGCAATTTTTCCTTTTTTTCCTGGTTCATATTCATATGCTTCTAAATCAATCGCAAGAACTAACCCTAGTCTTCTTTCTACAAAAGGCGTTTTTCTTTCCACAAGAATAAACCCTTCATGCTCTTCGAAAAGACTATTTTTCAAGTATAGGTCCATGTTGTCATTGACTCTACTTATCTTATGCTTCATTTCGCTATCTAAATAAGCTTCAGGCAAAATCAAATGATATGTTGAAGGCACATTATCAACATAAGATTTAAGTTTATCCCAATATTCTGGTTCCGAAGTAAACTGATCACAGGCAATTACTGCCCATTTTTCCTTATTTATGGATTCAATAGGCAGTAAGATTTTCGGGGTGACAACAACGCTCATTAAACGATACCTTGTTCCATCATCGCATGATAAACACGCATAAATCCAGCGATATTAGCACCTACTACTAGGTTACGATGATCGGTATACTTTCTAGCTTCAGTATAAGCTTTTTTAAATATTTCAGCCATGATTGCTTGTAATTTCTCGTCTACTTCTTCATAAGTCCAAGGATAATGCATAGCGTTTTGAGTCATTTCTAATCCAGAAACAGCTACTCCACCTGCATTAGCAGCTTTTCCAGGAGCGAATAGAATGTCTGCGTGTTGTAGATATTTCGTTGCTTCAATTGTTGTTGGCATATTTGCACCTTCAGCTACTAAGAAGCATCCGTTTTCAACCAAAGCTTGAGCAGCTTCTAAAGGAAGTTCGTTTTGCGTAGCACAAGGAAGTGCGATATCACAAGGAACATTCCAAATGTTGCTTGGTTTTGAATCATAAGTTGCTGATGGGCGATATTGTAAGTACTCTGTTGAAAACTCAGGAGCTTTTGCAGTTAACATTTTAACGATATTTAAATCCAATCCGTTTGGATCGTATACAAAACCATTAATATCTGATAAAGCGATAACCTTAGCACCCATTTCTTGTGCTTTTAATGCTGCATGCATACCAACTTTACCTGAGCCAGAAATAATTATTCTCTTTCCTTCAACTGTATCGTTACGATAAACCTTCATCATTTCTCTTACAAAATAAAGTACTCCATGACCAGTAGCTTCAGCTCTACCTAAAGATCCACCATAAGAGATACCTTTACCAGTTAAAACTCCAGTATTTTCGTTTCTGATTTTTCTATACATTCCATATAGATAACCGATTTCTCTATAGCCAACACCAATATCTCCAGCAGGCACGTCAGTATCAGCACCAATGTGACGATACATTTCAAGCATAAAGTTCTGGCAAAAACGCATGATTTCGTTGTCTGAACGTCCGCGAGGATTAAAGTCAGAACCACCTTTACCGCCACCCAAAGGAAGTCCGGTTAAAGCATTCTTGAAAGTTTGTTCAAACCCTAAAAATTTTAGGATAGATTCGTTAACAGATGGATGGAAACGTATTCCGCCTTTATAAGGTCCGATTGCAGAGTTAAATTGAACTCTGTATCCACGGTTTACATTAACCTTACCTTCATCATCAATCCAAGTAACACGGAACTTAACGATTCTTTCCGGTTCGATAATTCTTTCCATAATACCAAACTTACGGATATTAGGATCGTTTTCAACGATGAAACTCATCGCTTCAAAAAATTCTTCAACTGCTTGAAGATATTCTGCTTGAGAACTATTTCTTTCCTTTGTAATTTCAAACAGATTATTTAAGTACTCATTTGTAAACAATTTATTCGCCTCACTTCTTATATTTTTTTTCGATTTATATCAAATCGATTGTCATCATTCGTAAAAAAAAGCATGGAAAATGCTAATAAATCTTTCCTAAAAACGCTCTTTACTAATCACTTTTTATAGTGTGATTATTACAATATAAATTATACAATGAAAGCGCTTTTAAAACAAGGGTTAATTTCCTTTTTTTATTAATAGCAAATTTATTAAATTTTAATAAAATTATTTTCTATAAAAAGCAAAAAAGCGAGTAAAAACTCGCTCTTTTATTCAATTATAGTAATCCAACCTTCAGGAGCCTCGATGTCACCAAAGTATATTCCTAGTAGTGTGTCATAAAGTTTACGGGTTATCGGTCCAACTTCTGTTTCACTGTAGAATACATGTTTTGAATCATTGTAATCGATTCTTCCGATAGGTGTTATAGCTGCAGCTGTACCACAAGCTCCAGCCTCTTTAAGTTCATCAAGATTATCGATATAAACATCGCGAACCTCAGTTTTTAATCCTAGATAATGTTCAGCGATGTATAATAAACTTTTTTTGGTAATACTTGGCAATATGCTTGTTGAATTTGGAGTCACAAAAACATTATCTTTGGTAATACCAAAGAAGTTCGCTGCTCCAACTTCATCAATTTTTGTATGTGTTAATGGATCTAAATAAATACAGTCAGCATATCCTAACTCTTGCGCATGTTCGTGACTCATTAAACTAGCTGCGTAATTCCCGCCGACTTTTACTCTACCGGTTCCGTTTGGTGCTGCACGATCTTTATCGGTTACGATAAAATTCACTGGTGCTAATCCACTTCTAAAATAACTTCCAACAGGTGAAGCTAGGACTCCAAAAATATATTCAGGAGCTGGTCTTACTCCCAGATTTCTTCCTACCCCGATTATATATGGTCTTAAATATAAAGAAGCACCATATCCATACGGCGGAATTAAATCTTTATTAGCTTCTACTACCCGTTTGACTGCATCGATGAATTTCTCTGTCGGAACTTTTGGCATCAGAATTCTTTCACATGAGGTCTCTAATCTTTTCGCATTTTCATCCATTCTAAAAATTTGAATTTTTCCGTCTTTTCGACGGTAAGCCTTTAATCCTTCAAAAGCTTCTTGCCCGTAATGTAGACAAGTTGAATATGCGGAAATAGTAATTGTATCTTCTTTTTGTAATACCCCGTCATCCCATTTACCATCTTTAAAGTAAGAAATGTAATTTGCGTTGACGTCTCTAACTTTGAAACCTAAATTTTTGTAATCAATATCAGTCAAAACTCTACCTCCATAATATTAGACATCACTAATATTATAAACGATGTAAGCCCTTACTTCAACCCTAAAAAACTTGTTATTGTACTTTTCTTTATGTTTATTTTTTTATTTGATGAAGTTTAGGTAATTATGCAGGCATAGATTAAGAAAAATTCTTTTTTTACTGAATTTTTACCTTTGATTTAATGATTAAAAAGTCAAAAATATATAATATTTGCGGCAATAATACCAATACGAAAAGCATAGACACAAAAGCACCGACTGCAATCAATAAGCCAATCTGGGCAATTGAGTTTATTGAGGATATTAACGCTAAGGCCAAACCAGCTATGATAAACAACATTGCAGAAGTAACTATTGAAGGTGTAGATTCCAAAGAAGCTTTTTTAATTGATTCATTCTTACCAAAGTTTTCTCGCATTTCTAAGTATCTTTTTGAGAATAAGATTGCATAATCAATTGTAGCCCCCAATAAAATCGCATTAACTATTAAATAAGCTAAGAAGACTTGATCTTGACTAAAGAGATTTAAGATGCTCATCGATAAGAAAACTGCAGTTTCTATTACAATAATCAGAATTGTTGGTATTAAGAGATTTTTGAAACTAAAGAAGATAATAACCATAACTGAAATAATAGCTAAAATCAACACAATTGTGAAATCTCTAAGAATAATATCTTTTATCTCATATGAAATTGCTGTTTCTCCTAAGATATGGCTATTGTTTGGAGCCTGAGTTTCAATGATATCTCTAATTTCCTCATATTGTGTAAAGCTTAGATCTGATTCGATATCAGAATCGATATTAAGGTTAATCAAAGCATAGTTTTCTGAGTAGAGATTTTCAGTAATTAGTTGTAAAGTCTCTGGGTCCTGAATTATGCTTTTATAATATATCCCGGCTTCAATGTTTTTTATATAATCTAGATTTGCTAATTCTTGATAGATAGCGCCTTCAGCTAAATCGTTTTTTTCAATAAGTATATAATAAGTATTCTTCAAACCAAACTCATTGTCGATAAACGTACTGTCTTCATAGTAACTTGTTCCTTCTGATGCTGAGAAACTGTTAACCCCATATGTGAATGAATTCTGAGTTTGAAAGTAAACTAAAGGTGCGATGATTAAACCTAAAAAAACTAAATAAACATAGCGAAACTTTTTTTGTTTTTCAGCAAATCTCGCAAACCAGGTGAAATCTATAAGTTTACTCTTTGTTTTGGTTTTATCGATTAATTTTGCAAAAAAGCTTACCAAGACCGGTAAGAGAATCAAAGTTGTTAATAGACTTATCAATATTGCTTTTGCGAAAACCAATCCGATATCTAGTCCAATACTAAATCTCATAATGATTAAAGCTAAAAAACTTACCATAGTAGTAAAGGCTGATGCAATGACTGGTCTGTGAATCTTCTTTAATGCTAGTTTAATAGCTTGTTTTGGAGTAACATCAGGATTTTTTCTTTCTGAGTGGTATGAGTGCATCGTGAAAATAATATAATCAAGCGATATGGCAAGTTGCAACGCGATTGCCATTGACTGAGTTATATAAGATATGTTTGGTAATATCGCGTTTGTGCCTAGATTAATAATAATTGATACTCCTGCTACTATAACAAAGATTATAATATCGAATAAAGACTTGCTGAAAAGAAGCAATACAATCATTATTAAAGGGATGATAACAATGGTTATCAGAGTTGTTTCTTGATTTATTGTATTTCTTGTAAAAATATTGCTAGCAGCTTCGCCTTTGATGAATACCTCATAATCACCAGATTCGAAATGTTGTTTGATTGTATTTAGGGTTTCTTCAGTTAACGGATCAGAAGCTTTGGTATTGAAGATTACTTGATAAAGAACGTAATTATCACTAATATATTCGTGATAAAGATTTTGGATATTAAGTTTTTCCTGTTCTGGAAAATTTTCAGATATTTCATATAAAGCTTCTGGAAAAGTTAATCCTTGCTGTAATAATGTATTAAGATAAAAGTCTAGTGCTTGCTGCTGTTCTGTCGGTAAGTTAGATTTAATGATTGAGTAGGTTAGTTCATTCAGATAAGTGTCGATAAACACGACATCTTTCACGTTCTCTAGACTCATTAAATAGTTTTTTTCAGTTAAGGCTTGGTTTATACTATTAGTATTAATTGCAATATAACTGTTAGAAAAGGTACCAAACTCTAAGTCTAAGGTTTCAATTCCCTCTGCTATTTCAGAATCCTTCGGAAGGTATTCGCTCAAGTCATAATTGATTTTTACTTTTGTGATTAAAAAGCCGGAAACTCCTACTAAACATGCAAAAAAAGCAATGATTAGCCATCTCTTCATAATTTTTCACCTCATTTTCTTCTCTCTTAATTATAATATAGGCTAATATTGTGTTTTTTTAATGTCGTTTAAATGAAAAATGAATGATTTTTCATTTTTAGAAAAATCATTCACTGATTACTACTACTTTTCCCGTCAAGCCATCAATCACTAAATAATCGTTTGGCATAATCTTTGCTGTATCAAATCCTAAACCGATAACCACTGGTAGATTTTTTGATTTAGCAATGATGATTCCGTGAGAGAACATTGTACCTTTTTTAACGATTATCCCTTTTAGAAAGTCTTGAGGATAGTCATAGATTGTTGTGGGTAATAGTTCATCACAGATAAGAATAAAGTTTTTATTTATCGACTTAAGTTGTTTTTGCTTTTTAATGTTATCCAATAATCGGTTGAATACGTCTTCTACATCTAGAGCTTTAGAACTGAAGACTTCATTTTCCATCGCTTGAAACTGATTATAATACTGGTCTTGTACGATTCTTATTGCATTTAATAGGTCTTCACCATTATCTATTTCTTGATAGATCTTTTTATTTACTTCTGTATCTTCTAACATCATTTTATGGGCACATAGAATGTCTTCTTCTTCGTCTTCATTGCACATTTCTACTAATGTGTCAATTTCAGCTAAAGCTAATTCTTTAATTTGATCATACAAATCTTTAGCTTCGTCACCATAAAATTTTTCATTGATTTTACCTGAGATTTTTTTATGAATCACAGCTATGCCGCTACCTTTACCATTAGTAGCGCCAACACCTTGGAAACTTAACATAAAGTTCACCTCTTTGACTATATTTTACCATATCTAATGATAAATAAAGGTGATAATTCTTAAAATTTAATCGTTAATATAGTATAATAGACTTAAATTGGTAATACGAGGTAAAGTAGATGTACACAAGAGAAAAGACAAAGAAAATTAGAATTGGTAACTTGACAATTGGCGGTGATAACACCGTTGTTATCCAATCAATGACCAATACTAAAACTAAAGATGTTGAAGCAACCGTCAAACAGATTCTTGCTTTAGAGAATGTAGGATGTCAAATTGTTCGGGTTGCTGTTTTAAATATGGAAGATGCTTTAGCGCTAAAAGAAATTAAAGAAAGAATAAATATACCGCTAGTAGCGGATATTCATTTTGATTATCGTTTAGCTTTAGAGGCAATCAAAGCAGGTGTTGATAAGATTAGAATTAATCCGGGAAACATCGGTGACGAAGATAAAATAAAGCAAGTTGTTGACGCTTGCAAGGAAAAAAATATATCTATTAGAATCGGAATCAATTCTGGTTCGATTGAAAAACATATTTTAGAGAAGTATCATAAACCAACACCTGAAGCGATGGTAGCTTCTGCTAAATATCATGTGGAGTTATTAGAAAAGTTTGGTTTTACTGATATTTTAATTTCGCTTAAGTCCTCAAGTGTTGAAGATACCATTAGAGCTAATCTTTTAGCGGCTGAGGTTTTCCCGTATCCGCTGCACCTTGGAGTTACTGAAGCAGGTACTGTTTTTGGTGGAACGATTGCTTCTTCAATCGGACTTGGAACCCTTCTTTATAATGGCATCGGTTCAACAATCAGGGTTTCATTGACTGCTGATCCAGTTGAAGAAATAAGAGTCGCAAAAGAGATTTTAAGCAATCTTAAATTATATAAGAAGCCAAAACTGGTATCATGTCCTACTTGCGGAAGAATTCAGTATGACATGATTCCGATTGTTACAGAAATTGAAAAGTTTTTAGAAACGA
>Ga0265295_1004411_pt1 | contig 18987 bp, 19 predicted proteins | sample Munlansysbiofilm_FD_192503 | JGI IMG/M metagenome (GOLD analysis project Ga0265295, IMG submission 192503) | Leachate microbial communities from a municipal landfill in Southern Ontario, Canada - Methane capture system biofilm | ecosystem: Engineered > Solid waste > Landfill > Unclassified ... | reverse complement strand
TTGGCATCATGCGTGCCATATACTCGATCAATTCACTCTGAGGAGTGATGGGATAGGCGAAATACAATCTGCAACCACTGCGAATAGCAGCTTCCGCTACAGCTTCATTTCCTTTCATTAATATCTTAGCCATATCTTCCTCACTTCTCAACCGTTATTGCCACATCGGGGCAGGTTACATAGCACATCTTACAGGCGATGCACTGATCTTGCGCAAAACATTCTGCATAGTGGTAGCCTTTGGCATTGATGTTTTCCGAAAAGCGTATAATCTTTTTCGGGCAGGCAGCAATGCATAAGCCACATCCTTTACAGTAGTTTGGGTCAACCGTCATTCTTGGCATGGTTGTACTCCTTAAGAATTATTTTCTCTGTAGTGATAGCTATAATTTACTCGGAAATCTGTCAACACATTTCCGCTTTTGAGGTATTCTTCTCTGTGAAGGAGGCAAAAAGGTGGGCAAACCAGGGCCAGATTCCCGGCTGGCTGTCCCCGGTGGGTTCGACTTGCTTTGAACGCAATTTCGACTCGAGTTGACTTAGATGTTCGAGTCATCTCAAGTTGAAAACATGTTAGAAGCAAATTGAAGGCACAAGGGTAAGTCCGGTAGGACGAAAGGCGCATGCCAATAGCCCAGCAGGTGACTGCTGGGGTGGCTCGCAGAAAATACACCGAGTCCGGAACGCAGTGAAGGACGACACAAAAGAAAACTATAATTGAATACACGCTTGAAAGCACCGTCAGAAAACTTCAAAGGCTGAAAATGGTGGTGCACTTTAAACTGCCATAAGTGGTGCACTTTTGAATTCCGTTAAAATGTTGGAAACTGGTTAGCATGTACTGGTTAACATGTATATGGAAGTCCGGTAGGACGACAGGCGAATGCCTTTAGCCCAGCAGGTGACTGCTGGGGTGGCGGGTAGATAGATTCATTGAGTCCGGAGCGTAGTGGAGGACGACACCTAAAAGAAACAAATATTATGAATCTTCCCCAACCTGTACGCCGATAAGTAGGTTCAATTTTGTGTCTGTTCAGAGGGGAAAACACATAATGAATGTTGATACTGGTGAAACTGTGTACCATAATTACTTCCTTAGGTGTCGTCCTTACGGACTCATTTTGTTTTCGTTAATTGTTATATGTAGGGGTTTATTCATTTATCGGTGCCTCAAGTGTCGTCCTACCGGACTCTTTTCCTGATTTACCGTCTCCCCAGCAGTCACCTGCTGGGCTATTGGCATTCGCCTTTCGTCCTAACGGACTGGTAAGAGGACGGCACCTAAGATAGCGATAAAATATCCACATCCAAGGTTCTCATCATACATTCCCTAAAACTATTGGTCTTGATTCATATCATGTTTCCCCAGCAAGGCTCTAAACTCATCTTCGACAGTTCATGATTTATGATGCTCTTCCTGATTGTGAATGTATTTTACGACTGTTTTGAGCATGGAATATGAACAGGAAAATGCACCATATCCCTCCTGCCAGGCAAAACGGCACAAGCTATCGGGAAGGGCATTCAGATGACGGGAACTATTGGCTTTGACCTTTTGCACCAGTTCTGCCACCGATAGTTTTCCCGGAATATTTAGCAAAAGATGAACATGGTCCGGCATTACATAGGAAGCCAGGACTTGGCAATTCAGGTTTTGACAGATTCCGCCAATGTAATTATTGAGGTTTTTTCGTTGCTCTGGAGACTCAATTATGTGTCTGTTCAGAGGGGAAAACACATAATGAATATTGATACTGGTGAAACTGTGTGCCATCATTCCTTCCTTAGGTATCGTCCTACCGGACTCTTTTCGGTTGGGTACCCGTCACCCCAGCAGTCACCTGCTGGGCTATTGGCATTCGCCTTTCGTCCTAACGGACTTTTAAACATCGCAACATAAAGTGCAAAGCACGTTAGCGTTTGATCGGCAAGGCACAATAGAGTGGGTAGCACGTCAACCGCTTGTCGGCTTAGCCCAGCAGGTGACTGCTGGGGTGGCTGGCAGACGATACATTGAGTCCAGAACATAGTGCAGGACGACACCTTGCTACCACATCTATTCCAATTCCCATTCCAACTTTCTTTCCCATCATCACATCCCCATCACCCGCTCCCATTCCCTCAGCCACTCCGGTGAACCTTGCCTGATCTCCTGGGCTCTAATTCTATCATTCGTCACCCAGGGCGAGAGCGGAACATCGATCAAGGCTGCAGGCAGCATAGCTTTCTGGTTGACGGGGAAAAGTCCCAATTTATAGATAATCATCTTTTGTGCAGAAGGGGAGAGCATATAATCCGCGAAGGCTGCGGCCAGGGTGGGATTGCTGCTGTTTTTATGGATGCCCATGCCTTCGGTGTACATAAAGCTGCCTTCGTCAAACATGGCAAAATCCAGATTTGCGGAGTCTTCAGAGATCTCTTTTTGCCAGCCCGGCCAGGTGGAAAGTCCCAGCAGCAGCGTGCTTTCACCTGTTTTGAGCGCAGAGATGGCTTCAGCGGAAGTATCGTATTGGCGATAGACATTTTTGCGGAGTGCCCTCAGCACTTGGGTGTAGCCATCAGCTCCAAAAAGGGAGACGATCCAGTGAATTGTAGCCCTTCCCGGGCCCGAATACTTCGGACTCAGCACGGCAAGCTGTTTTAGATACCGGCCATCCTGCAACTGGCCAAAAGATTTCGGTGGCTGGGTCAAAAAGCTATTGTAGATCACACTGAGATAGGAAAAACCATAGGGGATCAAACGCGAGGGCTGCCCGGAAAAGACCTCCCTGGAAAGGGCATCTTTATGAGTAGGTGAAAAAGGTACAAAGAAATCCTTGAGGCTATCCGAGAGGGCAAAAGAATCCGGCAAACCAAAGACGATATCGATGCTATCCGGCTGGCTGGATATAGCTTGAATCAATAAAATAAGATCATCAAAAAGCCTGAGCTCCACGCTGCAATTCTGCTCTTTGCAAAAATCTTCGAGCACGCTTCTCTGTAGGCCCGAGCTGCGAAACTGCATAGTGGCATATAGCCTTAGCACACCGCCGGCATCGCTTTGCTGGGGAGTTTGATCTTTCTGGCCAGTAGGAGTGCAAGCCATTAGCAAAAGCAGTGGCAGGAAGATCAGCCAGCGCAGCTTACATCGCCCCAAAGAGCACCCAGGCCACGATGAAATCCATGATCAGAATAGCCACAGAGCTATAGACCACAGTCTGAGTGGTGGAACGGCCCACTCCCTCGGCCCCACCAAAGCTGCGGTCACCAAAATAGCAGGCCAGCGAGGTGATAATAAAGCCAAAAACCACAGACTTCAGCAGCCCGCTCCACAGATCGAAGGGCTCAAAATAGGCCCGCATATTGGTAAAAAAAGTGTGAGGATGCAAGCCATAGCGAATATAAGAGAAATACCAGGCACAGATGATGCCCACCGCATTGGCAAAGATAGTGATGAGCGGAAAGGCAATCACGCCGGCCAGAATGCGGGGCATATACAGAAATTCGTGGGGGGAGATATTCATGCTGTGCAGGGCATCGATCTGTTCGCTGACCTTCATGGTGCCGATCTCAGCGGCCATGGCGGCCCCTACTTTGCCGGTCAAAACCAGGCCTGTGAGCACCGGTGCCAGCTCGATCATGGTAGATTTTCCGATCAAAACGCTGAGCAGATTGAGCGGGATATAGCCCTTGGATTGATACACGGCTTGCAAGGCGGTGACCAGTCCGGTAAAAGCCGCGGTGAGGAAGATCAAAAAGAGCGAATCGTAGCCTATGCGCTTGAATTGGATCAGGAATTCCAGCCGGCGGCGGGGCAAAGCGGCCAGGCCGGCCAGGCTTTTGCCTACGAATATGCTGTATTCGCCTATTCCCGCCAGAATGTCTGAAATCATTTTCGCTCTTCTGTGGTAGAATCCAGGGCGCGGAAGAGGGTGAATTCTTTTTCAAAACCAAGCTCTACGCGACCAGTGCCGCCATGCCGGTTTTTCCCGATGATGATTTCAGCGATGCCGGGCTTTTCGGTGGTATCTGGGTTATAATAATCGTCACGATAGATAAACATCACCAAGTCAGCATCTTGCTCGATAGCACCGGATTCCCTAAGGTCTGCCAGGCGGGGGCGTTTATCCTCGCGGTTTTCCAGCATCCTATTTAGCTGCGAGAGAGCGATCACGGGAATCTTCATGTCTTTGGCCAGCACCTTCATGGCGCGGGAGATTTCGGAGATTTCCTGCTGACGGTTGTCGCGATCTTTGCTCAGCCCCATGAGCTGCAGATAGTCTATGAGGATCAGATCCAGCCCGCCTATTTCTGCAGACAGCCGTCTGGTCTTGGCTCTGATATCCAGGGGAGTATTGGTGCCGGATTCATCTATGTAAATATGTTTGGTGCTAAGCACTTCCGAGGCCTGCATAATGCGGATCAGCTTTTCTTCGTTCATGCCATAGCCTTTGAGCATGCTGTCCATATTCACCTCAGAAGCGGAGGAAAACATCCTCATAATCACTTCATCAGCACCCATTTCCATGGTGAAAACGGCAACCTTCTTTTTGAGATTCACTGCGGCATGCGAGGCGATATTTAGTGCCAGAGAAGTCTTACCCATGGCGGGACGCGCGGCAATGATGATGAATTGCCCAGGCCTGAATCCACCGGTGAGATGATCCAGATCGCCAAATCCGCTGCCAATCCCCGTCATGGGAACCTTGGTGGAAGCGATCTGATCGATATTGTGCAGCACCTCAGCCGAGATCTGATCTATCTTCACAAAGCCTTGGTGCTGAGGCAGCTCGGCGATGGCAAAGATGGCTTGCTCCGCTTCATCCACTATGGTTTTGACATCTGAGGTGGAGCTGTAACAAGATTCTATAATCCCATTGCTGGCCATGATCAGATGCCGTAGCAGAGCCTGTTCGGTGACGATATTGATGTGGTAATCGAAATTGGCACTGGAGACCACAAAATCCGCAATCTCATTGATATAAGGGATGCCGCCGATCTTTTCCAAATGGTTATTGCGTTCCAGACGGTTGATCAGAGTAAGCGGATCCACCTCAATGCCGTCGTTGAAAAGCTCACAGATATTGCGAAAAACCAGCTTATGCGCCAGACGGTAAAAGTAGGCCTCTTTCAGCTTTTCGATGCCTTTGCTCACCACATCGCTATCGATAATCATGGCCGAAAGCACGGCAGCTTCGGCGTTGATATCCGCAGGCAGCTTCCGCTCGGAGATGGAGGCGACTTCTTCGGTCTTTTTGCTGGCCATCAAGTGCTCCTGTGCATCTTTTGTTGGAATGCTTCAATCACCGCGGTGGGTACAAAATCCTTCAGATCGGCATTGAGCTCCGCCAATTGCCTGATCATGGAAGATGATAGATACATATAGCGCAGGCTGGGAACCAAAAACATGGTCTCTATATACGCACTGAGCTTGACGTTATGCAGGGCCAGGGAAAGTTCATATTCAAAATCCGATACCGCTCTGAGCCCACGGATCAACAGCTTGCAATCCTGCTCTTTGGCAAAATCCACTACCAGGCCTTTGTAGCTGATGACCCGCACATTTTCCAGATGCTGGCAGGATTTTTGGCACATATCCACCCGCTCGCTCAGGCTGAAGTAATTCTCTTTGGCAGTATAATCTGCCACTCCCAAGATTACCTCGTCAAAGATCCTGGCGGCTTTTTCCAGAATGTTCAGATGCCCCAGCGAGATGGGATCAAAGGTGCCAGGATAGATGGCCTTCATGTGCGGGCACTCAGGATTTCTTCGATTTCAGAGATCTCTTTGGGGATGTTTTGTGAAAGCACGCAATAGCCTTCTTCTGTAACCAGGACATCGTCCTCAATGCGCACTCCCAGCTTTTCTTCCGGCAGGTAGATTCCGGGTTCCACCGTGATCACATTACCGGGCTCCAGAACGGCGTCCCGGCCTCCCAGATCGTGTGTATCCATGCCCAGGAAATGTCCCAGGCCGTGCATATAGTACTTGCTCACATCAGCAGCATTTTCCAAAAGTCCCAAAGCCACCAGTTCTTCACCGATGATCTCTCTGCTCTTCAAATGCAAATCCAGGAGCCTTACCCCAGGGGCGATCATGCTGGTGATCTCTTTATTAGTCTTCAGCACAATAGAATAGATCTCTTTCTGCCGCGCACTGAATGTCCCGCTGATGGGGAAACAGCGGGTGATATCGGCAGAGTAATTCATATAATCTGCACCCACGTCCATTAGCACCAATTGCCCGGCTTCGATCTGGCATTCATTCTTGTCATAATGCAGGGTAGCGGCATTCCCGCCTGCAGCGATGATGGGGGTAAAACCCCAATTTTTGAGCCCGGATTTCTGGATACGGTAAAAGAGCATGGCTTCAAGCTCGTATTCAAACATGCCGACGCGGGCAGCCTCCCAGATATCAATGATGCCCTTGCCGGTAACATCTATAGCGCGTTGCAATTGCTGTATTTCCCAGTCGCTTTTTTGCTTGCGCAGGGGGGTGATAATCTCAGAGATATCTTTGATGCAGATCTGGGGATAGCGCTCCCGCACAGGCATCAGGCGAAACATGGCATAAGAGAGCGGCCTTGAGAGCTCCAGACTGCCAATATTGGCGTGGATCAGCTCTATCGCAGGGCAAAAGCTGCCCAGAACGCCTTCAAATTCATCCAGATACTTCATTGCTTTGATGCCGCTGATTTCAGCCGCGGTGGCCAGATCCATCATCTTGCCTTCCCAGACTTCACGTTCGGGAATGCCGCGTTGGATAAAGAGATATTCCACATTGCCTTTACTGCTTTTCATGCCAAAATAGATGGCATCGGGGATGTTTAAACCCGTGAGATATAAAAAGTTATTCTCTTGCTTAAATTTCTCCAGCTTACCTACAGAGGCAGCAAAGAGCACTATGGCTTCATTCTCTTGCAACGAAGCAAGCAGTTTTTCACGACGGGGCATGGTGATTTCGCGATTCATTTTATACTCCTAAATTATCTTATAGTTCAAAAATCCATTTTCTAAAGAGGCTCTGATATGTCCAGAAATATTACGGCTCCTGGAAATAGGAAAGTCGGGCTAAAATCATAGTCCGGGCAGCATTAGCTTGGGTTCAGGTGCTTTTGAAAAGAATCAGGATAGTTCAGCCGCCTTGCATGATCCCGGCGATCAGCTTATAGTGATGATCATCCTTTTCGTAGCATTCTCCCACACTCAGCAGCATCAGGCTGGCTTTGCGCATGGGATATTCGCCCGCTTTCAGGGTCTCGCAAAGTTGAATAAACTCAAAATCCGTAACCGGCAGCGGCTCATATTCGCGGTCTTTATAGCTCAGTTTGATGGCGATGCGCCGGCCTCTGTCCGAATCCCGGATTTGCACAATTGCCTTAGAAGGGCAGATCAGTAGCAGGGATTGGATCTCACTCACAGGCAAGCTCATATAGTGCTCTTTTGGCAGCCTCCTGCAGGTATTGTAAAAGATATAATCTGGCTGATTGGGAGGGTGAATCTCTTTTACGCACTCGAGTGAGACCTCGCCCAGTTTCTCCCAGGGAGTTCTTTTGGCGATCACATAATTCTCGGTCTGAAAATAGCTGATAGCTTTGTCCCACAGCGTTACCCGCACGATGTCCAGCTTTTGCGCCAGCTCACCGCTGCTATAGCGAATCTCCTGTTCAGACAAGGCATAGTGGGAGTCCGAATCGTTGCTGATCAGCCGATACCACTTTCCGCTATAGCGATCCACTCCGGCTACGCAGTATTTACCATACTTTTTGGAAACTGCCAGGAGGATGATCTCGCGTATCATAGATGGATGATCTCGGTTTTGGGATATAGCTTTTTGATGATCTGGGCGACCAGAGAACGATGGCAGAAATCCGGCTTTGCTTCCGAGCACAAGAGACAGATGGGCTTTTTGGCCTCACGCCACTCTTTTTTGATGAGCTTGGCCACATTTCGGGAGTCCATAAGCTGGGAAAATGCCTTTTGGTAAGCTTTCCACTCCATTTCTTTATCGCGCCAGGATTTCAAAAGCTCCGGTGCGGGAGCCAGGTCTATAAAGTGAGAATAGCGGATATCCAAAAGCTGATCCAGGAAAAAGGCGAGATCAGGATATTTGCTGAAGGCGGCCAATTGGCTGTGGTTCTTTAGCCGGATGTCCCACAGGGTTTTGACTTTGGCACCTTCCAGCAAAGCAAAGAACTCTTCGGCAGTCTTTTCGGTGAAACCTATGGTGTATAGCTTCATGCTTGCTCCAAATCATCCCGCCGCCAGGCGATGGCTTCATTGCGTTTGAGATAGGCCTGGCTTAGCATCTCTTCCTCGCTGAGCCTGCCCTCGATGAGATCAAAGATATTGCCTTGATCGCGGTGTGGGAAGTATTTATCTAAGATTTGTTGATCCAATTTCGCCTGGGAAAGGATGCTGCCATCGGCCAGAATGTGCTGGATCTCGTATCCTTTCAGGCTTAGCGCGCGGGCTACCATGATGGCGCGGTGACAATCGAAGGGGTCTTTTTCAGAGCAGAGCAAAGCCGGACTATAGCCCTGAATGAGGCATTGATCAAGGCTGCGGATTCCTTCGGCAAAAGTGCCGGATTTTGCATAAGCGCTGTAATGCAGCCAGCCCTCGGGAGTGTAATATTCCATGTCTGGTTGACGCGCCCCAAACCAGAGCCCAAAGCTTTGATACGCAAGCTGGTGAGAGCCCAAAACCAGGCGGAATTCCTCCTGGTTATACTGCGGATAGCGCTTTGAATAAGGGGTGCTGCGCACGTCCAGTATTAGATCCACCTTATGCTGTTTGAGCAAAGCAACGAGGTCTGTGATCTCGTGATTGGAGTGACCGATCGTAAATATAATATCCATAACCTACCTAATCCTTGTATCTGTGACAACGTTGAATGATGCCAGATTCTTGTCAATTCATTTCTGGCCAGGCATACCCCCACATTTTTCTAAAGCCTGATTATGAACTGGTCTTGGCTTGCTATCTGAAATTTCGACCCTATGGGACTCAATCTCTTGTGTTACTTTCGTTTATTATCTAAAACATCCTCCCTACAGGACTCATTGGGCTAGGGTATTGAACCGGAATCATGAGCCTCTATGCCCTAACTCAAAATATGAAATAATCAAACATGAATGAGAGCTAATAGGCTATCTTCATGAGCATTATATATATGATATATAGATATTTTGGGGGAATGGCTGATTTCTGGCTGTTTTACATTCTTTGCGCACGAGACTGCTCAAAAACGCAAGGGGGCTATATGTCTATTTACCATCTCAGCTTTGAAAATAGTGCTTGACCAAATCTGCTATGATAAAAACATTGGAACAATTAGTCTGAACCTATATAAGACTTGAACAATACAGACGATGAGATTTTAGGAGTCCACCATGAAAAAGCTATTATTCATCCTCATCCCCTTGCTGCTGGCAGTGGGATTGTCCGCAGTATCATTTGATATCACTGGCGAATACCAGGTCCGGGCAGCTATGTATAATGATGCTTCCCTGGATGATGACGGCCATCTTGACAATCGGCTGAGGATCGGTCTTGATTCGGAGTTTCACAGAGACCTAAAGCTCAGACTTACCACTGAAGCAAGTGATACCCAGTGGAGCAAAGGCAGGCGCGGAGGCATTGAGATAGGCAAATACATCCGCCTCACAGAGGCTTATCTGGATTTCCAAATTCCCGCCATATATGCCACGCTGAGGGCAGGCCAGCTATCTTGGAAAGATCGCATGAGCATCATTTTTGACGCTTACTTTCCCGGGGCGATGCTCAGCAATTCCTTTGGAGACAGCTTCCATACCGAATTGATCTGGATGAAACTAATAGAAAATACAGCGGAAGTCCGTGATGATGGCGATGTTTTCGTGCTTCACGCTGTGACGGACAAGTATATGCCCATCGGAGCCTATCTCTTTTATGGTAATTATCCAGAGCTTGATATCCAAAATATTACCTTTATGCCCTATATCAGCATAGAAAAGGGTGCATTAAGCCTGGATGCAGCCTATTACGAAAGTAAGCAGACAGAAAAAGGCACCGATGCCCATTCCCGGGGCTTTGCCACAAAAACGAATCTGGACCTGAATGCCGTTAAGCTGGGCGTAGATTTCCTCATAGCTGGTTTAGATAGCCACACCTTCATCAGTCCCTGGTATCAAAATGGGCTGTATGTCTATGGCAATGGCAAATACCATGATGGACTCAATCTCTATTGGGACAACCATATCAAAGAAGATGCAAACCTAATGGCCAGTATCGTGGCAAAGCTCAATGTTCCGCTGAGTCAAAATCTCAGCTTCTTTGCCGCTATAGGTCAAATCTCTGTTATGAGTGCAGATATAAACACGTTCTGGGATTTTGATGGAGCTGGAGGCACTGAAGTAAATGCAGGATTTGATGGCACGATAATTCCCGATCTCTTGAGCTTGCAGGTCTATGGAGCTTATGGCATGTATGATAAAATTAAGAAATACGGAGTGGAGGTTCCAGAAAGTGGGAACAAGAATTACGCGGTTGGATCTACTTTACAGATAACATTTTGAAGTGCTCAGAACTTCAGCCGGTGCATCTGACTGGTGCATTGGCTTTTGGGATCATAGCAGATCAAGAGGCCTTTGTATGAGTATCGTTTGAATTGCAGCGGACATTAATGAATGCTGTCGCTGGGGGTATGTAGATAGCAGTCTATACCTCTGTTTAAGAACCGCTTCCCCATTAGATGTCGTGGAGATGACGTGGAGATAGTAGGAATAAATTCTCTTATCTCCAAGTCATATGCACCATAACAAACAGGGAAGAGTTCACACCGAAGCGCAGGACGCCGTTCCCAAAGACCCTTTCACTGGCTTTTTACTGGACACAGACACAGCACTCCAGACCGGGACATCTACTATCCTGTAGTTCCACTGTCGAATCCCTTAGTCATTACGCTCTTAATCCGGATTGATTCGTCTAAGTAAGTAAACTCCCTGTGCCTAATTTTGCACAAGCTCTAAAACCAGCATTGCTGCCTTTTTATTTCAGTTTTACGGCTTTGTGAATCCGGCTTCCTTCTCTATCCTGAATCTGGATCAGATATAGGCCAGAGGCACAATTTTGGCCACGGTTGTCTTTGCCGTCCCAAACGATTTCTCTTTCTCCCTTGGGCAGTGCTGCTATGCTATAAGTTCGGAGTTTTTGACCTTTCAAATTATAGATATTTATCTGCAGAGGCCCATCAGTCGTTTTCTCAAAGCGGATGGCAGTGGATTCCTTGAAGGGATTGGGATAATTCATAGTGCTCATAGCCTCAGGGATGAGCTCTTCGGCATTACAGACGGGAAGTCCTTCTTCATTGTAGAGATATAGATATTCTCCACCGATCCATTTGGTAATAGGTAATTGCTTCTCCAAATAGTCCTTTTGATCGATTAATAAGGGCTAAACAGTCCTTATACCATTGTTCCAATTTCTCAGGCAACTCATTCTCAAGCTGATCAAGGATAAAATCTCTATAATAAGTGAGATTATCAGTTTTGTCATAGCAGATTAAGAGGGAGTTGATGGAGGCATGGTCCTCAGTGCTTAGGACAGAATCAGCTAATACCTGGTGGAATAATGGTATTGCCTGTAAGTACTGCTCTTCAAACATTAGCTGCATTGCGAGCACAAACGGATTTGATTGAGGTGAATAGGGCGTGTTAGGAGTACTATCCCAGGGATCGAACACCACCAACTCATGAAGATTGAACTTCTGAACAAAATCATTAGGGTTATCCGATCCCCACCAGTTACGTTGAGCTGATATTGGGTTTACAGTAAAGGCTAATTGAATATTATAATTTGCATTTACGATATCATTGTGCCCATGGTGAACCAGCAAACGCTCCATCTATAGCTTGTACGGACCAGTAAAATCTGCCATTTTCTGGCATGTGATCTTTGCGTATTTTCCAGAAGCATTGTCCATTTGCCGGTCCGTTTTTGGGAGCTTGACGGTACCCAGAATCATCAGATTCTGGAGATATCAAATCTCTTGAACCAGGGGTAGCCCCGGCACGAAGTGCATAATTTAAACCTAAGCTTGGTGTTTCTTGATCTGATGAAGCATCCCAAGATAAGATTATGTAATTTCCTTCTTCTACAGCCTGAAGATTGGACGGGACTTGAGGGGCGGTATTGGTGGCAGAAGATACACCTTTATAGATATTACCGTGTACTGCAAGATCCAGAACCCCATCTCCATTATAATCTCCCCAAGCAGCTCTGCCGTGAACAGCGTCTGGGAAACTGATGGTAGTATTTGAAAAGGAACCATTGCCTTCATTCTTGTATATTTTTGTCTCACCATGACCTCCAGATAGGATGTCTAAGAGACCGTCATTATCAAAATCACCCCATTTAACCAGACTATTGTAAACTGTGGGTATTCCGGTTGCCACCAAGCTGACTGTTCCGTTGTGATTGTTCCTTAACAACGAATGAGTACTGTATCCCCACCCAGTTTCGCCTGAAGTGAGATAGTCCAGATAACCATCATTGTCGTAATCCCCAAAAGCCATAGTAGCATGACTAGGATGTAGCCCAGGCAGACCTTCAACACTAGATGCACTATAAGAGTCATCAGTATTTTGAGAATAAAAAGCATAATCCGAGTCCCCATCATTATCATAGTCACAAAATGAGGAATACCCATATCCAGAACCACCCCAATTGATTCCGGTGTTATAAAACGTATCATTCCCATCATTCCTGAACAGCCTCGAACCAGAATACCCCGCAATATGTATATCAAGGTCTCCATCGTTGTCGTAATCACCCCAACCACCGCCATATCCGGTACAACCTGACACAGATATACTCGTAAATGTACCATCTCCGTTGTTTTTAAAAACCACAGGGGAAGAGCCATTGATCAGGATGTCGAGATAGCCATCATTATTGTAATCTCCCCAGTCAACAGCAGAACCATTAGGCAAGCTGACTGATGTTTGTGTGAATACATCGTTGCCGTCATTCTTATAAAGATATGGTAATCTGATAATATCCAAAATCATAATCGCCCCATGCAACAGGTCCACTACCCTGAAGATTTGCATTGATGCTAACATAAGATACTGCACTCAATGCACAAGAAATCATTAAAAAGAACATGAACATCGTTGCGTCAAGCCATTGTTTGCCTGTTTTCATTTCTTCACCTTTTTTACCTTGATTCTGCTATAAACATCATATCCGTTTACATTTGAAAACCTAATCAGGTGATCAGTTGCATCGAGAATGCAATCTAAGTCGGCACTACCATCCTCGAATTTTGCGTTAGGTTTTATGCCATGAATTATGCGATGTCTCGCATCCAATGCAGTCTTATAAGCTTCCCAATTAGGAATAACTTCAGATAGACTTAGCCCTTGACCGGAATTAATGGGATTGATGAGACTCGTATTCGGCTTTATAAGCTTATTCCACACTTCTTTATACTTGCCATGTCCAGAACATCTGAATAGATATTTCTTATCATTCCGTATGATCGTGTTTGGAATTTCACTTAATGATAGCATAATTCTCCTGATTGTCCATTCGAAATCCGCGGATGCCAATAAAATTGCTATGCAGATATTTTGCTCATTTTTGAACTCGAGTATCCGCTTTCTTCTGCTTTCGTAGGTGTCGCTTACGTAAAACATAAATGCTCCTTATCGTTATATATATAATTATGTACCTTGAGATATTCAGAAAACGTGAATAAGCCATGTCAAATATTGACTAGCTCTCCACTGAAAGCCTGAACTTGACTTGATATCTCAAATCTCGTCCAGGCTTAACAATCATGTTTTATTTACTAATTCTAATCATGCCGCTCACCGCTATTACCTTGAAGAACAGTCGATCGGCAAATTCTGCAACCCCTTCCAGGGTTAGCTCAGTTTCTTCCAGCGTAGCGATCAGGGTATCTGGATTACAGTCAAAATACGGTTGATCACCTACATGCACTTCATAATAGCTGATTTCTATGGGATTACCGAAAGTGTCTGTAGTCACATCATCCCAAGTTAACAGCAGATCATATCCTAATACTGAGAGCAGCAAGTTTTGAGGCATCTGGGGTGGATAAGAGGACGAGGTCATTCCGGTAATCGTCTGTGGATATTGGTTGATCCAGCCCACTTCGTCTATGGCCTGAATGATGAAGTAGTAACGGGTGGAGGGCAATAAGCCTGTGATCGTGGTAGAGACAATCCCCTCTCCGGCAATGGCTAAGATAGGATCATCTTCGCTATTCCAGCTAAAATCTGCTTCACTCACGTTTGCCTCGGTGGCATAGTAAATCTGGTAACTTGCGAAGTTCTCATCTGCAGAAGCAGACCAGCTTAGCAGTATCGAATCGTCGTACACATCCTGGACAAAGAAGTTTGTGATCTCAGAGGGAGGAGTAGTATCCACGCGGAACACCCAATCATCCTCAATGCCTTCCAGGTTATCGTTTCCGCTGTAACCTATTGCCCCGCTTAAATCAGCAGCCTTGATCTCAAATTTATAGACGCCATCGCTGGGGACAGATATGGGGATGCTTACACTCAGTTCAGCATCTCTGCCTCCACTGCGCATAATTGCTCTGGTAAGCTGCCAGGTTTCTTCGGAATCATAAACCCCGTTCAAGTTGGCATCAATGCGATACATTATGGAACTGGCATCCACACCGCCAATTTCTGAGATAGTGGCACCAATTAACAGGCTCCGGCTATTGCTCCAGGCTGGCAAAGGTTGGTTTGTGGGAATGGGCTGAGTAAACGCAGGTGGCACAGTATCGATCTTTACGATCCAATCGTCCTCTATGCCTTCCAAGCCCTGTGCACCGCTAAAACCGGTATTGCCCAGGCTGTCCGTAGCCTTGAATTCAAAATGGTATGTTCCATCAGACGGTAGCGTGATTTGCAGGTTTATCATATCGCTGCTACGTTCACGGCTTGCAGTTAGATTTCTGGGCAAAGTCTGCCAGATTTCATCATCATCGTAGCTGCCATTACCATTGGCATCGTAGCGATACATGATATTGTCTATGTCGTTCAGGTCCTGAGCCGTAGCACCAATATCAACCGTGAGGCTGGTGTACCATTCCGGGCTTGGTTGATTGCCTGGCACAGGATCAATAAACGTAGGAGCAGCCGTATCAATACGCACTATCCAATCGTCAGCAATGCCTTCGCTGCCTTCGGTTCCGCTATAGGCTACATTACCCAAAGCGTCTGTAGCTCTGAACTCGAAATGGCAGAGACCATCTGCGGCAAAAATAACTGGCTGCGATACTTCCAGCATGTTTCTGCTCTCGGGATCGATCTCTTGCCAGGCTTCTTCAGCATCGTAGCTGCCATTTCCGTTGCTGTCGAAGCGATATTCCACCAGGGCAATAGGGTTTACATCGCTGATGCTGCAGCCCAGGCTAACATTTCTTAGCATCCAGGCTGGTTCGGGTTGATTAGACGGGATGGGATCAAAGATCTGGGGTGGGGTGGTATCGATTCTGACCACCCAGTCGTCCGTGATTCCTTCTTCACCTGCCATTCCGCTATAGGAAAGGTTTCCATAGCTATCCGCAGCTTTAAATTCAAAAGCCAGCACGCCATCTACCAGATACTCAGTTTCCAGGCTGATCTCCATCGTGTTACGATCGAGGCGGATGAATTCCGCGGCAGATTGCCAAGCTTCACCTTCATCATAGAGTCCGTTGCCATTGGCATCAATTCTGTATTGGATAGTGCTGGGGTCTATTGTATTCAGATCATTGATACTGCAGCCAAGCGTGACAGTTCTGCTATTCGCCCACATTGGCTCTGGCTGTCCGGCTGGAATGGCTTCTGTGAAGAGCGGACCAAGGCCATCTATCCTTACATATACAGGTGCAGATAAGGGGGAAGCATTATTGCTCTGATCAACCGCCCGAATGGCAATCCAATATTCGCCATCTGCAAGGGGATCGATAGTTGTTTGGATGGTGTTTACATTGTATAGGGAAGGGTCCTGGCTTACAGACCACAACTGATCAGCAGTGCTTACGTTACTATCTGTGGAGATATAAAGCTCATATTTGCCGAAATAGGTGTCTGAACTGGGTTCCCAGCTAAACTGCGCCGAGTGATTGTCCTGAGATTCTAGGGTAAATTCACTTACAGCTTGGGGAGCGGTTTGATCCCGCACCAATCCAAAGATGGTGAAATCGTCCACTGTCCAATAGTTTTCCTGTCCGGTGTTGGCCGTACTATTCACGTAATTCCAGCGAAAACGGACAGAGGGCTTTGCATCCAGAGCGGGCAATGTATAAGTCTTGATTCCGCTTGTGCTGGCTGAGAATGTCTCTACAGTGGAGTAGGTTACATTATTGAGTGTATAGGCGAAGGTGCCGCTACCGCTTCCGTAAGGTAGGAAGGACGTATCGAATGAAACCTGAATATCCTTGTAATTGGAAAGATTATAGGCCGGAGACAGCAACCGTTCATTGGCTGTACCGCCGGTGGTGGCCATTGTTTCCATGGCGTAGTCATCACCTTCCTGCAAAATAGGCTGCCAGGGGAAAGTGACAGTACCGCTATGTTGAACCGTCCAGTTAGCCGCTAAAGCACCGCTATGGTCAAAGTTCTCGGTACTTGTCCAGGTTTGGAGGACTGTAATTTTCACGACTTGTTCTACGTACAATCCCCATTGGTTAGTTGCTCTGATAGTGAGGTATTCTGTACCATACCAATTCTGCACAGGCGATAGTTCAAATACAGTATTGCTAACAATACTGACTACAATATTTACATTTCCACTTGTTTCATACTCAAGGGCTGAACCAATATCCGAGAAATGCTCAGATAAATCAAGATAGGTTTCATCGTTCATGTATATCGAAATTGGATCAATAGAACTTAAAATTACTGGAGGTCCTGGTGGCACAAATTCATTGCGAAGCAGCACACTTGAATCTTGCCATGAGTTTGGAGCATTTGACCAATTGTATTTTAGATATATATCAAGATCTCCATCTGAATCATAGTCAAATACCGATATGCCCAAGCTTTGATAGGGGAAATCCATTAGCATACTATACAAGCCGTCATTGTTAATGTATATAGCGGTATATGGTATGTCCGGATTAGCTGCTTCATTTTGTACTCCACCTGCAATGATATCAAGATCACCATCGTTATCCAAATCAAACCAAGCAACGTTCCCATAATTAGCCCCGACCAGTGGAGCATTGATATTGGTAAATGTTCCGTTATTGTTTTGATAAACCCAAGTATAGTTTGAGCTGTAATCACCTACTTCTCCAATCACAAGAATATCGAGATCTCCATCACCGTCGTAATCACCCCATTCAACATCTGAACCCTCTAATCTTGGTAGGTTTATGGCATTGAAAAATGACCGCACTCCGTTTGGGGAAACATCATTGCGGTAAATTCTCATATCCCCCATTCTTCCGGTCATTACAAGATCCAAATCACCATCATTATCATAATCACCCCAATCGCAACCACCTGCATAAGGATTATCAATTCCAAAATTAACATATACATATGACCCATTGACGTTTTCGTAAATTTTGCTATTATAGAATGTACCCATAAGAATGACATCAAGGTCTCCATCGTTATCGTAATCCCCAAACTCTACATCATAACAATCAAGATTGGGAAGACCCACATTAACTGGTGAAAATATCCCTTGGTTGTTTAGGTAGATAATATTGGAGTTGTTGCCTACAAACAAATCTAAATGCCCGTCATTGTTAAAATCAATCCATCTGACTATTGTACCTACAGGTAGAGTAGGAATCCCTATTCCATTCATCAAGGTGAAAACACCTGCTTCATTTCTGTATAGGCCATTACAGGTAAGCAAATCAACATCACCATCATTGTCATAATCGGCGGCAGCTTTATCCAGCCCAATTCCTAATCCTAAGTCTATTCTCGTAAAAGATGTCTGTGCCTGTAACACAGACAAACCTATCAGCATCACCATGACACAAATTATAGCTTTGGCTGAGCTTTTAATCCAAGATTGTTGCACTTTCCCTCCCTATCATATTATAAGACAGACAATGTGAAGTAGCTTTTTCAAAGCTATTCCCATTTCTTATTACCCATCGCCATACACCCGCTGAATTTACTTTTGCCGCGAAGATATCTGCGTCTCCGCTGGAACTTATAGTGTGTGTTCCGAAGCTTATCGTTCCAAAGAAGTTACCTATCACGTAAGCGTTTTTATGTGAATCCACAGCAATATCATTGCCGAAATTGCATTGATCGTTGCCACTTCCGGTTGCGCTACTGCTGATCACCTGTTGCCATGCCCACTCTGGCACCTGTGCGTTTAATGTGCTGCCAAATATCCAAAACATCACTGCTAAGATCAAAAACATGCCTGATCTTAATCCTTTTCCGTTCTTCATGTTATCCTCCAGATTATCATTATCGTTTTAAAACATGGTTAGATATAATCATAAGGGCTACCGACTACCCAATCAATAGCGTTTCTATTTTGGGCTCTGTATATACTTTGATCCCATTGCCTACCACATATGCAGTCTTGCCTGGCTTAATCTTTCGTAACAACTGCTCAAAATTCAAATCAACCATTGGTGCCTCTTAATCAGTTCATTCACTTTATTACCCTTAATTTCTCTTTCGAGTGACGTCTCAAATGTTGGTGTAAATTCCAACTCATAATTTCAAGATTATTTGAGAACATTTTAGGTTCTCGCCTCGTGCAATTTATCTAAGGTCATATGACCTGTTACTATGTTTTTCATCTTTGCTTTTCAGTCAAGCTCTTTTTTTAGCAGCTACCGTTTTGCGACGTGTTGCAGCTCTGTGGAGCTAGCGGAACAGGGCTGCAACACGTCGCGCGCAAGCGCGCTATCTGTCCTCTGGCTCACTTGGTTCTCTCTGATTGTCTTTATTGGATTACTAAGGTATATCCTGCCAGTCGTCCAGTCGTCCGAATACCCTTGCAGGATGGCTCCCAT
>Ga0265295_1004410_pt1 | contig 18990 bp, 15 predicted proteins | sample Munlansysbiofilm_FD_192503 | JGI IMG/M metagenome (GOLD analysis project Ga0265295, IMG submission 192503) | Leachate microbial communities from a municipal landfill in Southern Ontario, Canada - Methane capture system biofilm | ecosystem: Engineered > Solid waste > Landfill > Unclassified ... | reverse complement strand
GGGAAGGTGATAAGACCGGTAATGCGGTTTTTGCCCTTTACATCCCTGTGGGTCAGCACCTTTGCCACACCGGGCATTTTCTCGGCTTCGGCCGTGTCAATGGAGATAAGATTGGCATGGGAAACCTTTGCCTGGACAAGGGCCATGTGAAGGGAACCTTCAGGCATTAGAACTCCCTGATCCGCACCAAACATCCATGTGCCGGTAACCTTGGCAACCGCCGTTGGTCTTGGCATGCTGTTTCCCCAGATTCGACCGTCCTCGGGGATCTTGAAGGCGAGTTCTTCTGGGGTCATCTCACCGTTGATAACCCTTGCGGCATCCATCACAGAATCTACAAGCTGTTTATAACCGGTGCATCGGCAGGCATTTCTATATTTCTGGAACCAGTCCCGGATATCCTCCCTGGTGGGATTTGGATTTGCGTCGAGCAGGGCCTTGGATGAAACAATAAAGCCGGGAGTGCAGAAACCGCACTGGGCCCCGCCATGACGTATCCAGGCAAGCTGGATGGGATGCAGGTTGTCCGGGGTGCCGATACCTTCGATGGTTGTAATGACCGCACCTTCAGGAACCCTGCTCATCCTGGTGATGCAGGATCGGATAAGCTTGCCGTCCATTATAACGTTGCAGGCTCCGCACTGGCCTTGATCGCATCCAACCTTGACCCCCAGAATCATCAACTGTTTTCTCAGGACCGTTGACAGGGTGTCATCGGGGGTGACCAAAATTGTCCGTGGAACACCATTGACGTTCAATGTTTTTTTTAGCATTCAGATTACTCCTTTGTTTTATGTGAAGTTTTTTATTAAACTGCTGTAATTAATTTGTTTTTATTGAAACGTCTGCGCTCTTTAACTCTTGCCAAATGGACAGGCAGGGTAGTGGCACTCGGGGTAGTTTTCACAGAATCCTCCATGGCCGAGTTCAACGACATCCTGGCGTGTAACCCGTTCTCCTGCCATAAGCCTTGGGATGATAAGGTCAAATATGGTGGCCTTGTAATACATGACACAGCCTGGAAGGCCAACGATGGGTAGATCTCCAAGGTAGGCCAGCATGAACATGGCTCCTGGAAAAACAGGCGACCCGTAGGTTTCCACCCTGGCTCCTGTTTGGCCCACGGCCGCCGGGGTCTGATCATCGGGGTCAACGGACATACCCCCGTGACTACAACCATGTCGGCCACCTCCCAGACATAAAGATTTTCCTTGCCCATCCTTAAAAGTGCTTCTACATCATCCGCCTGAACCACATGGCCTTTTTTAAAGGCCCGTTCTTTAAATTCTCCAGGTATTATACGGGTCATATCATGACATAGCACCATGCCTATGGCATCCTGGACCGGAATAGTTTTGATTCGTTATAATTTACTCCTTATTACCAATAAAATAGCATCATTCGTAATTTTTAGGTCTTCATTGACTTATTGTCAATCGTTCATCCAAAGAAAATATTTTTTGGAGTGAAACCAACCAAAGATAACTTTTTATAACACAGTATCTTTTTTTGGGCACAAAGAATATTGCAACACGTCCGCCGGTTCCAGTCCTGGTGTTGATGGAGATAAAAGGAGAGATTATACTTGTGGATTGATTCATCCCTGCCTCAGGTATCTTTAATTTCCAATCTACCATGGGACAATGTGACCCATAACTGCCATTTGAATGGATCAAAGGGAAACGCTGTTCTGTCAATTGAAATTATGGTCAAGGCCACAGCGATTCTAATTTTCGATGGCAATCTGGGGCATATTGGTTGCCGCCTGAATGACACCATATGACGGTCTGGTTTTATCGGGCCGAGGCGAGTAGTTATTCACGAATTGTCCTGGGAAAGGACCCACACAAGGGTATCTCTTTCTAGGGGCAATAATGGTCTTGTGGTCATCCGTGGTGCTTATAAGTTATTTTCTCGTAAATACCCCTTGTTTTTTATTAATTAGAAGGTTAATATTGAAGCCTGAAAGGCAATGGAACTCATGGGCAGATACTCGTCTGTGAACCATTGTATCATCCAGCAAAGTGTGTTGAACCACCTGGGGCGGTTTCGGTCCTGATCCTGGAAAATCGTCACAACTTTGCGTGGAAAATGCAGTGTGGGGATGAGGAGGTGGTTGTTCACCACAAAGGAGCGACTCCCGCAGGCAGGAGTCTTAAGGCTCACCCTGGTTTCAGCAAGAGCGGATGGAATGTCCATGGCACACAAGAATATCCTGGCTGTCATGGCCCGGCAGAAGCATCCTGGGGAAACCATTGCCCGGTTGATCCAAAGTTTGTTAAAACGGCCGAATCGGATGTAAAAAGACGAAAAAAACAGAATCGGCAATGTTCAGTTAAAAACTGATTCAAGGAGAAATCATGTCAAAGATATTGAGAATAAACACAACGGATAAAACATATACATTTGAAGAAACACCTGACGATCTGGCCGGTCTTGGAGGCCGGGCATTGACGTCAAGAATGGTACTCAATGAGGTGCCAGCCACCTGTCATCCCCTGGGAAAATTCAACAAGCTTGTGATTGCTCCGGGTCTTTTATCAGGATCTCCGGCAGCCAACTCGGGAAGACTTTCAGCCGGTGCCAAATCCCCCCTCACGGGCGGTATCAAGGAGAGCAATTCAGGCGGCCTTGTCTCCCAGAAACTTGCAAAACTCGGCATCAGTGCGGTTGTGCTTGAGGGCAAACCTGAAGAGAACAAATTCTCAATGGTCATCATTAAAAATGACGGTGTTGAGATTGTCCCGGCCGATGAGTACGTTGGGTTCGGCACCTACCACACCATGGAAAAACTCTGGGATCGATTCGGTAAGCGAACCGGTGTCCTGTGCATCGGCCAGGCAGGTGAACAGCGCCTCAAGGCCGCAAGCATCCAGGTGGTAGACCCCCAGGGAACACCGGGTCGGGCACTGGGCCGTGGCGGTCTTGGTGCAGTCATGGGGTCCAAGGGAATCAAGGCCATCATCGTGGATGACAAGGGTGCCCCCCGGCTTACCATGGCCGATCCAGAGGCATTCAAGGCGGCCAACAGGCATTGGGTAGAAATGCTCACCAGCCACCCCGTGTGCGGCCAGGGCCTTCCGGCCCTTGGCACGGCTGTGCTGGTAAATCTCATCAACGAAGCCGGAGCCCTGCCCACAAAGAACTTCCGGACAGGCCGTTTCGACCATGCCCAGGATATCAGCGGCGAAAAGATGGTTGAGAACATCGAAGCCAGGGGCGGCGTCATCTCCGAAGGCTGCCACCCGGGCTGTGTCATGAAATGCTCCCAGTCCTACAATGACAAGGATGGAAATTACCTAACCTCCGGGTTTGAATACGAGACCCTCTGGGCCTTTGGCGCCCACACCCTGATCAAGGACCTTGACGATATCGCCATGATGGACCGGCTCTGTGACGACTATGGCATCGACACCATTGATACGGGGGTTGCCATCGGCATGGCCATGGAAGGCGGCCTCCTTGAGTGGGGAGACGGCAAGGCAGCCATTGAGCTGATCAAAGAGGTGGGCAAGGGAACGCCCATGGGCAAGATTCTTGGCAATGGGACGGCATTTACGGCTGACGCCCTGGGCGTTGACAGGATTCCCGTTGTTAAGCGCCAGGCCTTTCCCGCCTATGACCCGAGATCGGTCAAGGGCGTTGGAGTCACCTATGCCACCACCCCCATGGGCGCAGACCACACCGCAGGCTATGGCGTCACTGCAAACATCCTGGCCGTTGGCGGCACTGTGGACCCCCTGAAAAAAGAGGGCAACATTGTACTCTCCCAAAACCTCCAGATAGCAACGGCAGCCATTGATTCAGCAGGTTTATGCCTTTTTGTGGCCTTTGCAGTCCTTGACAATGAGGACGGGGTTCAGACTATTGTAAATCTGATCAACGCCCAGTATGGGATTTCCCTTACTCCTGATGACGTAATGAGCCTCGGCAAAGCCATTCTCAACGATGAAAAGGAGTTTAACCGAAGGGCTGGCTTTACAAAGGCTGATGACCAACTCCCGGAAATGTTCAGCGAGAGCTTCCCGCCCCATAACACCACCTGGGACTTTTCCACGGACGAACTCCAGGAGACCCTTAACTTCTAGAGTCAAGAATAGACCCCCGGGGAGAGATGTGACATCTCTCCCCAGGGGTTAAAAATTTCTTTCAAGTTTTACCTAGGGTCTGTTTCAGATAGGAAGTATGGATTTCATGCTACATTAGATCTTTGTTCTTAAATCCTAAATGGACCCTGTACGGTCCTGGGGTCCCAGGGGGAATAAGGGCCACCCTGTCACCATCCTGAATAGTTGTATTGAAAGGGGCAACCTTACCGTTGATAAAGACCACTTCCACATCATCTCTAGTCAGCGCCATTGTTTTAAGAAGATCATTCGGCGTTGTTCCTGGGCCGATTTCCATTGTTGCGTTACTATGTTCGATCCCCTTACTTTTTAATTTTTTCTGAAGGAATGAAAATGCATTAAATGTTATGGTTGCCATTAATTGTCTCCATCTGTTTATTGTTGCACAGATTTATGCGGTTGTGTCATAATTGACTCTTTTAATATCAAATAACGGTACGTTAGGAAAGTGGTAATCTAAAATGATTGAAATTGAAATCAGACTGTTCGCAACCCTGGTAAAATATCGTCCCAAAGAATCTGACACATTTAAACTCCCGGACAGGACAACTATCGCAGGGCTTCTTTCCAAGCTCAATATTGCTGAAAAGGAGGTGAAGCTCATTTTTGTCAACGGGAAAAAACAGCCCATGGAGTATGAGGTGCAGAACAGGGACCGAGTAGGTATCTTTCCCCCCGTGGGTGGCGGTTGAGCCATGGAGCGCTACAGCCGGAACTTGAACACCCTTTCCCAGGACGAACAGGTCATCCTTTCAAAGTCCAGGGTGGCTGTCATCGGCCTTGGCGGCCTTGGCGGCGGGGTGGTGGAGATGCTTGCAAGGATCGGGGTGGGCGCCCTGGTTCTCATGGATGGAGACTCCTTTGAAACAAGCAACCTCAACCGGCAGATCCTTGCCACCGAGGCCCTGGTCGGTCATTCAAAGGCCGGTGCGGCAAGGGATCGAGTCGGGGCGGTAAACAGAACCGTCCAGGTGACGGCCTTCCATGATTTTTTGGACGGTCAAAATGCAGATGCAACGGTTAAGGGATGTGATCTAGCGATCGACTGCCTTGACAGCATCGAAGCCAGATTTCTGCTGGAAGATGCCTGCAGGCGGGCAGAAATTCCTTTGGTGTCCGGGGCCATCGCAGGTACCCTGGGCCAGGTTATCACCATCTTTCCCCAGGACCCGGGACTTACGCTCATCTATGGGGATCGGTCGTCTCCACGGGCGGACGGCGTAGAAAAAGAGATGGGGAACCTCTCTTATACTCCCATGTTAGTGGCGGCAATCGAGACATCTGAAGCCGTAAAGGTGCTTCTCAACCGAGGCGAATTGCTGAGAAACCGGCTGCTCATCGTTGACCTCATGGCCCTTTCCTTTGACATTGTTCAATTGACCTGATTAAAGGAGCGTTTTAAAGTCCTACAGACGTAAAAAGAATGGGGCTGAAACCAGGAAAATGGTAAATTCATCTCCTGGGATCAGCCCCATTGATATGGATTAGCTTCTATCACCTGAAAATATTAATTTTCAGGTGTCAACCCGATGTTGATTTGTTTTTACAACGCGGCCGTGTATATTCCAATTACGTCGTCCAGGGTTAGAATCCTTGGATTAGTTGCGGCACAGGCGTCTTTCTGTGCGTTTTCAGCCATTATCTTGAGGTCTTCCTTTTTAACGCCAAGTTCGGTAAGGTTGGCTGGAATACCAACATCTGCAGATAGAGTCTTGATGGCGGTCAACGCACATTCAGCAGCGGCCCTGGTGGAAAGACCGGTGATGTTTTCCCCAAGGGCAACGGCAATGTCGCCAAATCTTTCAAGCTTTGCAATCAGGTTGAACCTTGATACATGGGGAAGAAGAATTGCATTGCACACACCATGGGGAAGGTTGTAAAAGCCGCCGAGCTGATGGGCCATTGCATGGACGTGGCCAAGGCTTGCGTTGTTAAAGGCCATGCCGGCGAGATATTCCGCATAGGCCATCTGGTTCCTTGCGTGAATGTCGGTACCGTTGGCTACCGCCTGTCTGAGATTTCCGGCAATAAGCTCAATGGCCTTGATGGCGCAGGCATCGGTTATCGGGGTTGCAATGGTGGATACATAGGCCTCGACTGAATGGGTCAGGGCGTCCATTCCAGTTGCTGCCGTCAGGGAAGAGGGCATACCCATCATGAGAAGTGGGTCGTTGATGGCGATGTTGGGTGTGCAGCGCCAGTCAATAATGGCCATTTTAACCTTTCTGCTCGTATCTGTGATGATGCAGAAACGTGTCATCTCGCTGCCGGTTCCAGCCGTGGTGTTGATGGCGATAAAGGGAGGCATTGCCTTTGTGGACTGATCCACCCCTTCAAGGTCGTGGATGGTTCCACCGTTGGAAGCCACAAGGCCGATACCTTTTCCGCAGTCATGGGAACTTCCGCCACCGAGCGTGATGATCATGTCACAACCGCTCTTCTTATAAAGTTCAACACCCTCTGCAACGTTTTTGTCCGTGGGATTTGGAACGGTCTCGTCGTAGACCACTGGATCCACGCCAGCCCCTTTTTTGATCATGTCGCAAATCTGCCGGGTAAGTCCGGCAGCTGTGATCCCCTTGTCTGCCACAAGAAAGGGTTTGGAAACCCCCAGGCTCTTCATCTGAGCGCAAACCTCTTTGTGTGAACCAATACCCATGAGTGAAACTGTGGGAATAAAAAAACCAAAAGTTGCTTCTCCGTTTGACATGTCGGCCTCCTTGGTACTTTGTGTTATAGTTAAAGTAAAAAAACAGCATCTGTTCAATTCGTTTTAAATGCAAAAACATGACCATGTTGTTCTTTGAGGTGGGCTGACTGTTGCCATTGTCCAGATCTTATTTTTGTAACCTTGCGAAATAAAAGATTTAAATAGTTACAAATGAAATATGCAGAAATCTAAAACCATCGCATTTATCCCATAGATCATTTTAATTTCACATGCAGGAATGGGACAATATGACTCACGGTTATCATGGGGACGGGTCAAAGGGAAACTCTGCTCTCTCCAGTCATCTCATAGAGATAAAACCAAAATGAGAAGTGTGTCAAGGCCATTTTACCTTTACAATTAAAATAAATAAATAATCTGATCCTGGTTCTGATATAATCCACATGTTCTGGCGGCCACAACGAACATGGAAACTCCGCCAACAACGCTTTGGCGGGAGTTTTTTATAAAAAACGGGTGTAAGCAGGAGTATGTATGGATATTTTGAAATTCTCTGTGCCGGAAATTTTTTTTGGCATGGGCAGCTTGAAATATGCAGGAATCTGCGCAAGTCACCTGGGTGCAGAAAAAATATTTTTTGTCGCAGACCCAGGATTGGAGAAAACCGGGTGGGTGGATCGGGTGTTTGAAATTCTTGAAAAAGAGCATCTCAAGTGGGCTTATTATTCTGAGGTGTCGGCCAATCCCAGGGACTGGCAGGTAGAAAAAGGGGCACGCCTGTACAGAAAAAATGGATGTGACGTGGTCATTGCCCTTGGCGGCGGAAGTCCCATGGATGCAGCCAAGGGGATAGCGCTCGTTGCCAGCAACGGAGGCAGGGTCAATGATTATGAGGGGGCTAACCGAATTCAGAGACCCCTTCCGCCCATGATTTTTATTCCATCAACCGCAAGCAGTGGGTCAGACATCTCACAATTTGCCATTATAACGGATATGGAGCGGAAGATTAAAATGTCCATCATCAGCCGCACTCTGGTTCCCAATATTTCCATTATCGATCCAGGGATTTTGACTACAATGTCCCGGGAACTCATCATTGCCGGTGCTGTGGATGCGCTTTCCCATGCGGTTGAGGCCCATGTCTCTAAAATTGCATCTCCCATGACTCAGGTTCATTCGCTCAAAGCCATTGAACAAATCATAAAATATCTTCCCCTGGCCCTGGAGAGCCGTTCGGTGGATGATCTTGCGAGCCTCAGCATGGCCGGGACATCGTCAGCAATGGCCTTCAGCAACGCAAGCCTGGGGCTTGACCATGCCCTGGCCCACAGCCTCGGGGGAATGCTGGACGCTGTCCACGGCACCATTCACCCCATACTCCTTCCCCAGGTAATGCGGTATAACCTTTGCGAGTGCACGGACAAAATGGCTGAAATAGGCAGGGTCATCCTGGGGGGAGATTTGGAGTCGCCCGGTGCAACCGCCCTTGCAGGCATTCAAAGACTTGAGACGTATTTTAAAGGTCTTGGAGTGAGCACCCGGTTACGGGACATTGTGCCCGAACGATCCGCGCTGTCCAGAATCTGCGAAATGGCCACCTTTGACAGCTGTCTTTTGAGCAATCCCAGAGGGGCAGATGCTGAAGATATGATGCAGATTTGCAATGAGGTATGGTGAGGTATGATGAACAGACCTACAACCCTGGAAGACATAATCGGTCTTGAATCCACCAAACTTGGGTTTTTCGGAGAGGTGAAAAATAAAATTGTCGAAGTCCAGGCAGCGAACCTGAAGCTTGAGCAAAAGCAACGCCAACTCCAGGCGATTTTAGATGGGATCTCTGATGTGATGGTCATTATCTCGTTTAACTTCACCATTACATCGACAAACCACCTGTTCTCCGAGGTTTTCAACTGTGCGTCTCCCCAAGGGCGTTTTTGTTATGATCTTTTTAAAAACCGGGTGTCTCCCTGTCCAGGATGCCCTATCATCACTGCCCAGAAGATAGACGGGGTCTGCCGGAAACTCGTAGATCACCAGATTAATAACAAAAATCATCAGTTTGAGGTTGCCGTCTCTCCCATGAAGGAGCCCGGCAAAGAAACATCGAGGTTTCTTGTCCTGATGCGGGATGTGACCCGGGAGAAGGCGTACCATGAGCAATATCAATATTCAACGAAAATGGCCACGGTGGGGGTCCTTGCAGCCGGTGTCGCCCATGAAATAAACAACCCTTTGACTTCGATCAGCGGATTTTCAGAAGGACTCAGGCGCAGATTACCAAGACTCGGTCTCTGCATGCAGGAAGGTCCGGAAAAGGGCGAACTTCTGGCGGATTTCCATGAGTACATTGAAACAATTATTGTCGAATGCAACCGTTGCCGTGATATCGTAAAGAGTCTCTTGACGTTCAGCCCCAGGAAAAAAATTATTTTTGTCCCCGTGGATCTCGAAGGTCTGATTACCGATGTTCTCACCATTCTTCGCTACCGTTTGAAAAACTTTCCCTCGCTTAAAACCGAACTTGAATTCAGGCCTGATCTTCCAAAGGTTCACGGTAGTGCCGCCGAGCTTAAACAGGTGATGCTCAACATCATATGTAATGCCCTTGATGCCCTTGACGATGCAAATGCCCGGGACGGCAGAATAAGGATCCTTGCAGAAAAAAAAAATCGCTGGGTGACACTTTCAGTTGAAGACAACGGCAGCGGTATTGCCCGGGAAAAACTGGATAAAATCTTTGATCCTTTTTTTACAACAAAGCCGGTGGGCAAGGGTACTGGAATAGGGTTGTCCACATGCTATAATATTATAAAACAGCACAGGGGGGAGATCCTGGTAAACAGTCGGGAAAATTTTGGGACCGTTTTTAAAATAAAATTTCCAAATCCGGAATCTGTGCCTGAATCCGAGCCTGAAAGTGTGCCTGAAGATTTAACAGGATATTTCAAATATGAATAACCAGCCAACCTCCATCAATATTCTCGTGGTCGACGATGAAAAATCCATCCGCAGGCTGCTTGAAAAAGAATTAAGCTCACAACGGCGATCTATTACAACGGCAGGTAATGCCAGGGAATCCCTCATGGCCATAAGAAGGGATGTGTTTGATGTCATTATTCTGGATATCAGCCTGCCTGATGCCAATGGAATCGAACTGATGTCCCGATTTCATGAGGAGATCCTGGGAGTTCAGATCGTTTTAATTACCGGATATGGCGATGTTGATGACGCTGTTGAGGCCATGAAGACAGGGGCCTGCGATTATATTACAAAGCCCTTTGACCTGGGACGCCTGGAGCAGGTCGTTGAAAAGGCCTACCAGCTCGGAATTCTTCACAAAAAAAAGTTTTTAAAAGAGCAGGAGCTCGGAAAAAACAGCAGTTTTCCCGATCAGATAGTGGGACATTCCACCGCCATGGACGAAGTTAGATTCCTCATCGGCAAGGTAGCACCAACCTCGGTTCCCGTTCTAATAACCGGCGAGAGCGGCACTGGAAAAAATGTCGTGGCCAGACAGTTGCACGGCCTTAGCCTCAGGCAGGAACACCCCATGATAACCAAAAATTGCGCGACCCTCCAGGAGGAGTTGATACGCAGCGAGCTGTTTGGGTACTGCAAAGGGGCCTTTACCGGTGCCGAAGAGTCAAGGCAGGGACTCCTTGATCTTGCAGACAGGGGCACCTTGTTCCTGGACGAGATAGGAGAACTCTCCGTGGGTGTGCAGGCATCTTTGCTGCGTGTCATGGAGGATCAGATCTTCCGTCCGGTGGGGGACAAGGGTGAGCGAAAGGTTGATATCCGATTTATCTTTGCAACCAATCGCAATCTCAAGGAAGAGGTTGCCAAGGGGATGTTCAGCCCGGCACTTTTTCACCGTCTCAACGTATTTGCCATAAAGATACTTCCCTTGCGCAAGCGCAAGGAGGAGATCCCCGTGTTGATAGAATATTTTCTGGGTAAAATGAACCCTGGCAGTACCCCTTGCGTGGTGTCGAAAAATGCCATGAACCGCCTCATGGGCTATGACTGGCCAGGCAATGTCCGGGAGCTTCACAATGTTATGGAAAGGGGCGTGATCCTTGCCAATAACAAAGTCATTACGGAACGCTGCCTTCCCCTTGAACTCCTCGAGTCAGGCGATGGCACAGGTGACAACACCCACAACCTCTTTCCCACCCTTGAGCAGATGGACAAAAGCTACATCCTCAAGGTGCTCGACCATGTGGATGGAAACAGGTCAAAGGCGGCGGAAATCCTTGGCATCAGCCGAAAGACCCTTTACCGCAAGCTGTTGAACGGCTGATAAAGGGCAGTAGGCAGTAGAGAGTAGGCAGTAAGTCATGGGATGCAGGGGGCAATTTATGAATCGCCCTGCTGAATCGGGGTTACAGCATTGTGGAGTCGGGAAATGGTGGTTGTGGTGGGACAGCTCCAGGTTAGGTTGAGAAACGAACCCAACGATCTTATTGACATCATAATTCATGCTCGCTATTGTCTATACAGTCTAACTTATTATGATAATAATAAAACGATTGGATGTCATCATTATTGAAAACCATTGGTAACTTCAGGATGGAAAAAATAAATTCAGTAATCTTGTTGAGACCGCCCAGCAAAAAGGCCCCCAGATTGTAACGAAACATGGGAAAGGAGCGGTAGTTGTTCTTTCAATTAACGGGTACAAAAGAGTGACAAAATCCAAAACAGACTTGGTCCATTTTTTTAAAAATTCCCCTCTCACAGATGAGGATATTGACCTGTCGAGGAGTAAAGATATTCCAAGGGATATGGACCTATGAACTCTTTTCTATCCGGGGCCTTTTATGCGGCTGCAAGCGCAATCCTCCTAACTCTTGCCTTTCCAGGTCCCGGGCTTGACTGGCTCTGCTGGGTTGCCCTGGTGCCCCTCATGGTTGCCCTCCATGGCACGGCTCCCAGGCGGTCATTTTACCTGGGACTCACGACCGGGGTGGTTCATTTTGTCTCGCTTCTGTACTGGATCGTGCCGACCATCCGGACCTACGGGGGGATACCCCTTGTTCTCTGTGTTTTCGTGCTGGCTCTGCTTGCCTTTTATCTTGCCCTTTATGTGGGGATTTTTTCCGTGGGTATGACCCTTTTCCCCGGCAATTCCATGTGGATGCCAGTTTGGGCCGGGGTTTTGTGGGTCGGGGGGGAGTATCTCAGGGCATCTTTCTTTACGGGTTTCCCCTGGGGCCTTCTCGGCCATTGTCTTTATCAACGAACCACCATGATTCAGGTTGCCGATCTAACCGGTGTTTACGGGATCTCCTTTGTGATCGTGGTGGTCAATGCAGCGCTTGCCAGGGTATGGATTCTTGGGAGGGAAAAGACCGCCCCCCAGGTGCTTGCCCTGTCCATGCTTCCGTGTCTCCTTGCGCTGGTTCTGGTGTTTTCCTATGGCAGAATGAGACAGGCAGGGGTGGCACTTGCCATGGACGACGCCCAGAGGACAAGGGTCTCGGTCATTCAGGGCAATATCAGCCAGGCGGACAAGTGGGACGATCAATATAAGGAATCGACCGTTGACACCTATTGTGACCTCGTCCTTAAGGCGGCAGAGGATGATCCCGACCTTATCGTGTTCCCCGAGACAGCCCTTCCCTTTTATTATGGCCTGGAAAAGGCCATTTCAGATCGGGTGGACCGGTGCATCCGTCAGGCAAAAACCTGGTTTATCGTGGGCAGTCCCGCCCTTAAGGAAAATAGCCAGGGCTATGCATATTATAACCGTGCCTATATGATCGACGGGTTTTCCGTTCCCAGGGGGCAGTACGATAAGATACACCTGGTTCCCTTTGGTGAGTACGTTCCCCTTGGCCGTTATCTCCCCTTTCTTGGAAAACTCACGGCCCAGGCAGGCAATTTTTCATCGGGAGATAAACAGGCCCTTCCCCTTGAGTACGCCGGAGGATCGGCCGGTATGCTCATCTGTTTTGAGGTGATTTTTCCGGGGCTTGCCAGAGATATGGCCAACAGGGGGGCCAAGATTCTCGTTACCATTACCAACGACGCCTGGTTCGGGCGTACCTCAGCCCCGGTTCAACATTTTTCCATGGCTGTTTTCAGGGCAGTTGAAAATAGAAGGGCCGTGGTAAGGGCCGCAAATACGGGCATCAGCGGATTCATAGATCCACTTGGCAACATAGATGCTGCGACTGATCTTTACACAAGAACCTCGATAACCCGATCCCTTGCGATTGTGGATATAATCACCCTCTATTCCCTTGCCGGTGATTGGTTTGCGGTGATATGCATAGTTGCAATAGCCCTGGGGTTTATGGTAAAAAGAAAGATTAAAAAGGTCCTTTAGCGTCATAACCAACATGTCCTGGCGGACGCAGCAAAGCATGAAACACTATAAAATAAGCCGAGACGAGTGTAGGGGCTCCCTTTACTGGTGCCCTTGTGAAGGCCAGCTCGGTGGGAGTTTTTTATAAAACGATCAGGAGAGAAATCATGTCCACAGACCTCAAACAGACCATAGTCGAATTTTACGAAAAAGCAGAGCAGTTAAAGGAGTATCTTTGACCTTCCCGTCAAGAGAAACCGATTAAGGGAACTTGAAAGCATGACCGCCCGGGAGGACTTCTGGAACGATCCGGACGATGCCACGGCAAAGCTCAAAGAGAGAACCAGGGTTTCCGAATTGATCGATACCTGGGACTCTATTTTTGCCGAAATCGAGGATGCAGAGACCCTTTTAGAGCTTGCCAACGAAGAGGGGGACAAGGAGGCTGAAGATGAGGTTGATCTTCTGCTGAACAGCCTCGGGAAGAGGGTCAAGAAATTTTCAGTTGCCCTGATGCTCCACGGCGAGGACGATACCAAGAACGCCATTGTATCGATCAACGCCGGTGCCGGAGGGACCGACTCCCAGGACTGGACCGAGATGCTCTTCCGCATGTACACCCGGTGGATCGATAAAAAGGGGTTAAAACTTCAGATGATCGACTATCAGCCGGGGGATGAAGCAGGTGTCAAAGGGGTGACCTTTAGCGTATCCGGCGAATACAGCTACGGGCTCCTCAAGGTTGAGTCCGGCGTTCACAGGCTGGTCCGCATCTCACCGTTCAATGCTAGTGGAAAGCGCCAGACATCCTTTGCATCGGTGTTTGTCTATCCCGAGCTGACCGATGAGATCCAGGTGGTTATCGACGAGGGGGATTTGAGAATAGATGTTTACCGGGCAAGCGGTGCCGGCGGTCAGCACGTCAACAAGACGAGCAGCGCCGTGCGCATCACCCACATTCCCACCGGCGTGGTGGCCCAGTGCCAGCAGGAATCTTCCCAGCATAGAAACAAGGAGATCGCCATGAAGGTCCTCCAGTCAAGGCTCTACCAGATCGAAAAGGAGAAGCAGAACCGCAAGATGCAGGATCTCCACGACGGTAAAGATGAGATTGCCTGGGGAAGCCAGATACGATCCTACGTGCTTCACCCCTACCGCATGGTCAAGGATCACAGGACCGATTACGAGGTCGGCGACGTTGACAGGGTGCTGGACGGAGATCTTGACCAGTTCATTGAAGAGGCCCTGCTGTCTGGGGAGGTGAGCTGTTAGTTATTAGCTTTTAGCTGTTAGCTATTAGCAACAGCAACAGCTAACCGCTAACGGCTAACGGCTAACGGCTGACAGCTGACAGCTAATAACAACGGAGGAAACACCATGGACTATTGTGAAGATGAAGCCCTGTTCACAGGGCGATTAGATGGCCGGGTGGCCGTGGTTAAGTTTAAGGAAGGTCTTTTAAGCAATATGACCTGCCTGATGGCAAAGGAGAGATTGTTTCATTTCCTCGACCTGGTGGAGAAGGACGGAAAGGTCAGGGTGCTTTTGATCTTTGGTGCAGATAAACGCATTGACCAGGATGCCTGCCAGGGGTTTTACACCCGTTTTGCCACCGGTGAGGTAGGGCTTGAAGATCTTGAGCGCCTCAACAACGCCGTGAATCAGTTTGTGATCAGGATGACCACCTTTGATAAGATGGTCATCCATGCCGGCAAGGGTCCTGTGGCTCCTGTTTTCTTTAATATGGGACTTGCCTGTGACTGGCGGATCACTGCAGATGATACAGTCTTCCAGAATCCCTGCATAGATATGGGACTGATACCCAAGGGCGGTGGCGTTTTCTTCTTCCAGAGACTTATAGGCCGGGGGGTCACCGCAGATCTGCTCTATTCGGGAAAAACCATCGATGCCCGGGAGGCCCTGGCCCTGGGGCTTGTTAACCGGGTTGTGCCTTTGGACATGCTTGAGACAGAGGCCCTCAGTTCGGCAGAGGCTTTTTCTCAAAAGCCCCTGCGATCGATTCTGGGGGTAAAACGCCTCCTCAACTACCCGGTAAAAGATCTTGTCGATTTCCTTGCCCATGAGGATGAGGTGATCAGAAATTCTTTTATCAAAGCCCTTTCACAAAAAAACGAATAGGCTACTCTTCGTCCCTGAGTACCCGGCGCAGGACCTTGCCCACGTTGGATACGGGGATATCGTTCCTGAACTCAATTTTCCTGGGCCGCTTGTATCCGGCCATGTTTTCCTTGCAGAACTTCATCATCTCCTCCAGGGTAAGGCTCTCGCCGGGCTTTGGTTTGATAAAAGCCTTGACGCTCTCCCCGCTTCTCTGGTCTGGAATGCCCACGACCGCCACGAGCTCCACCTTGGGGTGGGTGTAGATGATGTCTTCAACCTCCCTTGGGTAGACGTTAAATCCGCCCACCAGGATAAGGTCCTTTTTGCGATCGGTTATGACCACATAGCCATCCTGGTCGATGTGGGCTATGTCACCGGTGAGAAAATACCTGTCTCCGTCGATGGTTCTGAATACCTGGTCATTGGCGTCGGGGCGTTTCCAATATCCCTTCATCACCTGGGGACCGCACACGGCGAGCTCGCCGTCCTCGCCCCTGGAAAGCTCTTGTTCTCCGGTTTCTATGTCCATGATTTTTACATTGGTGCTGGGCAGGGGAAACCCTATGGAGCCTATTTTCCGGGTTTCCTTGAAGGATGGGTTCATGCATACGGCAGGCGCTGTTTCCGTTAATCCATAGGCCTCGAAGATTGTTGAGCCGGTGCTCTCTTCAAACTGCCTGCACACTTCAGGGGGCAGGGGGGCACCGCCGGAGAGGCAGCCCATGAAGGATGAGAGATCGTACTTTTTTAAATGGGCATGGTTTGTAAAGGCTACAAATATGGTGGGAACTGCCGTCATAAAGGTGGGACGATATTTCTCTACGGCCTTGAGAACGTCGGTGAACGGCGGTTTTCCAGCCCTTGGGTCCGGGATACAGACGAGTCTGCTTGCGGAAAGAGCTGAAAAGAGAAGGGCGCTTGTGATGCCGAAGCTGTGATACCAGGGAAGTACCCCAAGGTAGGTGTGATAGCCGCCGTGGCGGATCCTCTCAGGCTTGCCGTCCTTTTTGTGGACCAGTCTTACATACTCGTCACAGGCCTGAATGTTGTGGGCAAAATTGGCGTGGGTAAGTTCGGCCCCCTTGGGAATTCCGGTGGTGCCGCCAGTGTAGAGCATGACGGCCGTATCCTTGTCCGGATCTATCTCAACGGCCGGGGGGGTGGGCCTGGCAGCCTTGACGATGTCGTCAAACATCAGGTGACCGGGTTCGTGATGGTCTGCCCTTGGGATCTTTCCAAGAAGCGAACCGATAAAGGCCTGTGCCCTGGGAAGGTAGGACTTGATGTTGCAGATCACCACCGTTTCAACGTCGGTCTCCTTTATGGCCTTGACCGTATTCTTGTAAAATTCCGGGTGATCCATGCAGAACACCAGCTTTGCCTCAGAGTCGCACAGCTGGTGGTTGAGTTCTGTGGGCGTGTAGATGGGGTTGCAGTTGACGCAAACGGCCCCTGCCTTGAGTATGCCAAAGAAGATTTCTGGAAACTGGGGTATGTTAGGAAGGAAAAGGGCAACCCTGTCGCCCTTTACAATGCCACGTTCATAAAGAAAGTTTGCAACCCTGTCCGCCGTATCTTTAACCTGGGCATAGGTTCGCATGGCACCGTTGAAAATGGTGAATGCATTTTCAGGATAGAGCCGGGCAGAGTTGTCAAGAACCTGGGAAAGGGGGTAGTGGAAGTTTGAGATCTCGTGTGCTACTCCTTCAGGCCAGAACGGGGTTTCCCATTTTGATGCGTTCATTTTTTCTCCTTAATCTCGTGTCAAAGCCCTGGTGCAATCTTTTTGATTGCACCAGGGCTTGTTTGGTCTGGACAGTGTGCCCTCATGTATGATTCAGGCTTTGACTTCCTCATCCCTGAGTATCCGGCGCAGGACCTTGCCCACGTTGGATACGGGTATGTCGTCCCTGAATTCAATACTCCTGGGCCGTTTGTAACCGGCCATATTTTCCTTGCAGAATTCGCGCATCTCCTCCACGGTCACGGTTGAGCCCGGCTTGAGTTTTATAAACGCCTTTACGCTCTCCCCGCTCCTCTGGTCGGGAACGCCCACAACGGCGACGAGTTCAACACTTGGATGGGTGTAGAGGATATCCTCCACATCCCTGGGGTAGACGTTAAAGCCGCCCACGATGATCATATCTTTTTTCCGGTCCGTGATCAGGATGTAGCCGTCCTTGTCAATGTGGGCGATGTCCCCGGTGAGAAAATAACGACACCCGTCAAGGTCTCTGAACACCTCTGCGTTGGCGTCGGGGCGATTCCAGTACCCCTTCATCACCTGGGGGCCGCAAACGGCAAGCTCCCCGTCTTCACCCTGGGCGAGTTCTGTATCGCCTGTGGTGAGGTCCATGATTTTGACATGGGTTCCAGGCAGGGGAAACCCGATGGAGCCGATTTTTCTCTGCTCCTTGTTGGTGGGGTTGGCGGTTACCACGGGGGATGTCTCGGTAAGTCCGTAGCCCTCGAAGATGGTTGCCCCGGTTTTTTCTTCAAACTGCCTGCACACCTCGGGAGGCAGGGGTGCTCCGCCTGAAAAGCATCCGATGATCGATGTCAGATCGTACTTATCGATATCCCTGTGGTTGGTAAAGGCGACAAAGATGGTGGGAACGGCCGGCATGATGGTGGGCCTGTATTTTTGAACGGCCTTGAGAACCTCGGTAAACGGGGGAGTTCCGGCCCTGGGGTCGGGGATGCATACGAGTTTGCTTCCCGAAAGTGCAGCTGAAAGCATGGCGCAGGTGATGCCGAAGCTGTGATACCAGGGAAGCACCCCAAGGTAGGTGTGAAATCCGTCTCTTCTGATTCTTTCGGCAGGCTTGCCTGGTTCATGGACAAAACGGGCATATTCGTCCAGGGCCATGACTTCGTAGGTGAAGTTTGTGTGGGTGAGTTCGGCCCCTTTTGGAACACCGGTGGTGCCGCCCGTGTAGAGCATTACGGCCGTATCGTTTTCAGGATCGATGGTGATTTCTGGAGGATTCGGGCTTGAAGAGGCAACCATGTCGTCAAACATGATATGGCCGGGTTCGTGGCTGTCGGCCTTGGGGATCTTTCCAAGCAGAGATCCTAGAAATCCTTTGAGTTTTGGCAGGTAGGATTTGATGTTGCACACGACCACAGTTTCAACCCCTGTCCCCTTGATGGCCTGGACCGTATTCGGATAAAATACAGGATGATCCATGCAGAACACCATCTTTGATTCTGAATCGTTCAGCTGGTGGTTGAGTTCGTTTGCGGTGTATACGGGGTTGCAGTTGACGCAGCAGGCCCCGGCCTTGAGAATGCCGAAGAAGATTTCCGGGAAATGGGGCAGGTTGGGCAGGAAGATGGCAACCTTGTCCCCTTTTTTAATTCCCTTTTTTACGAGAAAGCCGGCTATCCTGTCCGACGTATCCTTTACCTGGGCATAGGTCTTGTTGGCGCCGTTGAAAATTGTGAAAACATTGTCCGGGGTTTTTTTTGCATAATCATCAAGAATTTTGAACAGAGGAAAATTGTAGTCGGGAACTGTTCTGTCTACTCCTTCGGGCCAGAAAGGGGTCTTCCAGTTTGGTACATCCATCATTTCTCTCTCCTTTGGTTCACGTCCTTATGGATTAAGGATCTCCTTGTAAATGTCGAAGACCCGCTCTTTGATTTTAAAAAAATGATCCGACAGCTTTGTCTCCTGTTCCTCCTTGAGGTCAAGCCTGTGGACCGCCCGTCGCTGGAGAAGATATGCCTGTTTTACCTCTTCAGCCTCGGTC
>Ga0265295_1004409_pt1 | contig 18993 bp, 17 predicted proteins | sample Munlansysbiofilm_FD_192503 | JGI IMG/M metagenome (GOLD analysis project Ga0265295, IMG submission 192503) | Leachate microbial communities from a municipal landfill in Southern Ontario, Canada - Methane capture system biofilm | ecosystem: Engineered > Solid waste > Landfill > Unclassified ... | reverse complement strand
CCGGGGTGGGCGCCTCCATGGCGTGCGGCAGCCAGAAATGGAAGGGGAACTGGGCCGACTTGGCAAAGGCGCCGGTGAGGATGAGCACCAGCATGGGCAGGTAGAGATCATGGCCGCGGATCAGCTCACCCGCCTGGAGGAGGGCGGAGATGCGGAAGGTGCCGGCCATGTGGCCGAGCAGGAGAAAGCCGGCGAGCAGGGCCAGGCCGCCGCCGCCGGTCACGGTCAGGGCCATGTAGGCGCCGCGGCGGGCCTCGGCGCGCTGGTGCCAGAAGCCGATGAGCAGGAAGCTGCTGAGCGAGGTCATCTCCCAGAAGACGAGCAGCAAGAGCAGGTTGTCGCTGAGCACCACCCCGAGCATGGCCCCCATGAACAGGAGCAGCAGGCCGAAGAAGCGGCCGATGCGCTCACCCTCGGCCAGGTACTGGCTGGCATAGAGGATGACCAGCAGGCCGATGCCGAGCACGAGCAGCACGAACAGGGCGGCCAGGCCGTCGAGGCGCAGGAACAGATCGAGACCGATCTGAGGCAGCCAGGCGAAGCCGACACTGGTCGGCGTGCCGACGAACACGTCCAACAGCGGCACCAGGGCGGCAACGAGCGCGGCCAGCGCGCCGGCCGCGGCGGTCCAGGCTGCGGCCGCGGCACCGAAGCGGTGGCCGACGCGGGCCGGCACCAGGGCGGCAAGGAGGGGCAGGAGCAGGACGAGGAGCAGGTGCATGGGCATTCAACAAGCAAAAAAACGATGCAATCAAGGGGAGTAAGGCCAGGGCGAACAGGGCCGGCAAGGGATTGCGCGGCTCCGGAATAGAACCACACCGCTGGCGTGAACACAACAAAGATCGCCGCTGGAGCCCCCGTATCGCCTGCCGCCGCCCCTGCCGCCCGCCTTTCCCCGTCGTTGTTGGTCCGGCCCGGCCGGCGCTGCTCCGCACCGGGCGGACCCCGGCGTCGGCGACCTTGACATTTTCCGGGCCAGCGGGTGTACTGGCCGCGGCGCCCGCAGCGGGCGCGACCACCAGGGAGACGCATGGCGCAGAAAAAAAAGACCCGGCCGCCGGCCGAGGTCACCGACATCATCCTCGAATCCATCTCCGACGGGGTGTTCACCGTGGACCACGAGTGGCGCATCACCTCGTTCAACCGGGCGGCCGAGGAGATCACCGGCGTGCCGCGCGAGGAGGCCATCGGCCGCTACTGCTGGGAGGTGTTCCGCGCCAACATGTGCGAGGGCGACTGCGCCCTGCGCCGCTCCATGCAGGAGGGCCGCTCCTACGTCAGTTCCTCCACCTACATCATCAACTCCGAGCGCCGGCGCATCCCCATCAGCGTGTCCACCGCGCCCCTGCGCAACGAGGCGGGCGAGATCCTCGGCGGGGTGGAGACCTTCCGCGACAATACCGTGGTCGACGAACTGCGCCGCGAACTGAGCGGCAGCCAGCGCCAGGGCGACATGGTCAGCGCCAGTCACCTGATGCGGCGGCTGTTCGCCATCCTGCCGCAGATCGCCGAGAGCGACGCCACCGTGCTCATCGAGGGCGAGACCGGCACCGGCAAGGAACTGCTCGCCCGCACCGTGCACGAACTGAGCCCGCGCCGCGACCGGCCGTTCGTGGCCATCAACTGCGGCGCCCTGCCCGACACCCTGCTCGAATCCGAGCTGTTCGGCTACCGGGCCGGCGCCTTTACCGGCGCCGAGCGCGACAAGCCCGGTTATTTTTCGCTCGCCGAGGGCGGCACCATCCTGCTCGACGAGATCGGCGAAACCAGCCCGGCCTTCCAGGTCAAACTGCTGCGCGTACTCGAGGAGCGGGAGTTCCAGCCGCTGGGCGGGACAAGAGGCGAACGGGTGAACGTGCGTATCCTCGCGGCCACCAACCGGGACCTGGAGGCGCTGGTGGCCGAGGGCACCTTCCGCCGCGACCTGTTCTACCGGATCAACGTGGTCCGGCTGGAACTGCCGCCCCTGCGCGCGCGGCGCGAGGACATCCCCCTGCTCGTGGAACGGTTCATCGGCCGCATGAACCGGCTGCGCGGCCGCACGGTGGTTGGGCTCGAATCCGAGGTCCTGGCGCGGCTCATGGCCCACGATTTTCCCGGCAACATCCGCGAGCTGGAAAACATCATCGAGCACGGCTTCATCCTCTGCACCGGTGAGCGCATCGGCCTGCACCACCTGCCGGCCAACCTGCAGGCTCCCGCGGCCGCGACCCTGCCGGCGGCGACCACCGAGCCACCGGACCTGCGGGCGGTGCGCGCGGCCAGCGAGGAGGAGGCGATCCGCGCCGCCCTGGAACGCACCAACTACAACCGGTTGGCCGCGGCCCGCGAGCTGGGCATGCACAAGTCCACCCTGTTCCGCAAGCTGAAAAAGCTCAACCTCGACCTGCCCCCCACCGACGGCCGCAGTCGCCGCATCTCCTGAACAGTCGCATCTTTGCTCTTCTTTAGAGTCGCATACAGTCGCACTTATGCACGATAATGCGACTCTATTCTGCTGTCCGCCATCGCGCCGCCTGGTTCGGTAGTTATAAAAAATCATGTTATTTCAATAATGAAAAGGATAGTCTCGCGGGTTTCCGGTTGTGGCACGCTCATTGCTTAGTAAGGGCATGAAACGGCGAGGTGCTACGGTCAACATTGCGGTGACGGTCTGGGGACAGCGGGTTTCGCCGGTCTTCGATGCGGCCCGGACCCTGCTCGTCGCCGAGATCGACAACGGCGTTCTGGGGGGGACCTCCCTGCTGGCCTTCGATCCCGCGCATCCGGGTGAACTGGTGCGCATGCTGCGTGCCCGCCAGGTGCAGGTGATCATCTGCGGCGCCGTTTCCGCGGAACCGGCCGCCCTGCTCGAGGCCGCCGGTTTCGACCTGATTCCCTTTGTCACCGGCCCTGTGCCGCGGGTGTTGGAGGTCTTTGCCAGCGGCCAGGTTTTTGACCGCGAACTGTGTATGCCCGGCTGCGGGGCCGCCATCTGCTGCGGCGGTCGCATCCGGCGCGGCCGGGAGATCGGCGGCGCGGGCCAGCGACCGCCGGGCAGGCGGCGCAACCGGCAGGAATTGCCCGAGGCCGTCATCGACACCGGTGCGACCCGGTCCTGCCGGGCCGATGCGCCGGCTCCAACCACCGGTTCGCCGACAAGCGGGACAAATCGTCCCGACCAACGATAACCACACGGAGGAATACCATGCCACGAGGAGATGGAACAGGACCCGCGGGCAACGGCCCGCAGGGATTGGGCCGGGGCGGCTGCCGCCAGAACGGCATCGATCCGAACGATCCCAAGCAACAGCCCCAGGGACCGGGCGCAGGTCAGGGCCAGGGTCAGGGCCAGGGTCGCGGCCAGGGCCGGGGCCAGGGTGGCGGTCGCGGCGGCGGCCGAGGCCAGGGTGGAGGCGGCAACCGCTGAGCATTGGCCGGCGGCTGTCATTCCAGAGAACACGACGACGGTGGCCCGCTTCGGGTCACCGTCACAGAGTGGAGCAGAAACCTTGATTATCGCCTTTGTCGCCAAGGATTTTTCCCGTTTTTCCCTGCTCGTCGACCGGTTGCGGCGCGAACAGGGCGTGGAGCTGGTTCCCGCCGCCACCGGCGCCGCCGGCCTGGCCCAGCTGCAGGGGAGGGCCGTTGACCTGGTGATCGTTGACGAGCAGCTCGACGACATGAGCGGCATCGAGTTTGTCGAACAGTTCGTCAAGGTCAACCCGCTGGCCAACACGGCCATTGTCGGCTCGCTGCCCGAGGCCGAGTTCCACGAGGCCACCGAGGGGCTGGGGGTGCTCATGCAGTTGCCGCCCCGTCCGCAGGAACGGGATGCGGAAAATCTGCTGGCAATACTGGCCAAAATTTCCGGTCTTCTCCCGGCCGGGCCTCAGGAGGCACCGCAATGATCATCAGTATCGCCAGCGGCAAGGGCGGCACCGGCAAGACCACGGTGGCCACCAACCTCGCGCTTGCGCTGGGCGAGCGGGTGGAACTGCTCGACTGCGATGTCGAGGAACCCAACGCCCATCTCTTTCTCAAGCCACAGATCGAGCGCACGGAGCGGGTGGACACGCCCATTCCTCTGGTGGACGAGGCCAAGTGCACCTTCTGCCGGAAATGCGCCGAGATCTGCCGGTTCAACGCCATTGCCGTGGTCGGCCGCCAGGTGCTCGTCTTCCCGGAACTCTGCCACAGTTGCGGCGGTTGCATGGCGGTCTGCCCCGAGGGGGCGATCACTGAAATCGGCCGCGAGCTGGGCACGGTCAACTCCGGTCACCGGGGCACTATCAGCTTCAAAAACGGCCGGCTGCGGGTGGGCGAGGCCATGTCGCCGCCGCTCATAAAGAAGGTGCGGGCAGCCAGAGACCCGGGGCGCATCACCCTCATCGATGCGCCGCCCGGTACCAGCTGCCCGGTGATCGCGGCCATGAACGGGGCCGACTTCATCCTCATGGTCACCGAGCCCACGCCCTTTGGTCTGCATGACCTCAAACTGGCGGTGGAGGCGGTGAAACTGCTCGGCATTCCTTGCGGTCTGGTCGTTAACAGGGCGGACGTCGGTGATGACAAGGTGTTCGCTTACGCCCGGGAGGAGGAGCTGCCGATCCTGCTGACCATTCCCTTTGACCGCCGTATTGCCGAGGCCTATTCCCGCGGTGAGACCATGGTCGAAGCGCTGCCGGAGTGGGAACCGAAGTTTCTCCGGCTGTTTGCAGATATTGAAGCCATTATCGAGCGGGGTGCGGCCAAATGATACGGGAAATAGTTATTGTCAGCGGCAAGGGCGGCACCGGCAAGACCAGTCTGACCGCAGCCTTTGCCGCCCTGGCCAAAAACAGCATCCTCTGTGACGCGGATGTGGACGCGGCCGATCTCCACCTGCTCATGCAGCCGGAGGTCAAGGAGCAAACCGATTTCATGGGCGGCTCCAAGGCCGTCATCGATCCCGACCTTTGCACCGGATGCGGTACCTGTCGCACCCTGTGCCGGTTCGACGCCATCAGTGACCGGTACGAGGTCGATCCCATCCGGTGCGAAGGTTGTGGAGTGTGCGTGGATTTCTGTCCGGAACAGGCCATCGCTTTTCCGGTGCAGCGCTGCGGTGAGTGGTACGTCTCCGACACCCGCTTCGGGCCCATGGTCCATGCCCGGTTGGGCATCGCCGAGGAGAACTCGGGCCGGCTGGTCAGCCTGATCCGCACGGAAACAAAGAAACGTGCCGAGGAACGCGGTCTCGACCTGATCCTCACCGACGGCCCTCCGGGTATCGGCTGTCCGGTGATCGCCGCCATCGGCGGAGCCACGGCACTGGTCATCGTGGTCGAGCCCACGGTGTCCGGCATCCACGACATGGAGCGCGTTGTGGACCTTGCGGCACATTTCAAGGTGCCGGGCATGGTCATTGTCAACAAGTTCGACCTGAACGTAAAAATGACCGAAACTATTGAGAAATTGGCGGTTAAGCGCAATATTGTGGTGCTCGGCCGGGTCCCCTTCGACCCGGTGTTCACCCACTCCATGGTCCAGGGGCAGAACCTGTTCGAATACGGCGAGGAAACCCCGACCCGTCAAGTGGTCCGCGACATCTGGGCGAAAATTGTCAGTTCACCGTCCATGAATCCCTTGGGGATCGTGGATTTCAAAGCAACCATTCAATGATGACGGAGAAGGTTTCATGGTTCGAGTAGCAATCCCTTCCGAGGGCAACGGCGGTCTGGACGGCAGGCGGGCAGGGCATTTCGGGCACTGCGATGTGTTCACCTGCATCGATGTCGAAAACGGGCAGATCCAGGCAGTGCATATCCTGCCCAACCAGGAGCACGTGCAGGGCGGCTGCATGGTGCCGGTCAATCTGCTCGCCCAGGCCGGGGTGAACGCCCTGGTGGTGGGCGGCATCGGCATGCGGCCACTCATGGGCTTCCGCCAGGTGGGCATCGACGTGTACCACGACGGGGAACGGCCCGAGATCCGCCCGGTGGTCGAGGACTTCCTCGCCGGCCGGTTGCCGCGCATCAGCGACGACCAGGTCTGCGGTGGCGGCGGCGGCCGATAATCTCTGCAGCAGGAGGGAGCAATGAAAATAGCCATCACCGCCAAGGGTATCCGGCTGGACAGCGAGGTGGACCCCCGCTTCGGCCGGGCGCCCTACATCCTCATCGTCGACACCGAGACCCTGGCCTTAGAGGCGGTGGACAACAGTGAGAACGTCAATGCCTTCAAGGGCGCCGGCATCAAGGCGGCCTCCATGGTCAGCGAGCGCGGCGCCCAGGTACTCATGACCGGCTACTGCGGGCCCAAGGCCTTCACTACCCTGGAGGCGGCCGGGGTCAAGGTGGTCAACGATGTCACCGGCACGGTGCGCGATGCCCTCGAGGCCTTCAAAGCCGGCCGGGTCACCTACGCCGATGCGGCCAACAAGGAGGCCCACTGGTAACCTTCGGCCGCATGCGTGCAACACCCGCCGGTGGCCGGGCAGGGGGAGGGGCTGGTGCGGACCGCCGTTCCCCCTGCCCGGCCTTTTTTGTCCCGGACGGGTGATTTGTTGCCGCTGCCCGGCCGTCGCATCCCGGCGGGCACGCATGATGCAAACGCCACCACAGGCAGGGGCGGATGCGCCCGAAGATGTGGTACGGGCTGCACGTTAGTGTGGTATTGTGTCGCGGTGTGCAACATAAGTGTAGTGAACTTGACAGGGTGAGGGAACCGGGAACACCCCATGAAACAGTCAGGAGAAAAGATCGCACTTTTTGTCCAGCGCTACAAGCTGTTGCGCGACCTCGGCCAGCTGCAGGTCGAGATCGAGGCCGACGAATCCTCCTACCTGGCCCGCTGCTGCGCCCTCCTGCTCCAGGACCCGGAATTCTGCCTGGCCTGGGTGGGCCGCCAGGAAAAGGACAACACCGTCACCCCGCTGTTCATCGCCGTCAAGGAGACCGCCGCCCAACAGGAGTGCCAGCTGCTCGTGCACCGGCTGGCGCTGGAGTCCGAAGGCGTCAGCCCGGCGGCCCGGGCACTGGCCACGGACCGCCACGTGGTCTGCAACGATCTCGCCGACGAGGCCAACCCGGTGACCCTGCGGCGCATCGCCGCGGCCAGCGGCGGCCGTTCATGCATCTCCTGGCCGCTCTCGCACGACCGGCAGAAGTACGGCGTGCTGACCGTGCAGTCCATCCGCGCCGGCGCCTTTGCCGATGCCGCCGATCTCGACTTCATCGCCAACGTGGCCACCGCCATCGCCCGGGCCCTGCACCTGTGGCACACCTCCACCCACTTGCGCATCGAGCACGATTTCAACTGCGAGATCGTCCAGACCGTGCAGGCCCTGCTCGTCTCCCTCTCTCCCTGCGGCCAGATCCTCTCGTTCAACCGCACCGCCGAGGAGGTCACCGGCTACCTGGAAGCCGAGGTGCGCGACCGCTACTGGGTGGACGTGCTCATCGCCCCGGAGAGCCGCACCGCCAGCCAGAACGAGTTTTCCCGGCTGCTCCGCGACGGCCACTCGGAGGTGAATTTCCAGGCCGAGCTGGAGACCCGCACGCACGAGCGGCGCACCATCGACTGGCACGGCTCCATCCGCCCGGACATCGACCAGGGACGGGTCGGGCTGGTGCTGTTCGGCATCGACATCACCCGCCGGATCACCGAGAACCAAGCCCTCAACCATGCCCTGGACAAGTGGGAGAACATCTTCACCGCGGTGCTCGATCCGGCCCTGATCGTCAGCGCCGAGGGCGTTATCCTCGACGTCAACCCGGCCACCATGGCCAAGGCCCGCCGCTCGCGGGAGGAGATCGTCGGCCGCGGGGTGTGCGAGATCCTCCACGGCGGCCGCCCGCCCGGGGCCGTCTGTCCGCTCGAGACCCTGCTCGGGGAACGCACGAGCAGCAATTTCGAGACCGAACTGCGCGGGCTCGGCGGCAACTACCTGCTCAACGTCAGCCCCCTGCGCGAGTACGAGGGCAAGGCCGGGGCCGCCCTGCTGCTCGCCCGGGACCTGACCGAGGAGCAGCTGCGCAAGGCCGAGGCCTTCCGCGCCGCCCAGCTCGCCTCGGTGGGTGAGTTGGCCGCCGGCGTGGCCCACGAGATCAACAACCCGATCAACGGCATCATCAACTACGCCCAGATCCTGCTCGATTCCGGCCAGCCCGAGGCCAACGCCAACTTCCTGCGCGCCATCATCAAGGAAGGACAGCGCATCGCCGGCATCACCCGCAATCTGCTCGATTTCTCGCGCAAGCGGGAGGCCTCGCCGGAACCGGTGGACATCCCGGCGCTCATCCGCCACAGCTTCGAGCTGATCGCCCACCAGTGCCAACTGGACGGCATCACCCTGGTCGAAGACTATGCCGAGCCCCTGCCGCTCGCCTTCTGCAACCCGCAGCAGGTGCAGCAGGTGCTGCTCAACGTGTTCAGCAACGCCCGCTACGCCCTCAACCAGCGTTATCCCGGCGCCCACGCCGACAAGCGCATCGAGATCGCTGTCACCGGCCGGGGGCGGGACAAGAGCCGGTCCCTGCGCATCACCATTACCGATTACGGCACCGGCATCGAGCACCACATCATGGACCGGCTCATGGACCCCTTTTTCTCCACCAAGGCCAAGGGTGAGGGCACCGGCCTGGGGTTGAGCATCAGCCACAATCTCATCCAGGAGAACAAGGGCAATTTCCGCATCAAAAGCCAACTGGGCAAGTACACCACCATTCTCATCGATCTGCCGGCAGCGGCGGGAGGAGACGCGAGCCATGCCTGAAAAAACACGGTTCATCGGTCAGCTGGGCATTCTCTTCCTTGTGGCCGCAGTCCTGCTCGCGCTCATGGACCGGCAGATGCTCACCGGCCCGGAAACCCTGTCGCAATGGCCCTTTGCCCTGCTGTCCCTGCTGCTCCTGGCCGGCCTGTTTGTTGTCGTCGCCCTGCTGGTCAACCACCGCCTGGGTGCGCTGGTCAGGCGGGGGGATGACCTGGAGCGGCAGCTCGCCCAGGTCCGGGAGGAGTGCGAACACAACCGCAGCGAACTCGAGGAGCGGGTGGACCGCCGCACCTTCGAGATCTCCGTGGCCAACGCCTCGCTCAACCGGGAGATCGCCGAGCGCATCCAGGCGGAGACCGAGATGCGCCAGCTCAAGCGCCGCCTGGAACTGATCCTCGAGTCCGCCGGCGAGGGCATCTTCGGGCTCGACCTCGATGGTCAGGTGACCTTTGTCAACCGGGCCGCGGCCGAGATGCTCGGCTGGGAACCGGACGACCTGGTCGGGCTGTCGCACCATGCCCTCATCCACCACACCCGCGCCGACGGCTCGCCCTACCCGGTGGACGAGTGCCCCATCCACCAGGCCTACCGGGACGGCAAGGTGCACTTCGGCGCGGACGAGGTCTTCTGGCACAAGAACGGCCAGAGCTTCCCGGTGGACTACATCAGCACGCCCATCCACGAGAACCGGCAGCTGCGGGGGGCGGTGGTGGTCTTTCGTGACCTGACAGCCCTGACCAGGCTGCGCACCGGGGAGGAGTCGTCGTGAACAAGAGCGAAGCGGAAACCGCCATCCTGGTCATCGACGACGAGGAAAGCCTGCGCAACACCTTCCAGTTTTTCCTTCAGAACGAGGGCTACAGCCCGGTGATCACCGCCTCCACCTACGAGGAGGCGGTGGCCGAGCTCAACGACCGCCATTTCGACCTGATCATCAGTGACATCGTGCTCGGCGGCAGCACCGGCATCGATCTGCTCCGGCGGGTGCGCGAACTCGGCCGCACCTGCCCGGTGGTGATGATCACCGGCTACCCGACCGTGGAAACCGCCTCCGAGGCTGTGCGCCTGGGCGCCTTCGACTATATCCCCAAGCCGGTGGAGAAACAGACCCTGCTCAAGACCGCCCGCCTGGCCCTGCGCCAGCATCAGCTCGAACAGGGGCAGCGGCGGGCCGAGCAGGAGCGCGAACGCTACCGCACCTTTCTCGAGACGGTGTTCAAGAGCGTGGCCGACGGCATCGTCACCGTGGACCCGGATCTGGCCATCATGGAGATGAACCCGGCGGCGCGGCTCCTGCTCGGCGAACTCGACGCCGGAATTGCGGAGCAGGGCAGTCTGCTCACCCTGTGCGGCCGCGACGAGTTCGCCCCGCTCAAGAAAGACCTGCTGCAGGTGCTCAAGAGCGGCGGCGAGATCAGTGCGCGCAATTTCGAGTGCCAGGGGGCCGGTCGCCGCAAGAAGATGCTGAGCGTGTCCACCGCGCCGCTCAAGGACGGTGCCGGCGGGGTGGCCGGGGCGGTGATGGTGGTCCGCGACCAGACCCCGGTGGAAACCGGGACCGTGGGGCGACGGCAGAGTTTTCACCGCTTCCTCGGCGCCAGTGACGCCATGCAGGCGGTGTACACCATGATCGAGAACGTCGGCCGGGTCGACCTGACCGTGCTCATCACCGGCGAATCGGGCACCGGCAAGGAACTGGCGGCCGAGGCCCTGCACCTGGAGAGCCACCGCAAGAACCGGCCGCTGGTCAAGGTGGATTGCACCGCCATCCCGGAGTCGCTCCTGGAGAGCGAATTGTTCGGCCACCGCAAGGGCTCGTTCACCGGTGCGGACCGGGACCGGATGGGCCGCATCCTCCAGGCGGACGGCGGCACCCTGTTCCTCGACGAGATCGGCGACATCTCGCCGCTCATGCAGCTGCGCCTGTTGCGCTTCCTGCAGGAGAGCACCTTCTACCCGGTGGGCCAGGACACGCCCCTGCAGGTGGATGTGCGGGTGATCACCGCCACCAACGTGGACCTCAAGGAAAAGGTACGCAGCGGCGCCTTCCGCGAGGACCTGTATTTTCGCCTGCGGGTGATCGACATCATCCTGCCGCCGCTGCGCGAACGCGGAGATGACATCCTCCTGCTCGCCGACCACTTCATCACGCGCATCGCCCCCAAGGTGGGCAAGACCATCAACGGCCTGTCCGACCAGGCCCGGCAGCGGCTGCTCGAACACCGCTGGCCGGGCAACGTGCGCGAACTCGAACACGTGATCGAGCGGGCCTGCGTGCTCTGTCCCGGGCCGACCATCAGCACCGATCACCTGCCGCTCGACCTCACCGGCCCGGCCCGGCCGGTTGAACGGCCGGCACTGGCGGATAGCGCACCCTCCGGCCCGCTCTTTGCCCAGCCCGAGCCGGTGGCGTCGACCGATTCCTTGAGTCCGGCCGAGCGCATCCTCCAGGCCCTGCGCCGGACCGGCGGCAACAAGGCCAAGGCCGCCCGCCTGCTGGGTATCGACCGCACCACCCTGTACCGCAAGATCAAGGAACTGCGCCTGGATCTCTCCCGGGTGGATTTCTGAGTTCTGCTACACTTCTGTTGCCACACAAGCGTTGGAAAACAACGGTTGTGTGGCTTTTTTTGTGGCAGCGATCGCCGTTCGCCGCCGCCGCTGCCGCTTTCTTTCTGGCCCTCGCCGCTTTCTCATAACATGCTGTTCTCAAATTGAAAAATAGTTGAGCCGGGGGCGCCGGTCGGCCGCCTCGATGGCTGCGCCGGGTTATCGGCCAGTGGCAACTGAAGAAATATTCACCTGAAAACCACAAGAAAACGAGTTGTTGAACCCGTCATCGAAAAAAAAACCTGGACATGGCACCGCCTGTGCAATTGTGCGCAGCAAAGCGGATAGGTTCAACCCGCCAACCGAGGCCAATGTCCATGCACCACACAGACAACGCAGAGGAAACGCTGCTGGCGACCTTTCACCGGTGGTTCCCCACCGAGGAGGCCTGCATCGATTACCTGTTTCCCCTGCGCTGGCCCCATGGATTTGTCTGTCCGTTCTGTCGCACCCGTCACCCGCACCTCGTTCCGCAGCGCTATCTCACCTGCACGGTCTGCGGCAACCGCAGTTCGCTCACCACCGGCACCCTCATGCACGGCGTCAAACGGCCGCTCAGGGACTGGCTGCTGGCCATCTGGTGGTTCAGCGGCGCCGGTTTCGACACCAGCGCCAAGCAGCTGCAGCGCCTGCTCGACGCCTCCTGTTACCAGACGGCCTGGACCTGGCTGCAGAAGCTGCGCCAGGCCATGGGCGCGGCAGACACCGCCCGTTGCCGGGGGGTGGTGGAAATCGGCGGCCACACGGTCACCCCCGCCCGCGAACGGAGGGAGCGGGCCCTGGTGCTGGCGGCGGCGGAGATCGTGCCCGACCTGGGCATTGCCGGCCGCATCCGCATGGCCCACGTGGAGCAGTTGAGCGGTAAAATTCTGCACCGTTTCCTCGAACAGACGGTGGCCGAGGGCAGTTCCCTGCTCACCGCCGACGATACCGTCCGCCGCCTGCTCGGCGACCTGGCCGGCTGGTTCGTGTCGCCCCTGCAGGAGGATCTGACCCCGCGCACCGGGCCGCTCTGCCGCGGTTTCGAGGCCTGCCTGCACAGCGTCCACCGGGGCGGGGTCACGGTCAAGCACCTGCAGCTCTATCTCAACGAGTTCTGTTTCCGCAACAACGCCGGCCTGCTCGCCGATCACCCGACGGTTTTCCGCACCCTGCTCACCGGCATCTTCCACCAACCGGCCAGGGCGGACGAGCAGGGGAGTGCACCGGCCGGACGCCGGCGGGCGTCAAGGTGGCCATCATGAGAAACCCGGTCCAGCTCGGTCTGCTGCTGCTCACCCTCACCGCGGTGGCGGTGTTCGGCTACAATGTCTACCTGCGGGAGACGACCCCGCCCGCTCGGAGTTACAGCGACTTCCTTGCTGACCTGCGCGCCGGCGAGATCGTCAGCGTGCACCTGCGCGGCGGCGCCATCACCGGTGAGGATACGGCCGGCCGGCCGTTTGGCACCTACAGCCCGGACGTGGCCGCCCTCCTGCCGCAGCTGGAGGAACAGGGGGTGCGCATGAGCGCCGAGGCCGAGCCCGGCTCGGGTGCGGTGGACCTGCTCAAGGCCCTCCTGCCCCTGGTGGTGATCTTCGCCGCCTGGCTCATCTTCAGTCGCCGGCGGTCGGACGGCCTGGGGGTGCGCGCCGGGTCCGGCGCCTCCCGCTTCACCCCGGTGCACGGCGAGCGGGTCACCTTCAAGGACGTAGCCGGCATCGCCGAGGCCAAGGAGGAATTGCAGGAGATCGTCGAGTTCCTCAAGAATCCGGACAAGTACAGCCGGCTGGGCGGCCGCATCCCCAAGGGCGTACTCCTTCAGGGGCCGCCCGGCACGGGCAAGACGCTGCTCGCCAAGGCCATCGCCGGTGAGGCCTCGGTGGCCTTCTTTTCCATGGGCGGCTCGGACTTCGTCGAGATCTTCGCCGGGGTCGGCGCCTCGCGGGTGCGGGAGCTGTTCGCCGAGGCCAAGAAGAATGCGCCCTGCATCATCTTCATCGACGAGATCGACGCCATCGGCGGCCGCCGTTCCGGCGGCAGCGGCGGCGCCTCCAGCGACGAGCGCGAGCAGACCCTGAACGCGCTGTTGGTGGAGATGGACGGCTTCAGCTCAGGGGAGACGGTGATCATGGTGGCCGCCACCAACCGGCCCGACATCCTCGACCCGGCCCTGCTCCGCCCCGGCCGCTTCGACCGGCAGATCACCATCAGCCTGCCCGACGTCAAGGGCCGGCTCAAGATCCTCGAGGTGCATGCGCACAGGATCGTGCTCGCCCCGGGCACGAATCTGGCCGAGATCGCCCGCTCCATCCCCGGCTTCACCGGCGCCGACATCGCCAACCTGGCCAACGAGGCGGCCCTGATGGCCGCCCGCCGCAACAAGGCGGCGGTGGAGCGCGAGGACTTCGAGGAGGCCAAGGACAAGATCGTCATGGGGCTCGAGCGCAAGAATATCGTGGTCAGCGAGCAGGACCGGCGGCTGACCGCCTACCACGAGGCCGGCCACGCCATTGTCGGCCTGATGCTCGAGGAAACCGACCCGCTCCACAAGATCACCATCATCCCCCGCGGCCGGGCCATGGGCCTCACCCAGCAGGTGCCCCTGGACGACCGCTACACCTACTCGCGCGACTACCTGGTCAACCGTATCACCATCCTGCTCGGCGGCCGCGCGGCCGAATCCCTGGTCTTCGGCCGGCTGACCACCGGGGCGAGCAACGACATCGTCGCCGCCACCGACATCGCCAGCCGGCTGGTGTGCGAATGGGGCATGAGTCCGGCGCTCGGGCCCATCGCCTTCCGCCAGGGCGGCGGCGGTTTCCTTGGCGATGTCTCGCAGATGCAGGCGCACAGCGAGATGACCGCCCAGCGCATCGACACCGAGATCAAGCAGGTGATCGATGGTTGCCTGGATACGGCCAGCGCCATCCTCACCCGGCACAACAAATTTCTGCACAAGTTCGCCGAGGCCCTGCTCATCAACGAGACCATGGACGCCGATGAGGTGGACATCGTCTACCAGGGCTACCTGAAGGAACGGAAACTTGAACGGATACTGACCCAAAACCGAGGCCTTGGCGCCACAATCAGCACGAACAGCACCACAACCCATGAACAGACGGAGGACGTTCAATGAAGACCAGCCCCAGAGCCGTGATAACGGCCGCGGTAGTGATGTTGGCCTGGGCACTGCATCCGGGCAGCCCGGGCCTTGGCCAGGAAGCCCTGGATATCCACGACGCGCCGGCAACGGTCAGGATCGACAGCCTGGCCGACCTGTACGAACCGGTGGAGTTCAGCCACACCCGGCACGAGCGGCTCGCCCCGTGCAAGGATTGCCATCACCACACCACCGGCCACCAGGACATGGACCCGAACTGTGTGCGCTGCCACGCCCACTCGCCGGCCTCCACCGTGGTCAGCTGCAAGGACTGCCACACCCGCAGGCAGTTCTCCCCCGAACAGGTGCGAGAGGCGGAAAACCCCAACCTCTACCACATCGACAAGCCCGGCCTGAAGGGCGCCTATCACCTGGCCTGCGTGCCCTGCCACATCGAGAAGAACGCACCCTCCGACTGCGAGGGCTGCCACGCCATGACCGACAAGGGGAAGGCCTTTTTCCATCTCGATGCCAAGGCCCAGGACAAGGCCAAGGCGGGTACGGGCCATTGAGCCGGCCGACACAGACAATTCCGACCACAAAGGTGAGCAAGCATGAGTAACGCAATCAACCGGAGAACATTCCTCCAGGGTAGCCTGGCCGGCGCCGCCGCGGCGACGGTCAGCCTGGGCAAGAACACCGAGGCCGCCACCTTCGAGGGGTACCCCGACGCCATGGGCGTGCTCGTCGATCTGTCCCGCTGCGTCGGCTGCCGCAGCTGCGAGGCGGCCTGCAACAGGGAGCAGAAGCTGCCGGCGCCGGAGAAGCCGTTCAACGATTTCTCGGTGTTCGACGAGATCCACCACGGCCAGAAGCGGCGCACCGACGAGACCCGCTACACCATCGTCAACCGCTACGACATCCCCGGCCGCGAGCATCCGCTGTTCCGCAAGGTCCAGTGCAACCACTGCCTGGAGCCGGCCTGCCTGACCAGCTGTTTCGTCAACGCCTACACCAAGACCCCGGAAGGCGCGGTCATCTACGACAGCAGCGTGTGCGTCGGCTGCCGCACCTGCATGGTCGCCTGTCCCTTCTACATCCCCACCTTCCGCTATTCCAGCGCCTTCAAGCCGCGCATCATGAAGTGCGTGTTCTGCTACGACACCCGCCTGACCAAGGGACTGCCCCCGGCCTGTGTCGAGGCCTGTCCCCAGGAGGCCCTGACCTTTGGCCGGCGCACCGACCTGGTGGCCGCGGGCAAGCAGCGTATCCGCGAGAATCCGGGCACCTATGTCGATCACCTGTACGGCGAGCACGAGGCGGGCGGCACCTCCTGGATGTACCTGTCGCCGGCGCCGTTCGAGCAGGTGGGCATCGACACCACCGTGCCCAAGGAGCCGATTCTCAACTACGTCAAGGACTTCCTTTCCATCGTGCCCATGGTGCTGACCATCTGGCCGGCACTGTTCGCCGGATTCCACCTGCTGGCGACCCGGAAAGACAAGATGGCGGAACAGAAAAAGAGCGAGGGGGAGGTCTGAACCATGAACGTCTTTGTCAAGAACGACCAGAAATTACCCATTGTCGACAATGTCCGGCCGGATGGCGGCGTCTGGACCATCAAGGAAAAACTGTGGCTGGGCCTGAGCAAAGAGGAATACAAGGCCCAGTTTCTGCGCAACCCGGTCAACTGGGTGCTCATCATTATTTTCGCCATCGGCCTGCCGCTCCTGCTGCAGCGCTATTTCATGGGACTGGGATCGGTCACCCACGGCTCCGACGACTACCCCTGGGGCCTGTTTCTTGGCTTCGGCCTGTTCGGCATGGTGCCGCTGTCGGCCTCGGGCTTCCTGCTCGGTACCACGGTGGAGATCTTCGGCCGCAAGGACCTGGCGCCCATCGAGCGGCTGGCCCTGCTCAACGGCCTGCTCGGCTACTTCTTCGCGGTCGTCTACCTGCTGGTGGACGTGGGCATGCCCTGGCGCATCTACTACCCGATGATCATCTCGCTCGGCCCGGCGGCAGTGCTCTTCCTGGTCGCCTGGCATGTGGCCACCTACCTGTCGGTGCAGATCGCCGAGATCGCCCCGGCCTTTTTCGAGTGGGCCCGGTGGCTCAAGGGCAAACGATTCGTCAAGTCGATCTCCATCGGCCTGACCATCGCCGGCATCATCCTTTCCACCCTGCACCAGGGCGCGCTCGGGGCGCTGTTCACCTATGCCCCGACCAAGGTGCACCCGCTGTGGTTCTCGGCCAACTTCCAGTGGATCCATTTCTTCTGTTCGGCCATCTTCGCCGGCCTGTCCATGGTCATCTGCTCGGCCGCGCTGTGCAAGACCTACCTGGTCTGGCGCTGCGACAACCGCTTCCTCGACAACGTCGACCGCAACACCCTGGCCTTGGGCAAGGGCTGCGCCTACGCCCTGATCACCTACCTGGTGATCAAGATGGTGGGCATCGCCCATGACCAGGACTGGGCCCACCTGCTCACCGGCTGGGGCCAGTACTTCCTCCTGGAGATGGCGGTGGCCGTGGTCCTGCCCATGATCCTGTTCGCCTACGGCGTCAAGCACCAGCTGGTCGGCATGGTCCGCTGGGCGGCCCTGATCAGTGTGCTCGGCATTGTCTGGAACCGGTTGAACACGGCGATGATCTGCTTCAACTGGCGGATGTACCAGGAGATCCCGCACTGGAAAGAGGTCTGGGTGACGGTGACCATCTTTGCCCTGTATTTCATCGTCTACCGCTTCATCCTCTATCGCCTGCCCATCCTCTACGAATGGCAGGGTGAGAAGTGACCCCCTCGGCCACGGGTTCCGGTTTTTCCCCAACCCCTCTTTCCTCGCCGGAATCCGTGGCCCATTTTCCAGGAGGTACGCACCGTGTCCGCTGACCCTCACCCCCGACGCAGGCCGCGCGGGTGGATCGGGCTGCCCCTGAACCGCCTGTTCGCCGCCATCACCGCGGTGGTTCTCGCCTGCCTGCTCCTCGTCATCGCCCTCGGCGTCCGCCAGTACCTGCTCTACCACCGCTGCCAGCAGGCAGTGGCGGCGAGCGACCGGCTGCTGTTCCAGTTCACCTCGATCAAGGGGCACCTCAACGAGTCGCTCATCCTCGGCGAAGAGGTCAACCTGCAGAAGCTGAACGGGGAATTGCAGCAGCTGGAAAAGGAGGCGGACGGGCTGCACCGCAACCTGCTGGTCCCGGAAGGACTGAAGCCGCAGCTGCTGTCGCGGGTGGACCTGGTCAATCTCCAGGTGCGGCTGCGTGCCGTGCAGGAGCGGCGCGCGGAAAAGGTGCGTGAGGCGGCCGAACTGGTACGCGCCCTCACTACCGCCAACATCGGCCTGCAGCAGTTTCGCCTGCACCTGGGTGATCACACCCAGAATATCCTCCTCGGCCTGCACAAGATCATCGCCGGCGCGCTGGGGCTGATCGTGGCCCTGACCTGCTCGCTGCTGTTCCTGCTCAATCACCATCTGGCCGCGCCCATGCTCAGGTTGTGCGCCCTTACCGCCAGGCAGGGGGAATCCGGTGGGGAGGGCGATGCGGTCTGTTCCCTGCAGGAATTGACCGAACGGGTCGCAGGCCTGCTCGACCGTGGGGCCGGCGGAGCGGACAGGGAGGTCGCGACCCGTACCGGACCCGAGGATATCCGGCGCCGGGCGGTGTGCTACCGCTATGCGGTCGCCGGTTCCATCGGCTCGGAAATGACCAGCGACCTGACCAACATTCTCAACGGCGTGATCAACTACACCCAGACCCTCATTGATCTCAGTGATGGGGGCGAAACCGGGCCGCCGCGCGAACCGCTCTACCAGTCCCTGCTCAAGGAGGAAAAAAAGATCGTCGAACTGGCCGCGGCCATGCAGCGTCTCGGCCAGGGGGTGTCCTCCCGGCAGGCTTCCTCCCTGTCGTCGCTGTTTCGGGCCTTGGCCCTAATTCTCGACAAACCGTTGCGGGCCGAGTCCATCGTGTTCGTGGTCCCGGCCGAATGCCGGGGCGAGGTGGCCGTTCCCGGAACTGACCTGTGGCTGGTGCTGCTCACCCTGGTACAGCAGGGGAGGCGTGCCCTGAAACGGGTGCGGCCAGACCGGCAGCAGGAAAAAGTTCTGCGCATCGACTGTGCGCCGGACGACGCGAACGAGGGACGGGTCACCCTGACCCTGGCCAATTCCGCCTCCAGTTGGGACGAAGAGAGCGGCGACACGGCCCCGGCCTGGCCTTCGCAGCCGTTCTGCGCAGACCTGCTGCGCCTGCACGACGCCAGCCTGGCCACCGTTGCCACGGCCGAGGGCAGTCACCTGCAGCTGACCCTGCCCGGGCGCGGCAAGGCGGCCTGAAGGCAGGGCAGGGCTCTGGCGGCCGGGCACGCAGCCCGCCACACAAGCGTGTGTTTCCGCGCCACACTCCTGATCAAAACCGTTGCAGACCTGTTGTCCTATACCTGAATCAGTGAAAATTCATCAGTAAAAAGTGGCTAAAAATGCAATCAATATATTGAAAATTCACTAAAAATTTATCAATATACACCTGTCCAAAAAACTCACTTGGCAGGTGAAAA
>Ga0265295_1004407_pt1 | contig 19006 bp, 21 predicted proteins | sample Munlansysbiofilm_FD_192503 | JGI IMG/M metagenome (GOLD analysis project Ga0265295, IMG submission 192503) | Leachate microbial communities from a municipal landfill in Southern Ontario, Canada - Methane capture system biofilm | ecosystem: Engineered > Solid waste > Landfill > Unclassified ... | reverse complement strand
AAGATATTACAGTTGGTATGCAACAAAGAGTCGAAATCTTAAAAATGCTTTATAGAGATGCAGACATTCTGATTTTTGATGAACCAACCGCAGTATTAACACCACAAGAAATTGAAGAGTTAATGAAGATTATGGAAGACCTCAGAAAAGAAGGTAAGTCCATTATTTTAATTACGCATAAATTAAATGAAATCAAAATGGTGGCCGATAGATGTACCGTTTTAAGAAAAGGTAAATACATTGGTACTGTGGATGTGAAAAAGACCTCAGTCGATCAACTAGCAGAAATGATGGTTGGTAGAAAAGTCAACTTCACACTTGAAAAAGTGGATAAAAAACCACTTGAGCAAATCTTAGAAGTGAAAAATGTCTATCACCACAATATCCTCTTAAAGAAAGATGATTTAACCAACGTATCGTTTAATGTTAAAGCTGGTGAAATCGTTGTCGTTGCAGGTATTGAAGGCAATGGACAAACACAATTGGCTGAAGTAATTACTGGCTTAAAACAGGCTAAATCAGGTCAAGTGACATTAGATGGTAAAGAAATAACACAACTTTCCATCCGCCAAAAGACTTTATCAGGGATTTCACATATTCCAGAAGATAGACATAAGTTTGGTTTAGTGCTAGATTTCAATTTGGCAGAAAACTTAGTTTTACAATCATATTTCGAACCTAGATTCCAACAACATGGCTTCTTAAAATTCGATGAAATCAACCAAGAAGCAGAACGCTTAATCGAAACCTATGACGTTAGAAGTGCAAATGGTAGAAAAACAAAAGTGAGAAGCATGAGCGGTGGTAACCAACAAAAAGCCATCGTCGCTAGAGAATTGTCAAGAGACTCAAAATTAGTCGTTGCTGTTCAGCCGACAAGAGGCTTAGACGTTGGTGCAATCGAGTATATTCATAAACAACTAATCAGACTGAGAGATGAAAATAAAGCCATCTTAGTATTCTCATTAGAATTAGACGAGGTCATGAATTTGGCTGACCGTATTTTAGTCATGTATGAAGGCGAGATTGTTGCCAACCTAGATGCTAAAAAGACAAATGAAAATGAGCTTGGCTTGTATATGTCAGGTTCAAAACGAGGTAATAACGTATGATGAAATTTCTTAAATTAGAATCGTCAGAAAAAATCATATCCACATTTATATCCATATTAGCAGGGATGTTATTCGGTTTAATCATCATGCTAATCGTCAACCCTTCTATGGCATTTGGCGGATTTTCAGCCATCTTACTAGCTGGTGTGTCCGATGGCATGTATGGATTTGGTGAAGTATTATTCAATGCCGCACCACTGATCTTAACAGGGTTAGCCATTGCATTCGCATTTAAAACAGGGCTATTTAACATCGGGGCATCTGGTCAATTAATGATTGGTGCATTCATGGCAGTTTGGATAGGGGTCACTTGGACATGGGTACCAGCACCAATTCACTGGATTGTTGCCATACTTGGTGGTATTTTTGGTGGGATGGTTTGGGTATTGATTCCTGCCTTACTAAAAGCTTACAGAAATGTCCATGAAGTCGTATCCACCATCATGATGAACTATATTGCGATGTACGCATCTAAAATGCTCATTGAAGCAACCATTTATGACTCGGTTAGACAAGAATCTAACTCCGTATTAAATGGGGCTAGAATTCCGACATTTTTCTTAGATCGAATTTTCGATAATCCACGTTTAAATGGTGGTATCTTAATTGCCATTTTAACGGGTGCAATCATCTATATTGTATTAGAGAAAACCACATTTGGTTTCCAATTAAAAGCGGTAGGGTTTAATCGTGATGCTGCTAAATATGCAGGTATCAACGATAAAAAGAACATTGTTTATTCACTATTGATTTCAGGTGGGATTGCCGGTTTAGCCGGTGCAGTCATCTATTTAGTACCAGGTACTGGTATGAGATTAGAAACGACTTATGTGATCAATGGCTATGGCTTCCAAGGGATAGCCGTTGCCTTATTGGGGATGAGTAATCCAATCGGTACGATTTTCTCAGGTCTATTTTTAGGGTACATTGAAGCATCCAATCAGGAATTACAATCTTGGGACTTCAAACGTGAAATCATTGATATCATCACAGCAAGTATCATCTATTTCAGTGCATTTACGTTATACTTCCAAAAATATGCGCGTAAGATTATCAGTAAAATAGGTAAAAAGGATGGTGAAACCAATGCGTAATTATTTAACACGTAAAAATGTTACAATTGGTATATTTGCCATACTATATGTGCTAATTGCTTTATGGAACAATTCAAGTTTTTATGACTTATTGAGATGGACATTATTCTCAACCATCCCACTCGCGATGGTCGCGATGGCAGGGTTATATTCAGAACGCTCAGGTGTCGTGAATATTGCCTTAGAAGGGATTATGATGTTTGGTGCCTTCGTCGGTATATTATCGCTTAATAACTTACAAGGTAGTGGCATGGATGGGCAGTTTGTCTTATTCTTAGTCGTTATCATTGGTGGTATTGCAGGCTTATTATTCTCATTACTACACTCCTATGCGTCGATTACAATGAAATCAAATCAAGTTATTTCAGGTACTGCACTTAACTTATTGGCGCTTGCCTTAGCCATTTTCGTTGGTAGAGCCTTATCAACATCCGGCACAGAAGAAATTACATTTACAGACCGATTTAGAATTGATGGGATTCCATTATTAAAAGATATTCCTGTTTTAGGTGATATATTATTCACTAAATTCTATCTCATTTCTTTGCTTGGTTTAGTCATCTTTGGGATAGCAGCAATCGTTGCATATAAAACCAGATTTGGCTTAAGATTAAGAGCGTGCGGTGAAAACCCACATGCAGCGGATGCAGCAGGGATTAATGTCTATAAGACAAGATATTTTGCCGTTTCAATATCCGGTTTACTTGCTGGTATGGGTGGGGTTATCTTAATTATTCCATCGTCAACTAGCTTCAAAGCCTCTGTTTATGGTTACGGGTTCTTAGCATTAGCCGTTTTAATCAGTGGACAATGGAAACCTGCTAGAGTATTGGTGTTCTCATTCTTGTTCGGTTTCTTGATGAATTTATCAAACGGGATTAGTATGGTCCAAAACGCATTTAATAACTTAAGAGCAAATGAAGGATTCATGCAATCATTCTATGAAGGTATGTATGCTTTCTTCAGACACTTACCAAGAGATATCATCTCCATGTTGCCATTCTTAGTCACCTTATTGTTACTAGGATTGACTTCTAAAAACTCACAAGGGCCAAAAGCCGCTGGTGAACCATACGATCAAGGGAAGCGTTAAGCTTCCTTTTTTTGCGTAAAAAAATCTCAACCCGTTTTCGTCATCACGTCAACAGATTGAGATTTAAATATTATTTATTAGTATTCATCGATCATTCTGACCAATTCATCATAGACTTCAGCTTCTTTGATTTTTTTGATGATTTGGCCATGCTTGAAGATTACAGCTTCACCTTTGCCGCCCGCAACGCCAATATCCGCATGTTTCGCTTCACCAGGTCCGTTTACTTTACAACCCATAATGGCAACATTGATATGCTTGTTAACGCCTTGTAAATACGTTTCAATGCGTTTAGCAATATCAATCATGTCATATTGTATACGGCCACACGTTGGGCAACTGATTAAATTAGGAATATCTTTTCTTAACCCTAGGTTTTTTAAGATTTCCTTCGCTGCTCTAATTTCGATTTCTGGGTTATCTGTTAGAGATACTCTAATGGTATTCCCAATGCCTTCATGTAATAAAATACCAATCCCCATCGCACTTTTTATCGCACCACTAAAAGCAGTACCTGCCTCAGTGACACCTAAGTGAAGTGGATAAGGGAACGTTTTTGCTGCTAAACGATAGGTTTCAATCATTAAGTTCATATCGGTCGCTTTTAAAGAAAGCGCGATATCGAAGAAATTCATGGATTCTAGGATCTCAACATGACCTTTTGCAACCATGATCATGTTTTCAGCAGTTGGTTCTAGATTATCAGGTAATGAGCCACTGTTTACCCCAATTCTGATTGGGATATTCTTTGCCTTACAGGCTTCAACGACCATTTCAACTTTGGTACGGTCTTTGATGTTGCCTGGGTTTAACCTAATCTTATCAACCCCTTGATTAATGGCTTCTAAGGCCAGTTTATAATCAAAGTGGATATCCGCTACTAAAGGGATATGAATTTGTCTTTTAATCTCACCTAATGCTTTTGCATCGACTTTATCGAGTACAGCGACTCTGACGATTTCACAACCAGCTTTTTCAAGCAAATGAATTTGCTTAACGGTTGCATCAACATCCTTTGTGAAGGTTGTTGTCATACTTTGAATGTAGACATGGCTGTTGCCACCCATGACCAGATTGCCAATTTTGATTGGCCTTGTTGTTAACCTTTGCATATTATCACCTATATGAAATTATAACATAGTCTAAAATAAAATGCGCTTCTTTGCTTACTCAAAAGCGAATTTCTCCTTTTAGTTTGAAAAAATAATAGATAATGAAACTTAGTTAGAAGTTATCTTTATTTTCTTTGATTTCTATGTTTTAATATTAAATAGGTGATCTTATGAAAATCATAGAATTAAGCAAAAAAGAATATAAAGGCTATAAACTTGAGTATAGATACCAAACTAAGTTTTTTTATGATGTCAAAATAAAAGAAAAACACGATGTGAAAATCACCTTAAAAAAGAAGAAAACCTTATTTAAACAAGAAAAGACCTTTAAAGATGAATTATTTGCGGATTATATTGATGTATCAGATGTATTTGGTATCTTCGAGAAAAAGAAACTCATTGCTGTGGTTGAAGGCAGTCTAGAGACTTGGAATAGTAGATATAGAATCTGGAATGTGTTGGTTGAGCAAAAATACCGAAGAAAAGGGTATGGAAAGATGTTATTTGACCATATTGAAATGGTCGCTAAAAAGAAAGGCGCACGCGCATTAATATTAGAGACTCAATCTTGTAACTACCCAGCCATCCAGTTTTACAAGAAAATGGGGTACCATTTTAAAGGATTAGACTTAGCGTCATACTCAAATGATGACATCAAGAAAAAAGAAGTTAGACTCGAATACGGTAAAGAAATTAAATAGATTTACCCTATAAACACACCACTTAGTAATCGCAGTTTGATTAGATTGGTCATCAAAAAATATTAAAGAAACCTTTCAAGTGAAAAATACTTGATATTTGTTTGCTTGTTTGATATACTTTTATATGAAATGTCTGGAGGGATTTATACATGCGTGAACTAGTTAAATTAGTTTGTACAGAATGTGGCGAAGAAAACTACTATACAACTAAAAATAAAAAAACAACACCAACTCGTCTTGAAATGAAGAAGTACTGTCCAAAATCACGTACATATACTGTACACAGAGAAAAGAAATAAGCTATTCTAGGAATAGTTTTTTTTCTATTAAGGGGCTATTATGATCATAAAAGGAAATGACGATTTATCTCATGTTTACATCATCAAACGCTATGATAAAGCGGTATTGATTGACCCATCTCACAGCTATAATGACATAAAAACACAATTGACTGGCTATCAATTGGCCTTTATTCTATTGACACATGGCCATATTGATCACACAGCTTTGATCGGTGAATTTAACTGTCCTATTTACATGCATAAGGATGACTATGAACTGTCTCAAAATGACGATCAAAATGGATCGAAAGATATAAAATTAAGACGTCAATTTGATTTAAAAAAACTAGATGTTCGATTTGTGACGGACTTAACTGAAATAGACTTTACCGATGAAAAAATCAAAGTGTATCATACGCCAGGGCATACGAAAGGCTCTTTATGCTATTTATATCGCAAGCAACTCTTTACAGGTGATACCCTATTTAAAGATGGGGTCGGTAGAACCGATTTGATTGGTGGGTCGACAGCTAGTTTAAACAAATCACTGAAACGATTGTTTAAAGATTTACCTCAAAACATCACCATCTTACCTGGTCATGATGACCAAAGTACGCTAAAAGATGAATTGAAACAAAACACCTATATCCAAAAAATCATCTCAAAATAAGGCTAAAAGATATGTTAAATCATGTCTTTTTTCACTTTTTTAGCACATTTGACTTGACAGTGCTAATATCATATAATAAAATAACATTGGCACTGGATGAAGTTAAGTGCTAAAAGAGGTGATGTTGTGTTATCAAACAGACAAAAGTTAATCTTGAAAGCCATCATCGAAACCTATGTGACAGATGGCATACCCGTCGGTTCAAAAGCATTAACCGATAAGCCTTATTTGAATTTTTCTTCTGCAACATTACGTTATGACATGGCTGCACTAGAAGAACTAGGATTTCTAGAAAAGACACACACGTCTTCTGGTAGAATTCCTTCTAATTTAGGGTACCGCTATTATGTGGAAAATCTGGTCACACGCGACGATGACATCAAACAGCTATTTCCAATCATTGACCAACTCTTCACAGAGTTTGAGAATAATAAGGAATACGCTGTCAAAGAAGCGATTAATCTCTTATCTGAATTAACCAATTATACGTCCATGGTACTTGGCCCAAATGAAGCGTTTGCACGTATTAATAAAGTGGATTTTATCCCGCTTGCAAACCATGAAGCAGTCATCTTGATTGTGACAGATAAAGGCCATGTACAAAATGAGAAAGTCAATATTCCGGAACATTTATCGCTAACTGATTTTAAGAAGATCATTTCATCATTAAATGATTTGTTAGAAAATCAACTGGTCAAAGATGCGAAACGTATCCTTAAAAATGCGTACACGGAAGAAAACATCATCGAATATATGGAGTATCAAGAACGCATTATTGACACCTTCTTGAATGCATTTAAGCAAATGAGTGAAGAAAACATATATTTAACCGGTATGGGTCATATGTTAGTTCAACCAGAATTTAACGACATCAATCAATTAAAAGAGTTGATGTATATGTTAGATAGAAAAGAATTAGTGAAGTTGGTAGGACATACGAATAAACTATCTGTGCGAATCGGACGAGAAGGCACATACATGCCTACCGATACCTGCTCGATCATATCAGTCCCATATTTTGTATCAGAAGAAGATCAAGGGACGATTGCGATCATTGGACCAACCCGAATGGATTATTCCAAAGTCATTCCACTGATGGAGTATGTTGCGAAGAATATCGCTAAATTATATAAAAAATAGAGGTGAATCACGTGTCACAAGAAAAAGAAACACCAAAAACAGGTGAGGCAGTAAAAGAAAAAAAGAAAAGTGAGAAAGTACTATTGAAAGAAGAAATCGACAAGCTGAAAAGCGATATTGAGAAATTAGAACAAGAAAAACAAGAGATTAAGGATCACTATTTAAGAGAACGGGCAGAACTTGAAAACTTCAAGAAAAGAACGCATCAAGAACGCATCAATGAGCGCAAATATGCTGCTCAAAATGTCATTGAGTTATTGATTAATCCACTGGATCAGTTGAAGATTGTCACCAATATGACAGTAGATAATGACTTACTAAAGAATTATTTAATCGGATTTAAAATGATCAACGATCAACTATTTAATGCCTTAGAACAAGATGGCTTAAAAGAAATCAAAGCACTAGGCGAAGTATTTGATCCAAACTTACACCACGCAATTGACAAGGTGAATGACAAAGACAAACCAAACGGTACTTGTGTTCAAGTGACACAAACCGGGTATATGTATAAAGAAAGAATCATCAGACCTGCCATGGTCAAAGTAAACGAATGGAGTGATGAAAATGGCAACAACGAATAAAATTATCGGTATCGACTTAGGTACAACAAACTCAGTAGTATCCATTATGGAAGGTGGCGAAGCAAAAGTCATCCCTAATGCAGATGGTTCAAGAACAACCCCATCTGTCGTCGCTTTTAAAGGCGATGAAATTTCAGTTGGTGAAGTTGCAAAACGCCAAGTGATTACAAACCCAAACACAGTATCATCGATTAAGAGACACATGGGTGATGGTGCTTACCGCGTGAATATGAACGGTAAACCATATACACCACAAGAAATTTCTGCAATGATTCTTCAAAACTTAAAGAAGACTGCAGAAGATTATTTAGGTGCACAAGTTAAAAAAGCAGTCATTACTGTACCAGCTTACTTTAACGACGCACAAAGACAAGCAACGAAAGATGCAGGTAAAATTGCCGGTTTAGAAGTGATGCGTATTATCAACGAACCAACAGCAGCAGCACTTGCATATGGGATTGATAAACTCGAAAAAGAACAAACCGTGTTGGTATTTGACTTAGGTGGTGGTACGTTTGACGTATCCATCCTACACTTAGCAGACGGGACATTTGAAGTATTATCGACATCAGGTGATAACCACCTTGGTGGCGATGACTTCGACCAAAAGATTGTTGAATATTTAGTTCAAGAATTCAAGAAGGAACACGGCGTTGACCTATCTAAAGATAAGATGGCTGGCCAAAGATTGAAAGATGCCGCTGAAAAAGCGAAAAAAGAACTATCAGGTGTTAGCACATCTCAAATCTCTCTACCATTTATCACCATGGGTCAAGCAGGACCTCTTCACTTAGAAATGAACTTAACACGTGCAAAATTCGATGAAATCACACGTGATTTAGTTGAAAGAACCGTTGGACCAGTTAGAAGAGCACTTAAAGATGCGAAACTAGACCCAAGCAAACTACACCAAGTATTATTAGTTGGGGGTTCAACTAGAATTCCTGCTGTCCAAGAAGTGGTTAAAAAAGAACTAGGCAAAGAACCTAATAAGAGCGTTAACCCAGACGAAGTTGTCGCAATGGGTGCTGCCATTCAAGGTGGCGTATTGTCTGGTGATGTGAAAGACGTATTATTACTAGACGTTACACCATTATCATTGGGTATTGAAACATTAGGTGGTGTATTCACGAAGTTAATCGAAAGAAATACAACCATCCCAACCTCTAAGTCACAAGTATTCTCAACCGCATCTGACAACCAACCAGCTGTAGACATTCATGTCTTACAAGGTGAACGTCAAATGGCAGCGGATAATAAGACATTAGGTAGATTCCAATTAACCGATATTCCACCAGCACCAAGAGGTGTCCCACAAATCGAAGTTAAATTCGATATTGACGCCAACGGTATTGTCAATGTTAGTGCGAAAGACTTAGGCACCAATAAATCTCATAAGATTACGATTTCAGGTGGTTCTGCCATGACTGAAGAAGAAATCAAACGTATGGTAAGAGAAGCGGAAGAAAACGCAGAAGCAGATAAGAAAAAACGCGAAGAAGCGGATTTAAGAAATGATGCTTCAAGCTTAATCTTCCAAACAACCAAAGCGATTAAAGATTTAGGTGATCAAGTCGATCAAGCAGAAAAAGAAAAAGTTGAATCCCTCGTAAAAGAACTTGAAAAAGCCCTTGAAGGACAAGATTTAGACTTAATCAAAGAAAAGAAAGAGGCACTTGAAAAAGATGCTCAAAATATCGCTGTGAAAGCCTATGAACAAGCTTCGAAAGCAAAAGAAGCTGAGGCGAACACCACTGACAAAAACGATTCAAATACTGTAGACGCAGAGTTTGAAGAAAAATAAAACATTAGGGGCTATGGCCCCTTTTGGTAAGGAGTAATTATGGCAGAAAAAAGAGATTATTATGACGTACTGGGGATTAAGAAAGATGCCTCTGAAGATGAAATCAAGAAAGCATACCGCAGTTTAGCGAAAAAGTATCACCCTGATGTCTCATCAGAAGAAAATGCTGAAGCTAAATTTAAAGAAGTTCAAGAAGCGTATGACACAATTGGTGATCCAGAAAAACGTAGACAATATGATCAGTACGGGCATAATGGTCCGTTTGGTCAAGGTGGTGCAGGTTTTGGTGGTTTCGAAGGCTTTGGTGGATTCTCTGATATCTTTAGCTCATTTTTTGGAGGCGGTGGCCAACAAAGAAGAGACCCAAATGGCCCTCAAAAAGGTGATGATTTAGAAAAACGTATGATCATCAGTTTTGAAGAAGCTGTTTTAGGCACCAAGAAAACCATTAAACTGGAAACAGAACAAACGTGTCATGTGTGTGGTGGTCATGGCGGACAAAACTCAAAAGACGTCGAAACGTGTGATAAGTGTCATGGTCAAGGCTATGTTCACGTTGAACAAAGAACCATTTTAGGTACAATTAGAAGCCAACAAGCATGTCCTAAATGCGGTGGACGCGGTAAAACCATTAAAAACCGTTGTAAGAATTGTAACGGTTCTGGTAGAGAACGCATTTCCAAAGACATTGAAGTTAAGATTCCAGCAGGTATTGATAATAACATGTCATTACGTATGCCTGGGTATGGCGAAGGTGGTACCAATGGCGGGCCAACCGGCGACTTATACTTAAGATTCCAAGTTAGACCACATAAAGTATTCAAGCGCGACAATGATAACATTATCCTTGAAGCACCTATATCATTTGTGCAAGCAGCACTTGGTGATACAGTGGATGTGCCGACCATTTATGGCGAAGTATCCTTAAAGATTCCTGCAGGTACACAAAATGGGACGACACTAAGAATGCGCGAAAAAGGCGTTGCCAATGTGAATACAGGTAGAAAAGGCGACCAATTGGTGATTGTCACAGTTGAAGTGCCTACTAATCTATCCAAGGAACAAGAACAAATCTTAAAACAATTTGAAAAAGCAGATCCTAAACCAAAAGATTCACCTTGGGAAAAGTTTAAAAACATTTTCAAAAACATCTAATACACTTAAACCACTTTTTGATTTCAAAAAGTGGTTTTGTTATTTTTTTACGATTTTTCCAATAAATTCACGACTGACTGCGTATATTAGGTGTAAGGCAAGGAGGAAACAATATGAAAAAACTATTTGCAACATTATTTTTAGCCCTAGCGGGTACATTAGTATTATCGGGGTGCTCACTAAGCGGTGAGAAAACCGTCATTAGATCTGAAGAGGACGTATTTAATTATGCGCTACTTTCTGCAGCAGACTTGATTAGCCAAACACCTAATCAAACCTCATTCTCTATCATGGAAACTGAAACACCTGTGGAAGAACCTGTGACAGAAGAACCAGTCACTGAAGAACCAGTTGCTGAAACCCCTACTGAAGAAACAGATGAAGTTTTAGCAAGATACCTACAATTAGTAGAAACGTATTTAAGTAATGATGCCATTACAGCAGAAGCGACGACTTCAGACAGACCTGAATTTGAAACCATGTTGGTTTATACATCCAAAGATATGCTTGGTGGTACTAGAACATTCGTTGTTTACTTCAATCAAGTAGATACTGAAGAACCAGTCGCTGAAGAACCAGTCACTGAAGAACCAGTTACTGAAGAACCAGTAACCGAAGAACCTGTCGCTGAAGAACCAGTCACTGAAGAACCAGTTGCAGAAGAACCTGAAACAGAAGAACCAAATGATGATTTCGAAGAAGCAGAAAATGAAGTCGAATATGAACTAACAGGGTTAATCGTCATTGATGGCGTTGAATATGAACTAGTTGGTAGAAAAGAAATAGAAGATGGCGAAGAAGAATATAAATTTATCGCCTATATCGACCAAGATAACTTCATTAGAATTAGCTATGAATCTGACGAAGAAGATGGCGAACAAAAATTCCGTTTTACTCAAGTATCTGATGGCGTTTTAGTGTATGAAACTAAGATTAAATTAGAAGTTGAAGACAATGAATTCAAGGTTATGTTAACTTACAAGACTGAGGATTCATACAGCAAGTTTATGTTTAAAGAATCAGATGAAGCATCATTTGATATCATGGTTAAATATGAAATCATTGAAGATGGTCAATTAGTAGAATCTGGTCATGCAAAAATATATATCATGATCAATGAAGAAACCGGTGAAACGACTTATGAATATGATGTATTAGGGTCAAGATCAGGTCGTGAACACGAACATCACAACGGTTTTGATAGACCAGAACGTGATCATGATGATGACGATGATGATAACAGAGGTAATGGTAGAGGCTAATTTATAGTCGCAAAACTATAAATTGAATCATAGATATGATATAATCGTCGTGATTGGAGGGGGAATATGGGGCTTCAATGCGACGATTATATCGACCTATTAATACAGAAAGACGAACGTGCTTTCAAAATCATTTATGATGAAACAAAAAGAAGTGTGTATGCCATCATTCGATCGATTGTAAGAAATGAAGACATTACAGAAGATTTGATGCAAGACACATATGTTAGAGCGATTGAAAAAATAAGAACTTACAAGAAAAATGGTAAGTTTCAAGTGTGGTTGAACAGTATTGCCCATAACATTGCGATGGATTATTATCGAAAAAATAAGAAAACCATCGATTTTGAAGAGGTGGACTATCAGTTTAAGACTGAGGTTAACTATGAAGCTAAAATGCTGGTTGAAGCACTATTAAAAACCATTAAACCAATCGAAAAACAAATCGTATTACTACATATTGTAGATGAATACACATTTAAAGAAATCGCAGAAATGCTCGACAAACCAATAGGGACTGTCTTGTGGCTTTACAACAAAGCCATTAAACAAATGAGAACGGAGGGGTAATATGCGTAAAAAAGAACTAAAAACACTTTTAAAAGAATCGATGATTACTAGGATTCCTGATATCACAAGTAAAATTGATCTAAATCAAATCGTCATAGAACCCAAACCTGCTATTTATCAAGTAAGCAGAGCGTTCGCATTAAGACTTGCGACCGTGTTGGTATTAGCGATCATGATTACAGTTGGCGTATTGTCATCAAGAGGTGGCACGACAACTTTAACACCAATCACACTCAGTGCAGAAAGCACATCATCATTTACTGCGGTCTCTTCAAGTGTGTTGCTAAATGCTCAAACCGTCGAATCCAGTATCTCAACTGGTCAAATTTTGCTATCAACTGATATGCGTTCAAATTCAGTGATGATGCAGGATAAATTGACTAGATTGAATCCATACTTCAACATGATTGAGTTATTCTTAGTGGACGATGATTTACACTTTTCGGAAGCAGTTGCATCTGATAATCCAACGTATCAATATATGATGACTTATCAAATGATTGACCTAGCAGGTGTGATTCAAACCTACACTTACTATTTCACTGAAACGACTTCAGGTGATGAAACCGTGATTACAGGTCTACTTAGACTTGCAAACATTGACTATTACCTTGAAGGTTCCAAAGAAACATCAGATGAAAACGAAATCGTGACGTTAAAGACTTACGCAGATCCTACTAGAAAATCATTGGATTATGTATTAACAGTCAGTGAAAAAGCGCTAGATGAACAAAAGTTTACTTACCATGTGTACGTAGATGGTGAGCAAACTGAAAAGAGTGAACTTAAGCTAGAGTCTGAAGGCAATACAGTAAAAGTAAAACTCAAATATGAGAATGAAGCACTTGATGAAGCGATTGAAATAGAAGCGTTTAGAGTCGAACAAAACGGTAGAGCATTACTCAAAGTTAAGTACGAAATCGAAAACGATATGATGGATGAATCTGGTGAAATGATGGTATTTGTTGAGTTTAATGAAACGACTAATGTCACGGAATATCGTTATGAAATCAAAAATTCTAAAGGTGAGATGAGTGAATCATCTGGCTCAAGAAGAAATCATGACGACGACGATGATGAAGATGATGAAGACGAAACAGATGACATCGATGAAGTAGATGAAGAAGATGAGGAAGACGACGATTTTCCAGGTCCAAGAAACTAAAAAAATAGGTCTTACTGCGAATTAGCAGTCGGACCTTTTATTATCTCAAATTGAAGCTTTTGTGGGTAAAACGAATAAGTGAATAGGCAAATAATCATCCCAATCATATTTAAAGCTAAATCTAGCATGGTATCTTTCAAAGCATCTTGCCCAGTGAACATCACCTGGTTGATATCATCAAAATAACTTTGCATATTAGAACCAACTGTAAAATCTACCAAAAACTCAAACAACTCCCATATCACTGCAACCCCTTGTGTGAATGAAAATACAAACAACAAGATAAAGACTCTCTTTTCATTTCTCGCCATTGTATGGACTAAATAAAGACCAATCAAAGCGATCAAATAACCACCGATGATATGAATGATTGAATCATAATAGGTTGTGATACGATAAATGCCGATGATTTCACCAATCACTAAGGATAGCCATATGAAAACAACGTGATATAAATGTAGTAAAAGCGGTAATTGATAACCCAACCTCTTAAACAACAAATATGGAACGGGTAATAAAACTAATATAATCAAACCATTGGCAAAGGCAATGACATGCGGGTCTTTAACCGAATTGCTAGTGGAAGTCAATATGGTGTATATTGAAAACAAACAGATGATGACTGCAGTTAGAAAGGTAATGAGATAAAGCCATTTTATGATTGACTGTTTTCTATATACCATTTTTTAGCCTCAACGAGTTCCTCTTCAATGATTTGGTGACCTTGGTGTGTCACCAGTTTGGTTAATTGGATGCCTCTCACTGTGAATAATTTTAAACTATCCTGGCTTGCTTTATAAGTGGTGAGCGGGTCATACATACCAATAGTATAAAACACACGTAAATCAGTCGCATCTGTCAACTGGTGCGGCATGTTTTTTGTCATACCATGAAAAGCAATTAATTTTTTAACGCTTGGGGTTAAGTTTAAATAACTGTATATCACTAAATTTGCACCATTTGAATAGCCAATGAATGTGGTTTTATCAAGACTGAAACCGTGATGTTTTGACCATTTTTTCAAATGGGTCTCTAATTTTTTGGCGCGTTTATCGAGGTCATCTAAATCATAAGAACCATCCATATAACGCTTAAAGAATCGACGTTGACCGTACTCTAACACATCACCCTCGAGCATTAAAATGTTTGCATGGTCATCTATGTAGGTTGCAATCGATTGTAAATCATCTAGATTACCACCAGTGCCGTGTAATAAAACAAATGTCTTATCGCTTTGTTTATCAATGTATTCGTAGTTCATAATCTCCCCCCTCACTTATATTATATCGGCAAATGCACGTCTTTGCCTGCTAAATGATTAAAAACTTGCATGGGTATTTATGATGTGTTACTATTAGATTGAGTTTTTATAGGGAGTGATATGATGCAACGATATTTTCTTGATAGTGACAATCAAACAATCAGTGGAGAAGACTATTTCCACATCAAACAAGTGATGAGAATGAAACCTCAAGATCAAATCGAAGTATGTATCAAAGACCAGTGTTATTTGGCTTCAATTAAAGCGATTACAGATAAAGTTTACTTTGATATCATAGAACCACTTAAAAAGAACACACCTAAGGTTGAAATCACGTTGATTCAAGGGCTAGGAAAATCGGATAAGCAAGAGATTGTATGTAAATACGCTACGCAATTTGGCGTATCCAATATAATTTTTGTACCAATGCAAAGAAGCATTGCGAAATACGACGACAAATCACTCGATAAAAAACTAGATCGTCTTCAAAAAATCGCAACCGAAGCTGCTCGACTGGCACACCGTGATAATGTACCAAAAATCACCTATGTCGATGACATCAAAAAGATCAAACATACCTTTGACAAAGGCTTCATCGCATATGAAAATACTAAAGATGACACATTATGGGATAAAGTCGAAAAACTGCACCAACATGAGCGTTTGGCATTGGTGGTTGGACCTGAAGGTGGTATCGATGAGAAGGAACTAGCCTTTTTATTAGAACAAGGATATATCACAGTAGGGCTTGGTAGTCGCATTTTACAGACTGAGATTGCCAGTTTATATGCACTTAGTGTCATTGATGCCTTTATGCAAACGAAAAACTCTTAAATTAGTTCAATAAAACACTTTACAAACAGTATCAAATTCGATATAATGATAACGGCTTAAGGATTTTTAAGTGCGGAAGGAGGGCAGACATGCCTAAAATCGTAGTACGTGAAACCGAATCTATAGAAGATGCATTGCGTCGTTTTAAACGTGACGTATCTAGATCTGGTACCCTCGCAGAAGCACGTAAGCGTGAATTTTACGTTAAACCAAGCGTAGACCGTAAATTGAAGCGCCAAGCAGCTCGAAGCAATAAAAAATAAGCACATCAAATTGTGCTTTTTTCTTTCATTAGGGGTAAGATAAATCGCCTTTATTATGATATAATAACCCTAGGAGTGATGGAATGAAACTGGATATTCAACTAAAAGAGCCTGAACTAGCATTTAACCTAGTTGGGGCATTCGATAAAAACCTAGAGGTCTTCAAGACCTATTTTGGTTTTTATGTCATCTTAACTGACCATGAATTCCATACCGACGCAACCGATGAAGCACTCATCACACTATTTACCAATGTCTTGAACGTTATGATGGTGATCGCTGAGAAAGTACCGCTATCAGAACGCGACGTACTTTATCTGATTAAACTTGCAGAAGCCAATGAGCTTAACGATGCTGAAAGTTTGTTTTTAAGACGAAAACACATCATCATCAACCAACAAGGCAAGCCAATCTACCCTAAAACGTTTACGCAACGCGCCTATCAAGAGGCTTTAGGCAACTTTGATATGATATTTGCAGTTGGACCAGCAGGTACCGGCAAAACCTATCTAGCGGTTGCGCAAGCCGTGAGCTACTTGAAAGAAAACAAAGTAAAAAAACTGATTTTGACAAGACCTGCAGTTGAAGCAGGTGAGTCACTTGGATTCTTACCAGGTGATTTAAAAGAGAAAGTCGACCCTTATCTAATCCCATTATATGATGCCTTATACGAGTTTCTCGGTTTCGAATTAACCACATCGCTGATGGAAAAAGGGGTCATTGAAATCGCCCCACTTGCTTATATGAGAGGCAGAACACTTGAAAATGCATTCATCATCCTAGATGAAGCTCAAAACACAACACCAACACAAATGAAGATGTTTCTAACTAGACTTGGGTTTTCTTCCAAGATGGTCATTACAGGTGACCCTTCGCAAGCAGATTTACCTAGAGGTGTATCATCTGGCCTAGTAGAAGCCATCAATAGACTTTCCGACATTGAAGCGATTAAAGTGATTCATTTTAAACGATTAGATGTTGTCAGGAACCCATTGGTTCAAAAAATTCTTGAGAGGTATGAAACAATATGACGGTGACATTTTTTAATCAAACCACAACCAACACAGAACAAGCTGAAGCGCTGATTACCAAAATCTTTGAATCGATTGAGGAAAAGCACGAAATGAACATTATTTTCTTAACCAATGATGACATCAGAAAGATGAATCATGATTATAGAAATATCGATAAAGTCACAGATGTCATTAGTTTTCCTGATCAAGAAGACGATTATATCGGTGATATATTCATTTCACTTGAAAAAGCAAAAGAACAAGCCTTAGATTATGGTCACAGCATTGAACGCGAAATCGGCTTTCTAAGTGTCCATGGGTACCTTCATTTACTGGGGTATGATCACCACAGTGAAGCAGAAGAAAAAGTAATGGTTGAGAAACAAGAAGCAATTCTTAAAAAAGCCAATTTAGAGAGGAAATCATCATGACAAAAGAACAATTAGTTAAAGAAGCAATCGCAGCAAGACAAAAAACCTTTTCACCTTATTCTAGTTTTGGTGTCGGCGCAGCCTTACTGATGAAAGATGGCACAGTCATTCACGGTGCCAATATCGAAAACGCATCATTTGGTCTATCCAATTGTGCAGAACGTAGCGCATTATTCTCGGCATATAGCCAAGGGTATCACAAAGAAGATATCGTTGCCATGGCCATTACAGGCGATACAGAAAATCCTATTAGCCCATGTGGCGCATGCCGACAAGTCATGAATGAATTGTTGCCAAAACAAACACCAATCTATTTGTCTAACTTGAATGGATTAATCAAAGAAACAGTGATAAAAGAATTATTACCGTATTCTTTTGATGAAATTGAACACAATGAAGAGTAATTTTAAAAGCGGCTTTGTAAGTATTGTAGGTAAACCCAATGTTGGTAAGTCTACATTCTTAAACCAAATCATTGGTAGTAAGATTGCGATTACTAGTCCAAAGCCACAAACCACACGCAATCGTATCTTAGGCATTAAAACAACTGAAGATTATCAAATGGTATTTGTGGATACCCCAGGGATCCATAAGCCATTACACCAATTAGGTAAAATCTTAGATGACACCGCTTATAGTGCCATTCAAGGGATGGATGCCGTGTTATTCATGGTAGACAAAGAGCGCTCATTTGCTGAAGATCAAATCATTAAACTGTTTAATGCAGTCGATAGCCCAGTTTATTTGGTCATCAACAAGATCGATTTATTAAAATCAAAGGCAGACATAGATAAGATTATCATGTCCTATTTAGGGGCATTTCCATTTAAGGGGTTCTTCCCTATATCAGCAAAAGAAGCCACCAACACAGACAAGCTGATTGAAGCGCTCAAAGAGGACCTTCAAGAGGGGTACCCATTTTTCGATTGTGATCAAATCAGCAATCAAACCGATTTTCAGTTGATGTCTGAAATCATCCGTGAAAAAGTATTATATAAAACCCAAGAAGAAGTACCACATGCCGTTGCCGTTGTGATTGAACATACGGAAATGAATGATGGGGTCTATGAAGTACATGCGACCATTGTGGTCGAAAGACCAACTCAAAAACAAATTTTGATTGGTAAAGGCGGGTCCATGTTAAAAGAAATTGGGACGGAAGCTAGAAAAGAAATCAATAAGATTCTAGACACTAAAATTCATTTAATTTTATTCGTTAAAGTGAAAAAAGACTGGCGAAATAGACCATCTGATTTAAAAGCGTTTGGCTATGACAAATCTGAATAAGGGTTTGATTTATAAAACCTTAGATTATAAAGAGTCATCTAAGTTACTATTTCTTTATACGCCTAGAGGCAAAATCACATTGGTTGCGCATGGTGTTAAAAGTTTGAAACACGAATACCGTGTGTTATCTCAGTACCTAACAGAAATTGAGTTTGAAGACAAAGGTAAAGAGAT
>Ga0265295_1004406_pt1 | contig 19007 bp, 16 predicted proteins | sample Munlansysbiofilm_FD_192503 | JGI IMG/M metagenome (GOLD analysis project Ga0265295, IMG submission 192503) | Leachate microbial communities from a municipal landfill in Southern Ontario, Canada - Methane capture system biofilm | ecosystem: Engineered > Solid waste > Landfill > Unclassified ... | reverse complement strand
CGGTAAGCCGTGTGGCTATCTCCTCGACATGCACGGCATGCGCATAATAATCCTGCATGAACTGCTCCACCGCCAGCGCGCGCTTATCGTCCCGGTATCCAAGGAAACGGGCGATTTTTTCCTGCTGATCAAAACGCAGCTGCTCGTTCTTGCCGCTGGACAGAAAGTGGAGTTCGTTACGAATACGCCACAAATAATCGTAGGCGCATTCAAATTCGTTATATTCCTTCTCGGTTACGATGCCCCTGAGAACCAGTTCATACAGGGAACGGGCCTTGAACTTGATCTGCGCCAGCCACTGGGCGGTATGCAGATCCCGCAGCCCTCCTTCGCCTTCCTTTATATTCGGTTCAAGAAGATAAACGGATGCATTGTATTTACCCAGCCTGCGGGCGTTTTCCTCAAGCTTCTGGGTAACGTAGCTTTTACTGTTCCAGTCAAGAACCCTGGACAGCACCACCTGCTCATACTCCTCGAAACAGCGGCGATCACCGCAGAGGTAGCGTGAATCGAGCAGCGCGGTGCGTGCCGTGATATCGCTCTTTGCAATATCAAGGCAATGATGTGCATTGCGTATGCTGTAGCCGACATCGATACCCATATCCCACAAAAGATAAAGCATGCGCTCCGAAACCTGCTCGGTAAATCGCCGGCCTTTGCCATTATGGTAGAACATGATGTCGATATCGGAACGCGGATTGAGCTGACCGCGCCCATAGCCGCCCAGAGCCACAACCGCGCACCCCGCATGACCGTCGGTGCGCAAATCGGAAGCGGCAAAAGCATAAAGGGCCGCCATGAGCCGGTCGGCCATACCTGTAAGTTGTTGAACCACCTCGTGTCCGCTGGCGCCGCGGCGATGATATTCCCTGACCCTGTCCCTGCCCTGTTTCCAGTAATCGGCGGCCGCCTCCAGAAGATCTGCGCGACGCGCGGCGTACGGACGGGACGCATCCTGGCAGATGTCACGCATTCCTTCGGGGATCGCAAATTCATCGGGCGGTTCGGGCATCAGGCTCATTTGGTGGCCACGGTCCTCGAATCATGGGCATAACTGCGCACGGCACGAACGATTGCCGTGGCTGCATGATCCTGATACTTATCGCTGTTCAGGCGGCTCTCTTCCATTTTATTGCTGATAAAGGCTGATTCCACCAGCACCGACGGCATATTGGCCCCCAGCAGGACATAAAACGGACCCTGCCGCACGCCGTGGTTCTTGACATCAGGATAATGCCGCCCAAGATGATCGACCATCGCTTTCTGGATCTCCGCAGCCAGACGGCTCGATTCATTGATCTTGGCGTTGGCCATGAGATCGAACAGAATCAGCTCAAGGTCGCTGACCTGCTTGAGCGAAGTCCCGTTTTCCCGCGCGGCAACGGCTGCTGCCTTGTCGTTTTTGGAAAAGTTCAGATAATAGGTCTCGACCCCCGTGGCGTTGCGATTGGTGCTTGCGTTGGCATGAATCGAAATGAACAGATCGGCCCCTACCCTGTTGGCAATGGCCGTACGTTCTTCCAGGGGCAGATAGATATCTTTATCGCGTGTCAGCACCACCTGGCAGCCAAGCTCCTTTTCCAGCCGTTCGGCGAGCCGCCTGGCCATGGCGAGAGTGACATCCTTTTCCATGACACCCGAAGGTCCGATGGCTCCGGGATCCTTGCCCCCATGGCCGGCATCCACAACGATGCGGCGAAGACGCCCGTTCACCGAAGCGGCAGGCACGGCAACTTCAGGTTTTTTCTCCTTGGGGGTTTTTGCAAGCACTTTGCCGATGGCATCGCCTGTACCGGCAACCGGAGCGTGCAACTCGGGAATGGCAGCCTCCAGGGTCGCAGTCCGCTTTCCGGAAACATCGATAACAATGCGCTGCGGGTTTTCCAGAGTGAACACCTTGTAATCCCCGTAGGTTTCCAGATCAAGAACGACGCGCACCTGATCTCTGGTTGGCCTGCCGACACGAATCTCGCGCAACAGTCCATCGCCAACCTTCTGGGTGGCAGGTACGCCCGTACCGAGGGTGCCGCCCTTGACGTCGACATACAGGCGGGGCGGTTGCCCGGCTTTTTTATTCCCCTGCAGAAGATTCGCGGCGTAGCCGGCCGGCCCCGTGGTTTCGATAACCACCCGGGTATAATCAGGGCTCGACCAGTGACGCACCTGACAGACTTTCACGGCGCCGGAAGATGGCGTCGAGACAGCCGGGACAGCAACGGAAACCCCGGCAGCCTCTGCCGGCATGTAGCGCCGAAGCCGCCTCTCGGCATCACGACACAGGGATGTCATATCTCCCCGGGGATGATTGTCTGCCGCCCGCTTATACCGCATGTAGGCTTCGGGACGATTGGACAGGTGTTTTTCCAGCACCAAACCCGCCAGGTAACAGGCATCGTCGGCCAGGTTGCTCTGCGGGTAGTCGGCGGCGAGGCGGTCATAAAGCGCGACGGCCTGCCGGGCATCCTCCGCGCGCCGGGAAATCGCATAGAGTCCCTCGCTGGCCTTTGCCCCGAGATAAAGGGCATCGTCGGCTCTGGAGTGGGACGGGTAGGAGCGGGCCAGCCCCTCGAATCCTTCGACAACCCGCACCCAATTTTCGCGATAGAGCTTGTCCCGGGTGCTGCTCTGCAGCTGTTGATAGGCGTTTTTGGCATTTTCGAAGGCTTGATCTCCGGCGTCGGCCATGGCCGGCAACGGCAACAGAAACACAAGCAGCAGCAAAAAACCCGCAATATGAAAAAAAGATTTCATGTTCATACCATTTTTTGAAGCTCGTGCAAAAAATTCAGCCCCTCAAGGGGAGAGATAACCGAGATATCGAGATTCGCCAGTTTTTCCCGCAGCGGATCGGCCGCGTTGTCAAACAGCGACATCTGAGCCGCCGGGAGGTTCGGGCCGTGGCCGGACCGTCGGGCCAGACGCGGCTGGCCTTCGCCGACCAGTTCGCCCGACTCGAGGTTGGCCAGGATTTCCCTGGCCCGGCTTATGACGGCGTCAGGCAACCCTGCCAGCCGCGCCACCTGGATGCCGTAGGAGTGACTGGCCGGGCCTTTGACGATTTTACGCAGAAAGATGATCTGCTCATTCCACTCCCGCACGGCGATATTCAGATTTATGGCCCGATTGCAGGTAAGCGTCAGATCGGTAAGTTCATGATAATGGGTGGCGAAAAGGGTTTTGGCGGCCACCTGGCCGTTATCGTGCAAATACTCGGCCACCGCCCACGCAATGCTGATGCCATCGAAGGTCGACGTGCCCCGGCCGATCTCATCCAGCACAATCAGGCTGCGCGCCGTGGCGTGGTTGAGAATATGCGCCGCTTCGGTCATCTCGACCATGAAGGTCGATTGCCCCTGAGCCAGATTGTCGCTGGCACCCACCCGCGTGAAGATGCGGTCCACCAGCCCGATATGGGCGGATTTCGCCGGCACCAGGCTGCCCATGTGTGCCATCAGGGTAATCAGGGCAACCTGCCGCATGAAGGTCGATTTACCGGCCATGTTCGGTCCGGTGATGATCATGATCTGGTTTTCCCTGCAGTCCATCTCCACGTCATTGGGAACAAAATGTTCACCGAGATTCATGGCCTCGATGACCGGATGCCGGCCACCCTCGATCACCAGCCGATCGCTGTCATCCATGGTCGGGCAGACATAATCGCGGCTGTGGGCGACATCCGCCAGGGACAGGATGACATCGAGTTCCGCCAGAGCCTCGGCGGTCTGCTGCACACGCCGTCCCTGCAGGGCAATCTGTTCGCGCAACTGCTGAAACAGTTCGAACTCCAGTTCAAACAGCCGGTCCTCGGCACCCAGCACCTTCTCCTCGTATTCCTTGAGCTGCGGCGTGATGAAGCGTTCGGCATTGGCCAGGGTCTGTTTGCGCTGGTAATCTTCCGGCACCCGCCCGAGATGTGTGCGGGTGACCTCGATATAGTAGCCAAAAACCTTGTTGAACCGCACTTTCAGGGAGGAAATCCCGGTACGTTCGCGCTGTTCGGCTTCGAGACGGGCAATCCAGGCCTTGCCATTGCGACGGATATCCCGCAATTCATCCAGTTCGGGATGATAGCCGTCCCGCATAAGTCCCCCCTCACGAAGCACGAAAGGGGGATCCTCCACCAGCGCGCGGCCAATTAGATCGGCAACGTCCTGCAAGGGATCGATCCGCTGGCAAAAAACGCTGGCCAGGCCGGACTGCAGACTGTTCAGACCCAGCAGGATCCCGGGCAGTCGTTCCAGGGACCTGCGCAAGGCCACCAGATCCTTGGCGTTGGCGTTTCCCATGGCGATTTTACTGTTGAGGCGTTCGAGATCGTAAACCCCGTCCAGATCATCGCGCAGATCGCCGCGCAGCAAGCTCTCCACCATCAGTTCCCGCACGGCTTCATGGCGATGTTTTATGGCCTCCAGATCGACCAGGGGATGGTGAATCCACTGCCGCATCTTACGCCCGCCCATCGCGGTAACCGTACGGTCCAGTACCCCCAGCAGCGATCCGCGGCGGCCGCCGTCCTGCAGGGTCGCCGTCAGTTCGAGATTACGCCGCGTGCTGTTGTCGAGCACCATGTAATCACAACTGTGATAAGTTACCAGCGGACGGATATGGCCGGCCATTCCCTTCTGGGTCTGCTCGACATAGTAAAGCACTGCCCCGGCCGCTCTGACCGCTTCGGGCAGACTCGCACATCCGAAGCGGTCAAGGGAGGCACAGTTGAAAAAATCCAGGAGACGCTGCTGCGACGGTTCCAGATCCACAACCCAGTCCGGAACCACATTGACCAGCCAGTTTCCGGAAACGCTTCGCAGCACCGCTTCAAGAGCCTGCCGCTGGTCTTCGGCGACGAGAATCTCGCGCGGCTGCAGGGAAACCAGTTCGCTGCGGGCGGCGTCGCAGCCCTCGGCCTGCGTCACCCGGAACTCGCCCGTCGTGATATCCAGTACAGCGACGCCGCAACCCTTTTTGTCGGCCAGGGAGACCGCCGCGAGAAAGTTGTTCTCGTTGGGCGTCAGCGTATCGCTGTCCACCACAAGGCCGGGGGTTATGACACGCACAACCTCCCGTCTGACAATTCCTTTGGCGACCTTGGGGTCTTCGACCTGCTCACAGATCGCAACTTTGTGTCCGGCCTCGACCAGTTTGGCCACATAGGGCTGGCAGCTGTGGTAGGGAATGCCGCACAGGGGAACTTCTTCGGCGGACCCCTTGTTGCGGGAAGTCAGGGTAATATCGAGAATCCGTGAAGCCGTGACGGCATCCTCCATGAACATCTCATAAAAATCGCCAAGCCTGAAGAACAGGATGGCATCGGGATATTGCGCCTTGATTTCCATATACTGGCGCATCATGGGGGTCGGTTGGCTCATGATCTGGCAAAATCCTGCGGCATTCGGCAAACACCGAAAAAAACAGTCTTCCTCAGGTAGTTCCGGATGGGCACAACGCCTTCTCCGGACAAAAACTCGATAAAAGATTAAAAATTACGGTCATGTTAGCAAACCGTAGCGGCTAAGTAAACAAGCATTGGCCGCACAAAACAGACGATTTCCGGCACCTTTTCTGACCCTGAAACAGGGCCGCTCCAGCAAGGCCACAGGTAAAAACCGGCGCAGATGGCTTATACTTGAAGCAGTGCGCAGAGTAGACTCGATTTTCCGGTGAAATTTATGCTAGTATCCATCCGGAAACTCCGGATGGATGCAGCGTAGTTTTCATTCTTAAAAGCCAAAAAAACACCGGCAGCCAACCGTTTTTCGCGATCCCTGCCGGCGCCGGCCATGAAGCAGCCTCTCACTGAATTCAAACCGCCGATGAATATGCCCAAAAATCCTAAAATTCGCGCCGCACATATTTCCATGATGACGGCCACAGGCTTGACAGTGCTGAAACTGGTCACGGGGTGGTTGACCGGATCGATGGCGGTGCTCTCTTCGGCGATCGATTCCCTGCTGGACATTATCATGTCCGTGGCCAATTTTCTCGCTATCCGCCATGCGGAGCAGCCCGCGGACCCCAAACACCCCTTCGGTCACGGCAAATTCGAGACCCTGGCAACCATTATCCAGGCTCTGATCATCGGCCTTTCCGGTTCCTGGGTCTGTTACGAGTCAGCCCACCGGTTGCTGACCGGGGTCACCCTGGGTCGCCTCGAAGGCGGTATGATCGTCCTGGCCTTCAGCGCCCTCGTCTCCTGGCGGATCGGCCGGTTTCTGCTGCGCACCGCCCGCGAAACAGAATCGAGCGCACTGAAGGCCGACGCGCTGCACTTCACCATGGACGTCTATACCAACCTGACCCTGCTGGCCGGTCTGGTGGCCATCCGCCTCTTCAAGATCGCGTGGCTCGATCCGGCGCTGTCCATTGTCGTGGCCCTGTACATTTTCTATCAGGCTTTCGGATTGTTTCGCTACGGACTGGGTGACATTCTCGATGAACGGCTTCCCGAAACCATTCGCGCGGAGATCGCCAGGATCATCGACCAGCACAGTGACCATCTCATCGGCTACCACCGGCTTCGTACCCGTCGGGCAGGCTCGCAGAAGATCATCGATTTTCATCTCACCCTGTGCAGACACATGTCGGTCGAGGAAGCCCACGAAATCGTCGACCACCTGGAAAGCCATATGAAGGAAAAAATCGGCCGTGCCGACATTACCATCCATGTAGAGCCGTGTCCCTACGAGGTCTGTCCCGGCCGACACAAATGCCCCGGCGATTATCCTCTGATCAAGGATACAAACGCCACACCGGAGCAGACGGATCGCTCCTGATCACCCGGTTGGCTCGAGCTCCCACGCGGCCCCACCCTGCGGCATTGGATTTATCAGCGCCCCAAATGGATGCCGAGCTGCTCCGCCGTCCAGGCCAGGTTCCCGGCCGGATCCACCAGGTTCTGGCCGTTCACGGCATGTTCGATGGGGATACTCACGACGTTGCGACCGCGCAATGCGACCATGGTGCCGTATTCATGTTTTTCGATGAGTTCGACGGCCTGCACGCCGAAACGACTGGCCAGAATACGGTCAAAAGGCGATGGAGTGCCACCGCGTTGAGTGTGCCCCAGCACCACCACCCGGGTTTCAAGACCCTTGCGCCGTTCGATTTCCCCGGCAACGAAATGGCCGATGCCGCCCAGCCGCTCCAGCCCGTGAGTCTGCTCGGCGGTGGCCTGCACAACCTTGCCCCCACCTCGGGGGAAGGCCCCTTCCGCAACCACCACGATGGAAAAGCGGCTGCCGGCCTGGCGCCGGCGCATGATATGCTCGCAGACCAGATCCAGATCGAATGGTATCTCCGGCAACAGGATCACCTCCGCCGAACCGGCGATGCCCGATTCCAGGGCAATCCAGCCCGCGTCCCGCCCCATGACCTCGACAACCATGACCCGGTGGTGGCTTTCGGCCGTGGTTTGCAGCCGGTCAAGGGCTTCGGTAACAATACCGACAGCGGTGTTGTAACCGAAAGTGACATCCGTCTCCCGCAGATCGTTATCGATGGTCTTGGGCACCCCGACCATTGGCATGCCCAGGTGGCTCAGCCGCCGCGCGATCTTGAGCGTACCGTCGCCACCAACAGCGACCAGCGCATCCGCTCCCAGACGGTGAAAATTATCCACAACCCGTTGCGACACATCGCACAGGGAAATATTGCCGTCGCTGTCGGTGAGCGGATAGCGAAACGGGTTGCCCCGGTTGCTGGTGCCGAGAATCGTTCCGCCACGTGGCAGGATACCGCGCACCGCGCGGATGTCGAGTTCACGGCAACGCGGACCTTCGACCAGTCCGTCAAAGCCGTCCTCGATCCCCAGAACACGCCATCCACGCTGCAGAACCGCGGCACGCACCACCGCCCGGATAACGCCGTTCAGTCCGGGGCAATCCCCACCGCCATTCAGGATGGCAATACATCGACTCATAAGTAAAATCTCTCCGTGGCGCAAGATGGATGCATTCGTAAAAAACCCGCTGGTTCCCCAGGCAACCCGAAAGAATTCACCGATCGGCATGCGCCGCCTGACGCTGCCGCCATTAAATCATTTCACGCACCAGTTGGGCGGCACCAAGGATGCCTGCCTGACTGCCCAAAGCGGCCTTCACCACCTGCAGCCTTTGGGCGGTTACGCCGAACGCCCGCCGATCAATTTCGGTGCGAAGCGACGGTATGAAAAGATCAAAACTGTCGGCGACGCCGCCGCCGATGACGACACCGTCAAGGTTCAAAAGGTTGGCGACGCCAGCCAAAACCTGGCCGATACAACATCCGGCCATGGCAAACGCCTGCTGCGCCGCTTCGCAGCCCTGCCGAGCAGCGGCCGCCACCTCTTCGGCACTGCGGATGCGGGCATACCGGGGGGCAACCATGGCAGAACGGGATCGAAGTTGATGGAACGCCCGCAGGATGGAGGGTCCGGCCGCGTATTGTTCAAGACAGCCGCGGGATCCGCAGCCGCAGGGATACCCCCCCGGCCTTACAACGACGTGCCCTATTTCTCCGGCCGCGCCATCGGCACCGTACCACAGCTGGCGCGCCAGAATCAGGCCGCCACCGACACCGGTACCAAGGGTCATCATCAAAAAACTGCCGAACGCCCTGCCGGCGCCCCGCTGCGCTTCACCCAACGCAATGGCGTTGACATCGTTGACCACACGCACCGCAATGCCGAGTTCGGCCTCAAGCCGGCTGGTCAGTGCGAAACCATCGAGCGCTGCAAGATTCGGGGCCTCCCTGACCGTGCCGTCGCGAGCCACGAGACCGGGAACCCCGATTCCCAAACCGGCCACAGGGCAACCCCGCAGCTCCCCCTCGCCCATCAGCGATCGGCAGAAATCAACCAGGCGCGCCCAAAAAACGTCGAACCCTTCGGCAATGGCGGTCTCGATACGTTGCGGAGCGACAATTTCACCGTTGGCGCCGACCAGGGCGCCCCGGCAGTTGGTCCCCCCGAGATCGATACCGATCACGGTCTGCTGTTTCATGGCGACTTGACGTATTCCGTAGCGATGGCCAGCTTGCCGAAGCCGTGAACCTTGGCCATATCCATCAACCGCACCACCTGCCCATGACGGGCGTCCCTGTCGGCCAGCAGAACGAAGGTCATGCCACGGGCGGCGGGGCCATAGGCTCGCAATCGGCTTTCGAGTTGTTCCTGAGTCACTTTTTCCTGGCCAAGAGAGATATCGCCGTTCCGGGACAGATAGACCTTGACCTCGCGGACCTCGGTTTTGGATGCCTGGGAAGAGGATTCGGGAAGTTTGACATCGATGCCGGGCGATTCCACAAAGGTTGTCGAGATCATGAAAAAAATCAGCAACAGAAATACCACGTCGACCATCGATGTCAAATCGACCCGGGGAGTTTCGCGCTTTTTACGAAGAAAGGCCATGAATCATTCCCCCAGCAGATCAACCAGGCGCAAGGAACTTTCTTCCATTTTGAGCACCATGTGATCCAGGCGGCTGGTCAGATACTTGTGCAGCAGGATGACCGGGATGGCCACCGACAGCCCCGCGGCAGTGGTGATCAGCGCTTCCGATATGCCGCCGCCAAGCGTTTCCGGAGTGCCCATACCGACCGTGGCGATAACGGTAAAGGCACGGATCATGCCGAGCACGGTCCCCAGCAGACCAAGCAGGGGTGAAATCGTGGCAATGGTCCCGAGCAAGCCAAGAAACCGCTCCAGCGGCGCGGCTTCCCGGCTGCCGGTTTCCTCGACCACGGTCTTGATCTGATCCCGGGAACGGCCGTGGGCGCGCAGCGCCGAAAGCAGAATCCTCGACAAGGGCGTATCGCTACGCTGGCAGACAACGACAGCCTCGTCGATACGGTTTTTCAGGACCAGCTGCTCCACGTCCCGCACCAGCTCGTCACGCCCTCTGCCGACCCTGAAAAACGTCCACAGCCGTTCGAAAAATATCGCCAGAGCCATAATCGAACAGAGCAGAATGGGATACATCAGGGGGCCACCCTTTTGAAAAAGTTCAAGCATTGTACGGATATTCCTTTCAAAGGTTGATAAACAGTGTGTGCCTAAAAATCTCGAATCAACATCAGGTTACAATATCCAAAAACTTCATTTACAGAGGTATTTTACAGACGCAAATCAATCCGGACAGCGACATCCCACTTCATCGGGAACCGATTTGAATCCCTCCAGAAGAATGGCGTAGGTTTCCTCGAGGTGCTGGGGGATGACCCTGACCTCGGCGAATACCGGCATGAAATTGGTATCCCCGGTCCAGCGGGGCACGATATGCATATGCAGGTGATCGGCGACGCCGGCACCGGCTATTTTACCCAGATTCATACCGATATTGAAACCCTGCGGCTTAAGGCATTGTTGCATCACCATCCGGCATCGGCGAAGCAGCAGCAGCATCTCGGCGGATTCTTCCGGCTCGAGATCGAGAATATCGGGAATGTGCCGGTAGGGTGCGATCAACAAATGGCCATTGGTATAGGGAAATTTATTCATAACCACAAAAGCGTGCCGCCCCCGCCACAGGATGAGCCGCTCGGCATCCTCGCCAACGATATCGCGAACACAGAAAACGCAACAGTCTTTTGCCTGTTTATCCTTGCACTCCAGATAGGTCATGCGCCAGGGTGCCCAAAGATGTTTCATGTTATCCCCTTTTCACCCTTTCAGGTCCAAAACAATGCTCGTCGATTGGCAGAATCTTCCCGCGAATGCCGGAACCGTCGACTTCCAGTATGCCGACACTGGCCCGATGGCCTCCCCGCGGACTGATGGCACTGCCGGGATTGAACAGCAAAAGCCTCCCCAGATGCCGGCAGTCCGGCATATGGGAATGCCCGTAGACCAGGCAGTCAAGAGAATCTCCGGAAAATTCCTGCAGGATGCGCTCCGCAAGTCCGTCCGGCGCCCCCCAGCCATGCATCATGCCGAACCGGTATCCGGCAACCTCGAACACCTTGCGCAGCGGCAGGCAGACATCGGCAGGGTCCATATTGCCCCGTACGGCATGCACCGTTCGGGGGTAAAAGGCGCAGAGCACCGAGGGATCGACCAGATCCCCGGCGTGAAGAATCATCCCGACATCCCGGAACACGGTTTTTTCGATGGTATCCAGAAAACCGGCACCGCTCAAGGCGTGCCGCAGGTGCGTGTCGGAAAGTACGCCGATTCTGACCATGACCTTATTGCCCTTTTGCAGGTGGAAGACACCTGCACGGATGGGAAACTTTGCCCATTTCTACAGCCTGCAACCAGGGCTGTCAATCCCTATCCGTTGATCTTTCCGGCATAATACATTTCATCAATATTACCAGATCAAAAGCGTCCGGCCCGCGGCTGCGCTCTTTTATTTTCGAACCTTTGCTGCTATAGTGGCGCGTCTGCGGTTTGGTGCTGAAACTATACAATGTCCATAAAAAAACGCTGGCGGCTCGTGATTTTGTCGTCAGCACGAAGTAGGAGACTCCCATGCAGTACATGAGCACGCGCGGCCGAATCAGCGGCCTGGACTTCAAAGACGCCGTGATGATGGGCCTGGCGGACGATGGCGGGCTGCTTTTGCCGCAGCAAATCCCGGCCCTGAGCCGAGGCGACATCGCCGCATTGACCAGAATGGCCTATCCGGATCTGGCGTTTCGCATTATTTCGCTGTTCGCCGGAAGTATCCCCGCAGCGGACCTGAAACATCTTATCGACAGATCCTACCAGGCCTTTGATCACGACGAAGTAACGCCGGTCGTCCACAAGGACGGCATCTATGTGCTGGAGCTGTTTCACGGTCCGACCCTGGCCTTCAAGGACGTCGCGCTGCAGTTTCTCGGCAACATGTTCGAATACCTTCTCAAGGAACGCGGCGCGCACATGAACATCCTCGGCGCCACCTCCGGAGACACCGGGAGCGCGGCCATTTACGGCGTACGGGGCAAGCAGAACATCAACATCTTCATCCTGCATCCTCATCAAAGGGTTTCGCCGATTCAGGAACTGCAGATGACCACCGTTACCGACCCCAACGTCTTCAATCTCGCGATTCGCGGCACCTTTGACGACGGTCAGCGCATCGTCAAGGAAATCTTCGGCGATCTGGCGTTCAAGAGCCGCATGGCCCTTGGCGCGATCAATTCGATCAATTGGGCCAGGGTGCTCGCGCAGGTCGTCTATTATTTTTACGCCTTTGGACGCGTTCAACGCGCCACAAGCTGCGAGGAAGTCTACTTTTCGGTTCCAACCGGCAACTTCGGCGATATCTTCGCCGGCTATATCGCCAAGCGCATGGGCCTGCCCATCCGCCGGCTGATTCTCGCCACCAACGAAAACGACATCCTGACGCGCTTCATCAACCAGGGCGATTATTCGACCGCCCAGGTGGTGCCGACCCCTTCGCCATCCATGGATATTCAGCTGGCCAGTAATTTTGAACGCTACCTGTTTTACCTTTACGGCCAGAATCCGGGCCGTGTCAATGATGCCATGTCCCGGCTGGCGGCAACAGGCCGTCTGGAATTCACGGCCGAGGAACTGGCTTGCGTCGGCCGGGATTTCATGGCCGGTTCCGCCACCCGCCAGGAAACTCTCGACACCATTCGCGCCTTCCATGCCGCGACGGGCTACATCCTCGATCCGCACACCGCCGTCGGCGTCAAGGTCGGAAAAGAACTGACTGGCGGCGAAGTACCGCTGGTATGCCTGGCAACGGCCCATCCGGCAAAATTCGGCGATGCGGTCAGAGAAGCCATCGGCCAGGATCCCGTACTGCCGCAGGTTTTCCGCGATCTTGACAAAAAGGAAAAACGCTGCGAACTCATCGATGCCGACACCGGGTCCGTCAGGGAGTACCTTCGAAAAAATGCCCTGGCATAACAATTTCCGGGTTTCGAAACAAAACCCCCGTTTGCGGCGACGTAACGGGGGTTTTGTTTCCGGTACGCAACAGAAGGTCAGGCAATCCAGCGCCTTTGAATACTGTAAAGGCTCAGCAAAAACAGGCCGACACAGAATGCCGCCAGAACGGTCATGGCCAAAAACACCGGCATGATAAACTCGCCGCGCACCGAGCCATGCAACATGGCCGCTCCGTAAGTCAAAGGCAACAGATAGGAAAGCGGTCGTAAAAACACCGGAAGCGTGCTGATCGGGAAAAACAGCCCGCACAGAAAAAGCATCGGAAAACGGAAAAAATTGGAAAAGGTCTGCGCCTCGAAAACCTCGCTTACTGCCACTGCGATAAAAAGCCCCAGAAAAGTCGAAGCCACCGACAGAAGAAATACGGCCGCCACGAACACGCCCCACCGCATGCCGCTCAAATCGACCCAGAAGGCCGCCATGACGACCGGTACAAAGGCATTGAAAAAACCGAACAGAATGGCGCCGGAGGTTTTGGCCAACATCAGCAATTCCAGCGGAATGGGCGCCAGCAGCAACCGTTCGAAAGAGTGGTTTTTCTTTTCAAAAGTAACAGTCACCGACAGCAAGGACGTGGTACCGAAGAGGATGGACAGCCCAACCACGCCCGGGAGCACGGACAAAATACTCTCCACCCCCCTGCCTGATTTGATAAAAAACATACCTGTCCAGGCAATGGGAAAAATGATCCCCCAGCTGAGGTTGGGCGGCTTGAGGTAATAGGTTCGAAAATCCTTGAGCAGGATATTCCAGAAAGCAATCCAGAGTTTCATTGCCCACCTCCTTTTTTCTCCTTTTCCCTGCCCATGGCATCGGCGCCGATGCCGGTGACCTCCACAAATACGTCTTCGAGGCTCGGCCTGATTTTCCGGACTTCCGACACTTCGGCTTCTTTTTCCTCCAGAAAGCGTACCAGGGGGCCGACATGCACAGGGACGGTGGCTTCCACGCGAATAACACGGGACTGCGAACAGAAAAATTGCAGGCCGGGAAACGCCCGGGCCAGATCATCCGCAAGATTGCCCACGTCCGAATCCGAGTTCAAGGATATCTGCAGGACATGTTTGGCCCGGACCGGTTGCAACAGGTTGTCAACCGTATCGACCTTGACGATCCGGCCGCCGGTGATAAAAGCGATGCGGTCGCAGAGTCGCTCCGCTTCCTCGATGTAATGGGTGGTCAGAAAAATAGTGGTTCCCTGTTGGTTCAACTCCGCGATCAACCGACGCAACTGCCGGGCGCTGCCAACATCGATGCCGGTGGTGGGCTCGTCCAGAAACAGGATTGCGGGCCGGTGAATGATGCCGGCGGCAATGGTCAACTTGCGCTTCATGCCTTTGGAATATGTGCCGAACTTGCGATCGGCCGCTTTCACCAGATCGAAAATTTCCAGCAACCGGAGCGCCCTCGCCCGGCGTTCCGGTTTGGCCATGCCGTACAGGGCCGCGCAGAAACACAGATTGTCAAAACCGCTCAGTTCCGCATAAAGATTGCTCTCATCAGGAACCACCCCGACAAGACGTTGGGCGGCACGCGGATTGTTCGAACAATCGATGCCGCCGATGTGGATCGTACCGGCATCCGCACGCGCCAGGCCGGTAAGAATGTTGATGGTCGTGGTCTTGCCGGCGCCATTGGGCCCCAGGAAGCCATACAATTCACCGCTGCGCACGTTGAAATCGACTCCGGCGAGCGCCTGAACCACACCAAAGCGTTTGGCAAGCCCCGCGACACGAATGGCAATATCATTATCGAAACCCATGGCATTCCCCTTTTCAGATTGCAGTTGAACCTCAGATTGCAGTTGAACCTTATCCCCCCGTTGCTTATATTGATTCACGAAAACGGTGGATGTACGCGTTCGTTGCCTGGTTCGAAGGTGACAAATTATTGCGAGTGAGAGACGAACCCCAGCGCACCCGAGGATACGTCAAAATAAAGGAGATCGGAAATGAAAGTCGGGATCATCAGATGTCAGCAAACGGAAGACATGTGCCCTGGCAACACGGATTTCAAAGTCGCCGCCACGGGCAAAATGGCCTTCGCGGAAATCGGACCCTGCGAAATCATCGGCTTTGTCAGTTGCGGCGGGTGCCCTGGAAAACGTGCCGTCCAGAGGGCGAAGTTGATGGTGGACCGGGGCGCCGAAGCCATCGTTCTGGCTTCCTGTATTTCAAAGGGAAACCCCATAGGCGTTCCATGCCCACACTTTGAAATCATGCGGGAAGCGATTGCCAAAAAAGTCGGTGACCAAATCCGGATCATCGATTGGACCCATTAAAAATCCGCCCTTTCCAGAGCGTTTCCCTAAATGGGAGCGGGAGTTCTCTGAATCAGCAAAACCGCCTGTTACGGGGCATCCTCTTTCGATGTGCCGGACTGCGGCCTATTGAACTCCCGCATGAAAATTTCCCAGAACGCAATAAACAGCGCGGCTACCAAGGGCCCGAGCACAAAACCGTTTATGCCGAACAACGCAAAGCCGCCGAGGGTTGAAAGCAGCACGACATAATCCGGCAGCATTGTATCCCGACCCACCAGAAGCGGCCGCAGGATATTGTCGGCCAAACCGATAACAAACGCACCGAATGCGGCAAGAATCAGTCCCTGAGGCCATGCACCAACGGCAAACAGATAAATGGCGACCGGCCCCCAGATCAACCCGGCGCCGACAACCGGAATCAAGGAAAGCAGCGTCATCACCACGCCCCAAAGCAGAGCACCCCGGATATCGAGAACCCAGAATATGAAGCCTCCCAGCATTCCCTGAACGGTGGCAACCAACAGATTACCCTTGACGGTCGCACGCACGACCTCGGCAAACTTGGCGATAAGCAGATGTTCCCGCTCGTCCCCCAACGGCAAGGCGCGCACGAGCAGGCCCACCAGTTTCTCGCCATCGCGAAGCATGAAAAACGCTACATAAAGCATCAGGCCGAGATTGATGAAAAACTGCAGCGTGCCCTGCCCGAATTCAATGGCATTCTGGGCAAGATAGCCGCTGGCACCGAGAAACGCATCGGAAAGTTGCGTCTGGACACTGTTGAAGTCCAGATTGAGACGCTCGAAAAAATGCCTGATCGCCGGAAACGCCGTCTGTATTTGTTCGATGCGGGCGCCAATATCGAAATCGCCGCTCTGCAGACGCCGGTAGAAACTGACGCCTTCCTGGATAAACGAGCCAATCACAAACAGTGCGGGAACGATGCCTATCACCAAACAAGCCAGAAGCGTTGTCAATGCGGCCACATTGGGTTTAGGCCGGCCTGCTGCCAGCAAACGGCGGTACAAAGGTGAAAAAATCAGGCCGATGATGCATGCCCAGAAAATCGCCCCCCAAAATGGCTTGAGCAAAATCAGGAAGAGCACGCTCACCAGCACCAGTGTCGTCAGGAATGAGCGTTTTTCCAGACGACTCTGCTCCGCTCTGTGCATTTCGGATTTTTTATTCATCGATTTTGATGTCTCGATATGCTGTCGTGTGAATCTTACGCGCGGCCACACCGCATAAACTAACCTGCGACTCATTTAAAAACAAGAACCATCCATGAAAAGCCTAACCGATTGCGGGGTTGCGTTCGCTTTCAGGCTGAACGGGACACTTTCCACGATAGGCTTCACAGCACACAAGCGCATAACGCCGAGAAATGGAGGGTGCGTCGACCTGGCACAAAACAGTCTTAAAGCCTCCGCGCCCTGTAACTCCGTGGTAATAAAAACCGAAATCATCTCGTACAACCACTTCCCGGCAACCTGACCAGAGAAACGTATTTCTCTCCTGATTTCCCGGCACCGGGATCATAGGCTCCACGCTCTGTCAGTATCCGGGCTAGCAGCAGCGCCATTTCCGAATCATCCGCCGGCTGACCGGCAATAGTGTTTCATGCGCCGCCAGCGGCCAGTTCCCGCACGCCATCTGGGTAGCTGCGGGGTATCTCCTCGGTCGACTGGAACTCGACCAGGCTGAAGAGACCGTCTCCGGCAAGCTGGCCCACATCAACCGTGTCTGGCTCGATTACTACCACACCCAGCGACCCCACCAGGGCCCGGGCAACAACGTCATCTCCGCCGATTTCCGGCGTACTTCCGCAGGATCCAATCAAACGACAGCGGCATCGTCGTCTGGCACGATCGGAAAGCGGCGTAAACAGCGCTTCCTCCTATGTAACATCCGTGCCTGTTTTCTGCAAAGCGGGATTGTTTCCCGAAAAGATTTCGGACGGCGGTTCGGTTCCCGAAAGCGGAATCGAATGAAATCGAACAGAATCGCCTGCCGGTTCAACAAACCATTTGCTTTTTCCGGCACGCCAAGCATGAATGACAGCGGTTGCCAAAGTGAACTGGGAGCACCGGGCCATGTTTTGTTCACAGAGTTCCTCGACGGCAAGGGCATCGAGAGCGCCGGTCCCTTATCCACCAAACAGCGGCTGACCATCCAGAAGGCGTTCGAGGATTATTGGCAGGTCGGCGGCTTTCCCAATGTGAACGGCCTCGACCAGCAGCAACGCATCGAAGCCCATCAGGCCAACTGGAACGCCATCCTCGCCAGCATCATCGGCCACCACAACATCTCCCACCCCCGGGCGGTGATCGATCTGGCCCACTGGCTGGTGGACAACACCGGCTCCTATTACGCCATCAGTCACCTGACCGACTACCTGAAATCCCTCGGCCACCGGGTACGCAAAAGCTCGGTGGTCGATTGGCTTGTCGCGTTCGAGGATGCCGCGCTAATCTTCAGCGTGAATATCTTTTCCAACTCGCCAACCCGGATCAGCGTCAACCCCCGCAAGGTCTACTGTGTTGACCACACCCTGACGGTCTCGGTCAGCTCCGGCATCCTCACCAACCGCGACAGCCTGCTGGAGAATCTGGTGTTCACCGCGCTGCGCCGGGTGACGCCGGAGATCTTCTACCACAAGAGCCAAACAGGCCGGGAGGTGGACCTTGTCGCGCTGCTGCCAGCGCTGGGTCAAGAACGAGCCATAATGCTGGTTCAGGTCTGCGCCTCGCTGGCCGATTCCCGCGTCAAGCAGAGCGAGGTCCGTTCCCTCTCCGAAGCCATGGTCGAGCTGGCGGTGGCGGAGGGGACCATCGTCACCTGGCGCACCGATGAGACTATCCCCGTGGGCTTCGGCACCATCCAGGTCGTGCCGGTCTGGCGGTTTCTTCTGGAGATGGAGCCGCGAACCTAAAATAGCGGCTCGGCTTATTTTAGGTTCGTGCCGTTTCCTAAAATAATCTATCGCGTCACATCACGCCGAGAATCCATCCTTCGACCTGGGCAACGGGGTATTCGCCGGGCAGCATGTCCGGCTTGAGAAATTTGCCGAGGCTGCCATCCGTATCCACCTGCCGCAGCCAGGCTGCAGCAACGTAGGCATCGTGCTGGTCGGGCGTACGGTCCTCCCGTGGAGTGCTCTTGCTCCATAGGGACGGGTAGACCTCCACCAGCGCGGATTTACCCGCAGGAATTTCCCAGCCGTCGAAGGGCCAGAAGTGGACCCGCTCACAGAGCTGATTGCGCAGATACCGAAGCCAGGGCAATCCGGCATGGGTCGATTTGGCCACCGAACCGGGTACGTCGAAGTGAAAGACCGACTTAGCCCCGGCCCGCTCCTCGGTGATCCGACGCCAGCGGGCGCTGCCGGAACGGGCCTCGCCCTCGCCCCTTGAACCGTGGCGAATGAAATCGACGTAGGTATGTTCGGCATCGGTCGGCCAGTGCTTCTGGAAATCATCAAGGAAGGTCGGCCAATCCGGCTCCAGGTGGTGAACCTCGAAATACCGCAGGGGAAAGGAAAAACCGTGGTCGATACCAACGATGGTCGGCACATCCTCGGATAGCTGCTCCGCCAGCCATTCCGCCAGGCCGCGCCGGGTCCAGTACTTGCGGGGGCTTGGCGGCGGCTCCACTTCCACCGGCATAGACTCGCGGCTCGCCTCGTAAACCCGAAGTCCCTTCAGACTGGAATCCGGGGTTTCAGCACCGGAGTAGTCAATGCCGATATAGCGACTGAACCTTGGCTTGATACGTTCCGGCATCTTAATAATCACCATGAACGTGAGCCTCGTTTGTCCATTGGCGTGGACAAAATGCTATCCACTCGATCACGGAGTTCCGCTGCAA